>ERZ1034719.686-NODE-686-length-18521-cov-7.079985_pt1 | contig 18521 bp, 14 predicted proteins | sample MGYA00520703_ERZ1034719 | MGnify/ENA primary metagenome ERZ1034719 (study PRJEB33766, sample SAMN09781716) | gut metagenome | biome: gut microbiome | host: Homo sapiens | place: Madagascar | study: EMG produced TPA metagenomics assembly of the PRJNA485056 data set...
CCCCACCCCCTGCCCCCGCCCCACGGGGCGGGGATGGGCGCGAACTGCGCCTATGCGGCGCAGAATCCAAACCCCACGGGGCGGGATACATCAAATTGCGCCTATGCGGCGCAGAATCCAAACCCCGCGTGATACGTGCAAATCGCCGCGTGATACGGGCGAATAGAGAAAAATTCATCAATACAGAGAATTGAATCAAGGAGCGAAAGGAAATCGAGATGAATCGAAGCATCATTTTGGCATCGGCGTCGCCACGTCGAAAGCAATTGTTGGAATCGGCGGGTGTCGTGGCGACGGTAGAAGTCGCCGATATCGATGAATCGCATGGCGACGGCGAAAAAGCCGCCGATTACGTGGTGCGCATGGCGCACCAAAAAGCCGAAGCCGTCGTGCGACGACATTTGGGCGATGATTCGACCGATAAATCGACCGATAAATCGGTCGGATCGGATGTCGTCGTCGTCGCCGCCGATACGATCGTCGTCGTCGACGGCGTGATATTGGGCAAGCCCGCGTCGCGCGACGAGGCGTTTTCGATGCTCAAAAGGCTCGTGTCGCGTCGTCACGATGTCATGACGGCGGTGGCCATCGCCGATTTGGCAGGTCGAGCCCCAAAGTGGCAACGATTCGTCGTGACGACGCATGTCGAATTTGGCGACGTCGACGACGCGCGACTTTGGGCATATGTCGACTCGGGCGAACCGATGGATAAGGCTGGGGCGTATGGGATTCAGAGCGGTGCGGCATCATTCGTGCGCTGTATCGAAGGATCGTATACGAATGTCGTGGGGCTACCCCTATACGAAACGGTGAGCGCGATCGAGGCTCTCATGTGCACCAATAGCTCGAACGATGCTAGCACAGATGGGGCAGGAGTACCGCTCTGACGCAGTGCAACATGCGTCATAATAAGCAATGGTGGGGTTTTGAACGTTGCGTGCTTTTGTCCTAATCGATATAAGCGGCAACGGAGAATGGTTTTAGCGAATGCTAGGCGTTGCTGGCAATGGCGTCGCAATATAGGGGAAGAAATCGTGAAAAAGCGCTTTAGAAACGTCGTTTTGTTATGTGCTTGTGCATTGTCGATCGTGGCATTGGGCGGTTGTTCGATGCAGAAGATGGCGGGCAATGCCGTCATCGAATATTCTCACGACGAAGCGATACCGTATTTGATGTCGCAAGGCGACTTGGCATCGGCGTGCCAAATGGGGCAGGCAATGGGACCCGTGCTCATGTCGTTTCATCGCGTTGGGCTCGATCCGGCACAAATCGGGATCGGTACGCACATGGCGGCCGGAATGTGTGCCGAAATGGATCAACGCGAGCACGAATTGGCGCGATATCGGGCACTTTATGAGCAACGATCGACCGAGGCACAAGACGCCCTTGTGCGCGAAAAACAGGCACACAGCCTCGCTGCGAGCCGCATGATATTGGCGTATGAGAATGCCGTTGCCGCCTATGGCGATTTGAGCGAAAAATGCCCAGAATACAAAAGCGATACCGATGCCCTGCTTTCATTATTGGGGCTAGCCTCGGGCGCTTTGGCGATTTTGCACGATTTTAATAGTGAAAAAGCCGTGGGCATATCGCTCGATATACCGGGCAAGATCGAAAAAGGCGCACAATGTTTCGACGACGATAAATGGTGGGGAATGCCGACGGCACTTCGCGCCGCCATTTGGTTGAGCATCCCCGGGAGTGGACCCGAGGGCGTCGATCCGATCGAGGCCATGAAAACGGCGGCGGCAAAAGGCGATGCGCAAGGCGTATTTTTGGCACGAGCTATGCAGATCATGATGTTGGCGACGATCGGTCAGCCCGAAAACATGTGCCAATCGATGACCGAAGCCAAGCTCAAAGACGGCAATGGCGACTTCGCCATGCTCAATGCCTATGCGCGAAGCATGATTCAGCATCAAGCCGATATCGCTTGGACAAAAGCCAAGGGATATCGAGCTCCGCTCAATTGGGCACAATGCCCCGTTGCCGAGGCGGCGAGTACGATGGACGAAGAACGAGCCAACGATTTGCTCGAAGGCTTATTCGACGATGAAGACGTCGACGCCGACTCCACGCCGGCGGATGCAGTTCCAGCCGAAACACCTACAACCTAAACTGCGCAATTTTTCGATTGAACCGCGCAATGCTTGAGAAATGAGGAGCAATCTCAATGAAAAAGTCATTAGCATTATCGGCCTTTTTGATGGCGTCACTCGTCGGACTATCGGCACAAGCTGGTGAAGCGCGCACGCTGTGCGTCTACGATCCATCGGGCGCCAATGGCGATGCTTATGCGACGATGAAAGAATACCAAGTAGCGGCATCGCAATGGGGAATCGATTTCGATCTCAAACCGTATACGAACGAAAAGACGGCGAGCGACGATTTCAAGGCGAAGAAATGCGACGCCGTCTTTTTGACGGGGTTGCGAGCACGCAATTTCTCGAAATTTGCCTCGACGCTCGAAGCGATGGGCGCATTGCCAAGCTACGAACTATTGGGCGATGCCATCGCTCTATTGGCGCAGCCCAAGGCGGCGAAATTGCTCAAAAATGGCGCCTACGAAACGGTCATGGTCATGCCTATGGGTGCCGTCTATCTCATGGTTCGCGATCGGTCGTGGAAATCGATCGAAGATATCGCTGGCAAACGCATCACGACGATCGACTTCGACGAAGCCGCGATTCACATGGTCAAATTGTCGGGTGCCTCGATGGTCTCGGCCGATATTTCGACATTTGCAGGCATATTTAACAACGGTGCCGCCGATATTTGCTACTCCCCAACGACGGCGTTTAAGCCGCTCGAACTCGAAAAAGGCGTCAAAGAAAAAGGCGGTATCGTTCGGTATCCGATTGCACAGCTGACGGGGCAAATCTTGACGCATGCCGATCGATTCCCCGCCGATTTCGGCGAAAAATCGCGTCAATACGGATCGGAAAACTACAAGAAGATCTTGCAACTTTCGACGAAATCCGAAGCCGATATCAAAGATTCGTATTGGATCGACATTACAAAAGCCGACAAAGATCGATATGATCAAATCTTCCTCGACGTCCGCGTCAAATTGCGCGACGATGCCAAAGTCTACGATAAATCGATGCTCTCGTTGATGCGCCGTTTGCGCTGTAGCGCCGATAAAACGCGTAGTGAATGCGCTCAAAAACGCGAATAGCTACGCCGCGCGCCTCGCGCGCGGAACTTATGAAATAAACCGCGCCTCGAGCGCGGTTTTTTGTTACGCGTATGGCGAAAAAGGGATTTTTGCGCGTGTTCATGCTATTGCGCTCGGCGCGGCGTTTGTGCTATGCAAACACGGTTATTCGCCTCAAAACAGTATCTTCGTTGGCGTAATTCGTATTCAGAGAGCGTTTTTGGTCATGTCAGACGTCGTAAAACCAGATCTTCCCAATCCAGGTGACCGGTTAGCCGATCGCTATACGATAATTCAGCGGGTAAGCCTTGGCGGTTTTGGTGCGGTTTATCGCGCATTGCAAGACAATCTTGGTCGCGATATTGCGCTCAAAGTTTTGCTCCCCGATGTCGTGTCCAATAACGCCGATTACGTCGAGCAATTTCGCCAAGAAGCACTTCTGACGAGTCAGTTACGCCACCCCAACACGATAACGATATTCGACTATGGTCAAACCGAGACGGGATTGTTGTTCCTCGTCATGGAATGGCTCGATGGCAAGACGTTGACCGAAGTGCTCAAGAACGAGGGCGCTCTGAGCTACGATCGCTGTTTGCACATTAGTCAACAAATCCTCAAATCGTTGAGCGAAGCCCACGAGCGCGGGATGGTTCACCGCGACCTCAAGCCATCGAATTTGATGTTGTGCGTGCAATATGGCGAGCAAGATTTCGTCAAAGTCTTGGACTTCGGTCTCGTCAAGAATTTGTCGGATGAAACACTGAGCATTCGCGGCAAAGCCGTCGAAGCGCCGCATTTTACGGCAAAGCGTCGCGCACCTGGGACGCCGCACTATATGGCTCCCGAGCAAGCCATGGGCAAGGGAACGACGACATCGGCCGACGTCTATGCCTTTGGTCTCATCCTCTACGAAATGCTCACCGGGAAACGCGCATTCGATGGCACCGACAAGATGGAAGTCTTGCTCAAGCAAGTGCGCCAACCTTGTCCACCTCTGCCCGATGAACTCGTCGATACGTTCTTGGGCAAAGTCGTTGCCCAATGCGTCGAAAAAGATCCGCTCAAGCGTCCGCAAAGCGCGACAGCGCTTTTGCGCGACTATCAATTGAACGAAGAGACGCGCGGCATAGAAATCCACAACGGCGATTTCGAAGCACAAGCTCGCTGGAAATCGCTTGCCGAGCCGCGCGTCGTCTCCGACGTGAGTAGCTCGCTCAAAGAAATCTTCGTCGGGCGCCGCGACGAAGTCGAGGAGTTCCGATCGATCATCGAAAAGGGCATTGCCGAACGACAAGGCACGACTTTCGTCGTCACCGGTACGACGGGTATCGGCAAAACGGCTCTCGTCAATAAGTTTGCCGATATCTTCTTAGAAGTATCGCATGGGCTTCGGATAAGTACGGCATTTTTGCCGCAAAATTACTTGTCGTTCTCGGCGATTCGATTTGCATTGCGCAAATTCCTCAACGTCGCCTCGGACGATGCCTCGGTGGCGCAAGTCGAAATTAAACGCGCTTTGTCGCGCTACGAAATTAGCGATTCTTATCTCGTGACGTTTTTGACGCACTTCATCGTCGGGAAATATGGGCAATCGGGCGATGAACGCGAGCAAGCCGAATTGCGTTTGGAAGAGTTTTTCGACGCACTCTCGCGCGTCGCCCCCGTCATGTTATCGGTCGAAAACATCCATTGGGCCGATACCGACAGCTTGAATTTGCTCTGGAAACTGGCGCTTGCTGTCGTCTCGAAACATCGCCCGTTCTTCTTGGTCGCGACGTTCCGCCACCAAAAACTCGCCGCTAATCGCGAGCTTCAAATGCTCCTTGAGCGATTCAATCGCCTCGAACACGTCTATTATCGCGAAATGCAGCTCGCTTGGCTCAACAAAAAAGATTGCGCCGCGATTATCGAAAACGCCGTCAAGATGCAACGTCCGATGGCTAATCAGTGCATGCAATTGTCGAAGGGCAATCCGCTCTTCCTCAATCTCGTCTTGCGCTATATCGTCGACGAAAAACAAACCCTAGGGGCCGATGAGGCCCAAAAACTCGTCATTCCCAATTCGATCGAACGCATATCGCTCAAGCGCATCGATCAGATCGTTCGCAAATACAATCAGCCAGAATTCCGCGAGATCTTGCGCCATGCGGCCCTCATCGGCGAGACATTCTCGCTTGCCACGGTCGAAACGCTCCTGCGTCGCGATGGCAAATATTCGCTATTGGATTGTACGAGTCGAGCGCTCGAAGTTTGGCGTCGCGAGGGGATCTTGCGCCGTCAATGGGACGCCGATATGTCGTTTGAATTTATCCATCCGCATATCGTCGAATTCTTCAACATCGATTCGACACCCGAGCTCCATCTCAACGTGGCGCGCACGAAAGAAGCACTCAGCGAGACCGATCTCTACATCGATTACGAAGATATTGCGCGCCACTTTAAGCTGGCGGGCGATAAGAAAAACGCGCTTCGCTTTTTGGATTGTGCCGCAAATGCCGCACTTCAGAACACGAATTTGCTCAAAGCGCGACTGCTCTACGAAGAAATGTTGCCGCTATTCGAAGCCGATGAATCGATCGAGCGACAAAAGAACGTCTATCATCAATTGGGCGATTTGACGTTGCGTTTGTCGGAGTTTGGACCGGCAAAAGACTATTTGCAAAAGACGGTTCAGATTTCTCAGGAATCGGGCGATCATCAGCTCGAAGGGTTGGCTTATTGCGGGCTTGCAGAACTCGCTTTGGCCCAAAATCAACTCGAAGAAGCGAGCTCGAATTATACGCGAGCGAAAAATACCCTTACTGCCGACGATCCAAGCGTTCAGAGCAAGCTCCTACTCGGCATGGGCAAACTATCGAAGCTCAAGGCCGACTGGCAAGCCGCACTCGCTTGTTTCCAAAAGGCATACGATTACAGTTCGAATGCGGCGAATTTCGATCTCATGGCGAGTGCGCTCTATGAGCTCGGCGTCATCTATTTGTCGTTGGGCGTTGTTCGCCAAGCGCACGAATGCTTCGTCGCCGCACAAAAGAATTATCAGACCGTTGGAAATACGGCCGACGAAGCAAGCGTATTGCTCGCTCTTTCCAAGACTTATGGCATATTTATGCGCCCCGACGATGCGCATATCTCGAATGAGGCGGCCATCGAAATCTATCAAAAATTGGGCGATCAACTCGGGTTTGCCAATGCACTTGCACAGATGGCTGAAATCAACATTCAGCAACTCATCTACGACGAAGCGCAAAAGTTCACGCTTCGCAGCATGCCCATCTTCAAAGATTTTCACGATGCCCTGGGCAATGCCCGTTGCCAATCGCTATTGGCACAAATCGAGCTGGCTCATTGCCAACTCGACAATGCCATGACTTTGGCCGAACAAGCATTCGAACAATACAAAAAGACCGATAAATTCAATGCCCAAGTCGATTTGTCGATATTTATCGGCACAGTTCAGACGTATCAGAACAAATTCGATATGGCACAAGCTAGCTTGAGCCAAGCAGAAATGTTACTCGATATCCATCAATCGAATGCGAGTCGCCCAGAGCTCTATAATGCGATGGGGCTTTTGTACGAATGTCGAGGCGATTTTGCAAATGCCGACCGATATTATCGCATGGCGCAAGATACGGCTCAGTCGATGGAATACCTCGAACAAGTTTACGTGGCGCGGATGAACGTCATCAAGGTCAACATGTTCTTTACGCCAGGGCGTTGGTACTACGATGAATTGCTCAAGATAGCGAATGAATCGCGCACCTATGGCCTCAAAAATGCCCAGATTCACGCGTTGTTGTTTATCGTGTGGTTCGAGGGCGTCTATGGCGAGCAACGCACATGGGAGAATCTCATGGGCGAATTGACGCGATTCGTCCAAATACAGCGATTGCCAGTGCAAGGGCTATTGCGTCGCTTCGAATTCGACGTCGACGTTTTGAAATACGTCGGTGTCGATTTATCGGCTGCATTGCGCCGTAGCGCAGGATGGATTCGACAGTATTTGTGTCCGTAGAAGTCGACAGACGAGAGCCGATCGAGGACGTTTTGAGTCGTAGCCTTATTTGCGTGCATGCGCCGCGCGAATAGGGCTTTTTTTTTGCACTTTTGCCGGCTGAACACGAAAAGCGCATGAGTCGTCGATATTTGATTGATAGAGAATGATGCGTGCGATAAAGTAAAATGTAGTGTGCGATGATTTAGGTTTTGTGCATTGTTGAGAGAGCCTAAGCTTATGGTGATGTCTGGCAAAAAGTGTCCGAAATGTGGCGTAGAGCTCGTCAAAGGTGCGAGTTATTGTCAACGTTGCGGAACGCGAATATTCGAAAACGACTTTGGCGATTTATCGTCAGATCCGTATATCGGGACGATAATCGACGATACGTTCGAGATTCAATCGATACTCGGAACGGGGAGCATGGGAATCGTCTACAAGGCGCATCACCGTGCGCTCAATTGTCCTGTAGCGATCAAGATATTGCGCCACGACTTTTTAAACGATCGCGTCGTTCAAACGCGGTTTCAGCGCGAGGCGCAAGCGGCGAGTAGCCTTTCGCATCCGAATATCATCCAAATTTACCACTACGGTCGCACGGCACTCAACGCGCCCTATATCGCGATGGAATGCCTCAATGGCAAAGAATTGTCGTCGCTCATTCCCGAACAATTTCCGCTTTCGCCCAAGCGCGTTTGCCATATCGCGAGCCAAACGGCGCATGCGCTAAGCGCCGCGCATCATGCGAATATCATTCACCGCGATCTCAAGCCAGCCAATATCGTCGTCACGAATCGTTGTCACGACGATTTCGTCAAGGTTCTCGACTTTGGCATTGCCAAGATTGCCGACGTCGAAGGCGAGGGGTTGACGCGCGAAGGTGCGATTTGTGGTACACCGGCGTTTATGAGCCCCGAGCAAGTCTTGGGTCGCAATATTACGCCACAGTCCGATATATTTAGCCTAGGTAGCACACTCTACTACATGTTGACGTGTCGACTGCCGTTCCATGGCGATAGCCTCGTCGATATGTCGCGATCGGTCTTATCGCTCAATCCGACGCCACCGAGCCAAGCTCGAATCGACTGTTATGTCGCGCCCGAGCTCGAATCGATATGTCTCAAGGCACTCGAAAAAGACCCAGCTGACCGATTCGAAAGTGCCGACGAAATGGCGGTAGCACTCGATAGGCTTTATTCGCAGTTGCCCGATGATACGAGCAACATCAAGCCCAAGATCGTCATTCAATCGACCGATTGTGCGGCAATCGAAGATTTATCGGGAGCGACGGCTTGCATTAAGGCCTACGACGACGAAGACGACGAAGGCGACGAAGCTGGGACAGTCGTCGAAATGCCGGCATTCCCAAGCGAACCATCGATGTCGTCGGTTCACTCGACGCATACGAATACCGATTCGCCTGCGATGAAAAACCCGATCGTTTATGCCGTCTCACAGGTGCTCGACGTCATCAATCCCAATGCGACGCCAGAATCGAATTCGCTTTTGATGACGCCGACGAACGACGAAGAAGTCGTCAAGTCGCGCAAGCGCTTTTTACTCGGGATCGTCTGCATCGTCGTCGGCGCTTGTCTCTTGCTCGTCATCGTCATATCGTTGACGGTGTTTGCATTGCGTCCGAGTACATCAGATGGCGGAAAACAATCGGCCGAAGAGTCGAATAAAGAAGCTGCCGCGGTAGCCGAAGATTTTGAAAAACGCCCAAGTCTCGATACGTTGATGAAAGTCGATACGGTCGTTGCCTCGATTCAATCGGGGGTGACCTATGCTACGGCCTATGGATCTTTGCGCCTTGCCGACGAAGATCGCGCGCGAGTCGCAGGCGATAGTGGCGACGACAATGATGATGGCGCCGAGGTGGGCGACGAAGGCAACGCCGATGCTGTCGAGGCGGCCAATGTCGAACAAGCGCCTAAACCTTCGCCGAAGCCGACAGTTGCAAAGACGACGAAACATGCGCCAAAATCGGGGGCGACGGCAAAGAAGACGACGAAACATGCGCAAAAATCGGGATCGACGGCAAAGAAGACGACGAAATCGAAGGCGTCGAAATCAAGTGCTTCGAAAAACCAAGGGCGTGGCAAAGTCTCGTATGCATCGCAAATTGCGCAAGCCGAAAAGCTCGAAAAACAAGGCGATAAGGTAAAAGCGTGCTCGATTTATCGTCAAATTTTGCGCGGCGAAGGCATTAGTCAGAGCGAAAAATTAAAAGTTCAAGCGAAGATAAGGAATTGTGGGCGCATTTCGATTTAATCGTCAATCGACGCTCAGAAAGAGTTGAGGGATAAACGTGTCGCGAAGAAGCATAGCGATGCGCGATCGACGCGTGCGGTTATGGATATGGCTTTCGGTCATTGGCATAGGGATTTTCGTCTACTTTTGCCAGCATCCCATTCGCATTAAGCAAGAGGCGAAGATATCGCAAGGTGTAGCCATGACTCTCGATTCGACGAGCGATTATCTCGTCGTCGTCGACGAAATGGCACTCAATGCCATGCCAGAATCGTTCATGGAAATGTCGTTTTCCTATGCGTGGATCAATACATTCCAGCAAGAAATCGGTCCGGTGTCGGTCATTGGAGCGCAGCAATTTCCGCAAGCCGATTTGAGCGGTTTCAAACTCGTCGTCCTGACGCGTTCTGTATCGGAGCGCGGCGATTGGGTGCCAAAGATTCGTAGCTATTTGGAACGCGGTGGCAACGTCGTCTTAGAAATGCCCGGTGCCAAATTGCGTGCATTGGCCTCGGCCGATGGCAAAGGAGGGTTACGCAAGCCCCAGACTTTGACGTATGCCCATGGCTTGATGCCCGAGTTTCAGAAGGCGTTGTCGGCGATAAAATTGAGCGAAATGACGCAGATCATCGGATCGGCAGGGCCGCTCGACGATTCGCAAACGTGGATGACGATCGATGGCGTCCCCGTTATCTATACGAAGCATTATTCTGCGGGCAATGTGATTACGGTCGATTTCGACTATGGCATGCTTTTGACGTCGCTACAGCAGGGGCGTCCGCTCGACGATTTGACGATTCGCAACATGCGCGGCAAGCCCCAAATCGAAACCGAAGATTTGGCAAAGCTCGACGTTCCCGATATGCCGATAGCCGATATCCTCGAGCGATTCATCGTCTATGGCGTCGTCGGGCATAGCGTCGCCGTCGCCAGTTTTTGGCCGTTTTTCGATTCGATGAACGGTGCCATTGTCGTGACGCACGACGAAGGCGGCATGGGCGACGCGGCACTTTGGACGTCTCAATACGAAGCAACGTTTCAGGCTTCTTCGACGTTATTTGCTCGCGTTCCGCTTCAAATGACCGAATACGGCGTTGGCCTAACCGACAAAACGCATACCGAGCTCGGGCTTTCGTTTGAACTCAATGCCGACGACAAATCGAGCGCGCAAGAGCCCATGGGCTGGTTTAAGTTTTCGCCGATATGGCGAACGTATAACGTCGATCAGCAAACGCAACAGTTGCGCCAATGGATGCCCACCGGATCGCAGCTCATCTCTTCGCAAGCGAAAGATGGTATATGGACGCCCGAATATACGCGAGCTTTTCGCATGATTGCTGCGGCTGGGTTTCGAAACGATGCCTCGTATCGTGCGCCAAAAGACGTTCCTGGCTATGTCTTCGGATCGGGTTTCCCGTTCGTTCCGCTCGACGTCAACGGCCGTATCTTTAACATCCTCGAATATCCGGTCGTATTCTCATCGCTGCAGACGCAAGCGGAAAGGGAGTTTTTCGAAACCATCGTTGCGGCGAGTGCAAAGCAGACGCACGAAGTCATCACCGTGAGCTTTTCGCCGCAACGCTATACGACGCATCCCGATTACGAAATCTTCGAAACATGGCAAGAAGCATATCGGATAGCGAGTGAACATAAGCATTGGATAACGAGCATATCGAATTACTTTAGGTTTTCGCGTGCGCGATTTACGGGCGAATTGCGTTCGCGTTCGACCGATCTCAAGATTGGCAACAAGACGTCGCATTTGCTTCGGATCGAATTATTGGCGCCCGAAAATGGCATGTCTATTTCGGTTCCCAAGATGTTGCGCACGCGCACGTTTAGCGAGGCACGACGCGGATTACAGCGCGTCAAAGAAGACGTGATATTACCCGAGGTCATACAGACGAGTGCCGTTTCGGTGATGGGGTACGAACGCATGATCATCCCATTGCAACGCGGTTTTAATGCCATCGACGTCGTATACGAATAAGTAGCAATCATATGCAGGGCGATTCATCATTTATCAAGCGATTCAAAATCGATTTCATCTTGCTCGGTGTGCTTGCATGCGTTTGCTTGGGCTATGTCGTCGATGCGCATCCGATCCGGATATCGCGCAGTGATACGCCGGGGGCGGCATCGATGCCACAACAACTCGGGCAATCGAATATCTTGCTCATCTTGCCCGATACGACGCAAACAGCCGAATCGTATCCAGAGATGGACTTTTCCTTTGCATGGTACAATGCCATGTCGCAAGTCATCGGCCCGTTTTCGATTGCGCTCACGCGCCAAATCGAGTCGTCCGAAGACCTCGCGCAAGCGCGTCTCATCGTTATACCGCAGAATGCTGCCGAACAAATGAACGAAGCCCAGATCCAGAGTGTGGCGCAAAGCGTCCAGCTTGGGGCATCGCTCATACTCGAAATGCCTGGGCATGCTTGGGCTCCTGTGACGGGGATGCGGCTCAATACGCGCGGAAATGCCACGATAAAGCGCGTCACCGATGCGCCCAATTCGCCACTCTCGGGCACGTATAAAGACCATTTGCTCAACACCCCTATCGATACGCGCGTCATGCGCATGGATGCTTCGAATCCCGAGGCTTTGCCATCGAATGGATTATTGCTCGAAATCGATGGCGCCATTGCGCATGCCAAACGATCGCTGGGCGCTGGAATCGTCCACATATTGGGGTTTAATTTTGGGCAAGCGATGACTTCGCTTCAACAAGGGCGCCCGAGCGATGCGTTTCGCATCGATGGAGAAGAATCGCCTCGTACCTCCGACCTCATCCTCAACGAGCGCATGCGCACGAATACCGTGCCTTATGCCGATTTGCTCAAGATGCACGTATTTGGGAGTGCATTCCAAGCGGCGCCATTCCCCATGCTTTGGCCCATTGCCAACGGCAAAAAGAGTGCCCTTATCGTCAGCCACGAAACGGGGAATCTGGGCGATGAAGTGTTTGCGTCGGCAAAATACGAGTTGGAATTTGGCGCACATGCGACATGGCTAGCGACTGCGTCGACGATATCGAGTGAGACTTTGCGCAAATACGCAAGCGAGGGCTTCGATATCGGTGCTTCGATCCATCGCCCTCCCGCCGATCGGATCGACGAGCCTTGGGGCATAGCCTTTTTTAAGCCTATCGCCGTCGAGCAAACGGTTGCCGATCAAAGACGCGCACTGATGCAGCAGATTTCGAGCCCTATATCGACGTGTAAATATGCCAAGAATGTATGGTCGCGCGATTATACGGCGTTTTTCCGGTATTTAACGGCGGCGCAGTGCCAAATCGATTTGTCGTATGGCCCCGGAACGGAGGGGGATTACGGCTATTTGTTCGGATCGTCGTATCCATTTTTGCCGATCGAGCGCAACGGCTTGCCGTTCCCCGTCTATGCCTTGCCGACGATGATAGACGACGGCGTCGGGCTCGGTTCGATCCCCGAACACGCGCCGTTGCAAATGCTCAAAGATGCCGAATCGACGTGGAATGGCCCGATCGTCGTCAACTTTAGTGCAACGGCGATGCAAGAAACGCCGAGTTATCTATCGCCGCAAACGTGGCACGAGCTCTTGGCCTATGCCAAAGAAAACGACGTTCTCATGCCGTCGGCAAAATCGTTTATGCAGCACTACACGCTACGCAAGCAATCGCACTTGCTCTATACGTGGAATCCCAATGCGCGTACGTTGCAAGCGCAAGTGCGGCTCCCAAAGGCAGATTTTTCGTATACTTTGGCGATTCCAAAGCGCACACAAGCGGGTGCGCTCGACACGTTGTGGCTCGACAAACGCCAGCTCGACATCGAGGCGGGCAAGACGTCGTCCGATGGGCTCTTGCTACTCATTCCGCTCGAGGCGAGTGAACATAGCGTCGAGGCGCATTATCAATGATCCGATAAATCTTAGAGGATTTTTCGGAACATGCGCGACCATCGCGGGCTCAGATGGCCCGACGACCACCATATAATCTGGGCGCGCCCTTTGATATTGTCGATCGGAACTTGCCCCCAACATCGGGAATCGGCCGAATTATCGCGGTTATCGCCCATTGCAAAGACGTGCCCTGGCTTGACCGTGATGGGGCCAAAGTGCGACGATGGCATTTCGTGTGTTATCGTCGTATACGACTTTTCGCCGATGCGCTCGGTGTTCCAATGCTGAAGCCGTCGATCGGTGAGATACATGAAATCGGAAACCGTGCTTTCGTAATAGGGCGTTTGAGAAATCGGATGCCCATTGACGTATATCGTTTGGCCGATGACTTCGATCGTATCGCCTTCGACGCCGATAATTCGCTTAATATAATCGCTGTCTTTCGTGAGAGATTCGTTCGATAGGCAGCGCGAATTGGTGCGAGCCAAATAATCGCGTGCTTCGTTGCGCGGAAACGCAAAGACGACGACATCGCCGCGTTCTGGCTTCGAAAACCATACGACATAGCGATTGAGCAAGGGCAAACGCAATCCATAGCTCAACTTGGTGACGAACAATTGATCGCCTTCCAAAAGCGTTGGAACCATCGATCGCGTAGGGATTTTGAATGGCTCGACGAAAAACGTGCGCAGTACGAAGGCGACGGCCAGGGCGATGAGCAAGCTCTCGACGACTTCTCTTGCGCCCGATTTGCGAGCAAATTTGAGCCGTTTTTCGACGATTTCTTGCACTTTTCGATAGGGTGCTTCGAACGAATCGTCGTCTTTGGCGAGCGCTGTGCGCAGCGCATTGAGCCCAGCTTCGATTTCGGTTATCGACTCTGCCGAGAGCTTTTTCTTGGCGCGTTTATAGAGTTTTTCGGCATCGTTGAGCGCATTTTGTGCATCACGACGCGAAACTTTAGGCGTATTTTCAGAAGGCGAAACGGACATGAGATTCCAGATAAAACTCGCAGATTAGTCGATATCGGGGGATTCGACGCGGAACAACTGCTGACCGAGGAAGATCAGGTCGCCGTGATAGAGCTGTGTTTTCTTATTGAGTTTCATCCACGTACCGTTCGACGAATTGAGGTCGAGCAAATAGAAATTTCCATCTTCGCCCGGATAGATTTGCGCGTGTCGCCCGCTCATAAAGCGGTCTTTGTTGAAGACGATATCGCCCGTTTCGCGCCCGAAGACGGCGCCATTTTCCGACAAGCAATAGACGTTTTGAGTGATATTTCCGACGCCGATTTGGACGAGTTTGTAGTCGCCGCCGCTCGATGGCGATCCCATGTAACGCGTGCCATCGGCCGATCGAGCTTTGTTGGAGACGACTTGTTCGAAGCGTTCGAATCGCAAGAGCTCGCGACCCGCCAAGAAGCAGTCGCCGGGAACGAGTAAGACTTCTTCGCGCGTGCGCAAAAACGTGCCGTTGAGGCTGTCGAGATCTTCGATAAATAGCCCGCGGCCCTCGACGAGCAAGCGTGCATGGCGCGGCGAAAGAAAGGCGTCGGATGGGAAGCGCGAATCGCCACTTCGCCCGAGTATCGTTTCGTTGAATTTGAGGGGAATGCGGACGCCGTCGCTGCTATCTTCGTTAATCGAGATGAGGGCGACATCGATATCGATGGCGCGGACTTCGACGTCGTTGAATTGGTGTTTTGCCGTGTAATTGCCCAAGTATGCGGCGCAGAAACCGCAATATTTGTTGGTGCTGGGGCAAACGGCACCACAACTGCGGCAATGAATTTCGCCATCGCCAGCGTTATCGGAATAGAAGATATTCGAGATGCCCGAATCGTTATAGGCGTCATGTAGAGCAGCCGAGACCGATGGCGCTTGACCTTTGTCGTGAGCGGCCGAAATGCCGTGATTCGTCGGTCCGAGATTCATCGCGCCCTGGAATTGTACGGCTTCGCTATCCAGTCCTAAGACATCGAGCAGTGCTTCGGTCAAAATTTCGTCTTCTCCGTTACGGTTGCCGATCCCAGCCATAAGCGTTCCTCATATTCGGCGATGGTGCCGCGATATTCGATCCAAAGGGCAGAAGCTCGATAAGGGTGCATCGCGAGCACGCCAAACATGCCATCGTCGCTTCGACGCCAAAAAAAGACCACCCGCTGTGCCGTCGCCACCGTAACGTTAAACCGCACTGTTTGACCAGTTAGGTGGGCCTCGTGGTAGAGGGGGAAAGGATCCTGGACTCGCAGGCGTGCTCGCCCTTTCTCCAGTGACAAGTCCCGATTTAACGTCTTAGGGGTTTAAGCATATCTGGTGTACATCGCACACAGCAGGTAGCAATTTCCTTATACCATTAAGGCGGATGAGAGACAACGTACTTTACAAAAAAAGCGCACGATTTCGGCTAGAAAACGTGCGCTTGAGGCGATTTTGACGTCGAGCGCTTGTGGCTCAAACGTGCAAACTATTCAGCGGCTTCGCCCGTGACGGGAACCATCGCCTTACGGGTGCGAACGCTCTTGATGCGAGCGGCTTTACCGCGCAAGTCGCGGAGGTAATACAATTTGGCGCGACGCACACGACCCATGACCGTGACTTCGATCTTGGCGATTTTTGGCGAGTTGACGGGGAACGTACGTTCGACGCCGCAACCATAGGAAATCTTGCGCACGGTGAACGTTTCGCGAACGCTACCACCGCTACGGCGAATGACGACACCCTCGAAAACTTGGATGCGTTCTTTGTCGCCTTCTTTAATATTGACGTGCACGCGAACGGTATCGCCGGGACGGAAATCCGGCAAGTCGGTGCGAACTTGTTTCTTTTCAATTGCTGCAATAATTGGGCAAGTCATGATATCTACTCCTAAAAAGCAAAATCGCCGCGGCAGGTCTTTTTGCACGCCGCGCATAGCGTTGTCAATGTTATTTTCATTCGTCGTGAGGCGAGCGATCGATTTTTTCATTCGCCGAGCCATCGCTTTGAATATCTTTTTTTTGCGTTTGTTTTCGTCGTTTTTGAGGCTTTTTTGGTGCCTCCCAACCGAGCCAAACGCGCTCGTCGTGAGTCAATTCATGTCGTTTATCGTCGAAGATATCGGGGCGTCTTTCTTGAGTTCTCAAGATGGAAGCGCAACGCCGCCACTGAGCAATTTGCGCGTGATTCCCGTTGAGTAAGACGTCTGGAACGCGCGCGCCACGGACGGTTTCTGGTCGAGTATATTGCGGGTACTCCAGCCATCCATCCGAGAAGCTTTCGTCGATCGACGACGCATCGTTTCCCAACACGCCGCTCCACAAACGACTGACGGCATCGCCGACGACCATAGCCGCGAGCTCACCGCCTGTTAAAACGAAATCCCCAATCGATATTTCTTCGTCGACATAGGAACGGACGCGTTCATCGATTCCTTCGTAATGTCCACAAACGAGTATCAGGGGCTGAGAGAGAGCGCTCAAGCGATGCGCTTGAGCTTGATTAAACCGTTGTCCGTGAGGACTCATCAAGACGACGTGACCGCCGCCGCACAAGCGCCGGCTTTCTTCGATAGCCAAGATAAGGGGTTCGGCTTTCATCACGAGTCCAGGTCCGCCGCCATAGGGCGCATCGTCGACGCGACGATGCTTATCTCGACTGAAATCGCGGATTTGTACGAAGCGATAATTCAGTGCCCCGCGCGCTACGGCGCGACCGAGTATCGAATGGTGCATCATGACTTCGAAATACTCGGGAAACAGCGATACGAAGCAGAGCTCCCTCATCGTCGCTAACCCTTGTAAATGGCGTCGAGTTCTGCCATCCAATCTGCATCGACGAGAACGGTTTTGGCATCTAAATCGACGGTTCCAACGTGCGCCGAAACGAAGGGTACGAGCCCTTCGCCGCCGTCTTCGTTGCGATAATGAAGCATATCGTGTGCGCCACTTGGCACGACATCATCGACAATGCCCCAAGTTTTGCCCGTCGAATCGACGATCGCAAGGCCTTTGAGATCGCAAGCATAATAGCCATGGCGGAGGGGACGCAAGCTACTGCGTAGAATCGAGACTTCTTCGCCCGTGAGGCTAAATGCGACATCGCGATCGGTGATGCCCTCGAGTTCGAGCGCCATAAATCGACCGCATCGCGAGCAGTGTACGACCTTATATTGGCGCTTTTGTTCGCCGAGATAGATGTCTTTTGCGCGCAAGAGGCTGTCGCTTTCGGGTTCGTCTAAGAAGACGCGAATCGCGCCTTTTATGCCGTGTGCACGTCCGACGACGCCAACGCGTATCCATTCCCGTGACTGATTCATGACCGAAAGCCGACTCCTGTCTCACAAAAAAACACCACCGAAAACGATGCGTCCTTCGATGGTGCGTCGTCTCTTATTCCGACACGACTAATTCGGTAATTTCTAGCTTGCAACGCACACCGTGACGCGCCGATGCCGCACCTAAAATCGTGCGCATTGCTTCGGCAGTGCGACCGCTCTTGCCAATGACTTTACCGAGATCGTTGGCGGGAACTTTCAATTCCACGATCGTCACGTGTTCGCCATTGACGACATTGACGTGAACTTGCTCAGGATCATCCACAAGCGCCTTCGCCATGCACTCGATCAATTCTTTCATAACTTCTCCAAATTGCTCTATGCCCTCGAAATGCGCTCCGGCCACAGGGCTTCAATCAGTCTTACTTACGGGCTTGGGCTATCAACGATTTGACCGTGTCGCTGGCTTGCGCACCTTGGGCGAGCCAGTAGTCAACGCGTTCCAAATTGAAATTGACTTTATGGGGATTGCTGACGGAATCGTACGTTCCGAGCATTTCGATGCAACGGCCATCGCGCACATTGCGGCTATCGGCGGCTACGAGTTTATAGAAGGGACGGTGCGTCGCACCGTGTCGTTGAAGTCGAAGACTTACTGCCATGATTCCTCCAATTTCCTGTACTTTGGGTGCATTCTGCGCTGTGCAGATCGAGACATTCGTGAGCCCAAAAATTGGCTACGAATAAACGCGCGCATATTTATGGCATCTCTATCGCTTTGTCAATCGTTTAATAATCATCTCCCAGGGCTACCGCATTTAAAAATTCTCTTGACTGTGGTAAAAGGCTTTGACTCAATAAGAATATGCATTTGCCTTTCATTTATCATCTCGCTCCTCCTCCTGACCTCACCCCCGGCCTATTGAGGTATCCCTGTTTTGGTAAACATAGACAGCTTATACTAGAGTAGCTTGG
>ERZ1034719.688-NODE-688-length-18502-cov-5.658752_pt1 | contig 18502 bp, 12 predicted proteins | sample MGYA00520703_ERZ1034719 | MGnify/ENA primary metagenome ERZ1034719 (study PRJEB33766, sample SAMN09781716) | gut metagenome | biome: gut microbiome | host: Homo sapiens | place: Madagascar | study: EMG produced TPA metagenomics assembly of the PRJNA485056 data set...
TATATTACTTGCAAATAATACAAAATTTACTATTTTTGCAGTTGAAACAAGGAGGGTATGGCTTTTACGTCAATCTTCAGTGAAAATGGCATCATCACAACGAAAGAATGCCTCTTTGAAAAACATTAAATTTTGAACCGTAAAAAACTTTAGACTATGTATTGGACACTTGAATTGGCTTCCAAACTGGAAGACGCACCCTGGCCCGCAACAAAGGATGAACTTATAGATTATGCAATGCGCTCTGGCGCTCCTCTCGAAGTGCTTGAGAATCTTCAGGAGATAGAGGATGAGGGCGATGTATACGACAGTATCGAGGATTTGTGGCCTGATTATCCCACAAAGGAGGATTTCCTCTTCAACGAGGACGAATACTAATCGCTCAAAAAGCTATGTAAATAGCTTAAGGCGTTGAATATAAGCGGTATAGGAATTGTTTGACAACATTCCTATACCGCTTTTCCGTTCTTTTACCGCTAAAGACAGTGCAAACCGAACGCAATGAAGTTTACTTCAATTGCTGAGGTACCGCCTGTCTTTTTCAAATAAACTTTTCTGCTATCTTCGCGTAAGTAATAATCGAATTTTCTTCATAACTTTTCTTTAAAGGAACAGGCTTCCTAAAATAGCAAACCTGTTCCGTATTGTTTTATTGTTCTATTCCCAATATTTATTTTGCTCTTAAGGCTCGGATCCATGGAGAATCCTACATATCTATATCTTAGGTTCGAATTTTACTACAAAGCCTCCTCCTGCCTGCAACGGTTCTCTCAGCATGGTGTTGCGTGTTACCTTGCCCTTTTTAATCACAAGTCGCCTGCGCTGCCCTATACCGTCCGTGGCCATTTGCATGGTGTATTTGCCCGGACTCAGGAAAGGCAACTTGCTCTTGAACTCCATTGGCGCGTCTCCATTGATAACAGCCAGATACCATACGTTGCCTTTGCGGCGCGCTATAGCAGCCAACTTGCCTATCTTGCTGATGCCCAGCACGCGCGTCTCATCCCACATGACCGGGACGTCCTCGATAAATTTACGGGCTGGACAGTTGAGCATGTCGTCTATGTCGGCAGACAGAATGAGCATGGGTGAGGTAAAGAGATAGATGGAAGCGATCTGCATGCCGAAGGTTACCTGAGGCGAGCAGAAGCCTCGGAAGTTGAGCGGCGTATAGTCGGTTGGACCAGCCAGCCAACGCGTGAAGGGTAGCACCGTGTTGTGGTAAGGCCACGACGGTCCAGGAGCCCAGGAATTCTCACCACCCACGCACTCCAAGCCTCTCACAGCCTCCTTTGCCAACAGGTTGGGATAGGTGTAGCTGTCACCGGTAGGCTTGTTGACGCCATGGAAGATAACCATCAAATGATGGCGGGCTGCATCCTTCAGGATGTTCTCCATGAGGTTCACGGTAAAGAGGTTCTCCGTATGGAAGAAGTCAATCTTCAAGCCTTTCACGCCAACCTTCTCACAATGGCTCATGAAGTCCTCACGCTCTACGGGATCGATGAGCCCACGATCTGTAACATTACCGAGGCGGATGCACGATGATCGCCATACCCAAATGCCTACATGCTTAGGCATAGCATAGTCTACCACGTTCCTCAGCATCTCCCACTTATCCTTGCCATAGCCCTTGTCCTGCGTGTTAGGCCAGTTCTCCCAGCCATCGTCTATCAGCACATACTCAAGGCCCAGTTGCGAGACACCGTCAACATATCTCTTGATCACAGGAATCGAGAGCCTATCCTTGTCTTCCACCAGCCAGGTGAAGGAAGCCCGCCCCGGTTTGATCCACTCTGTCTTGTTTCCTTGGGGAAAGAGCATGGGATCTGGTTGGTCGGAGACTGACGCGATCAAGTGGTTGTTGACCAGCCCATCCAAATCGTGTGCCAGCATCAGCACGCGCCAAGGCGTCACCACTTCATTGCCTCCCTTGCGAGGCGATACCACAAAGGGTACGTCACGCACCACGGCGTGGTAGTACCTCGACTCAGGCAGACCCGTGATGGTGCCTGATACCATATGGCCCTTGTTCTCCACGTAGCCAAACTGTACCCGATTGCCTTGGCAACCAAACATCACAGCACCATGGTAGTTTCGCAGATTAGCCTCGGTGAGGGCGGCATAGACACCACCCTTGAGCAGAAAGGTGGCGGGCGGGGCTAAGAGCTCCCCACTGATGTTCTCAATGCCACGGTCCTGGTAAGCCTGCAACCATCCGTATTGAAAAGGACCACTGGCATACCACACGCGAGTGCCTCCGGGGAAGGTAAAGGCTGTCTGTTCACCATAGATGCACACAGCATGGCGCGTAGGATAACAATAGCGAAAGGCCACGCCATCGTCGAACTCTCGCACCTCTATTCCGTAAGGTCGCCCTGCAGCATCCTTTAGTAGATAGGTACGGTGATGGGCATCTGCCTCTGTGGTGCCTGTCAGCGTCACGCCACTGCCCAAGGGAATATTGTCGATGTTAAGGCCCAACGGGGATGTTGGGATGACGGTCATACCGTCAAACTGTACCTCGAAGCAAGGCGTTCCGTCCACGACGTGCAAGTTGAAGCGTGCCTGCGAGTAGCCAAGCAGGCAGGTGAACAGAAGGATAAAAATACATGCAGCATGTTTCATAACTAAAATCTTTAATAATACGACGAATGATGGTCGAACAGGTAAATAAATACCGCTCTAGAATGTGCCACTTGACTCATAGGTTAACAACTCAAATTGTTGGAATATCCGAGTCTGGGAGATGATTATTTTTCCACTACCAGCCACTGGTAACCATAAGCCGGAATTGTGACGGTCAACGTGACATTACTATCCTTATCGAGTTGATAAGTTTGGTCAGCACCTTCTCCCTCACGAATGTTGATCGATCCCTGCAGTCCCGTATAGTAAAGTGGCAGCGTAATGTTGCGGGTAATAGTCTCTCCAAGCGGATTGAAGAGCAGTGCTAGTGCCTTTTGAGTCCCATTGGGATCTACATGCATAATGCCATCCCAATCACGGGCATCTGGTTTACGTAGATGTATGATATCGCTGTTCAGTATGGTGCGATACTTCTTGTACCAACTTATCACATCTTTCACCATCTGGCGCGTCTCCTCACTGTCGTAAAGGCGTGTTCCACGATAGCAAGCCTGTACGCCCGCTCCATAGTTCTGCACCATATGCATGCGGTATTCGTATAGATGCTCATGCAGAGGCTCCATCGTGGCAGCAGCACCACCACCATGATACTCCACTAAGGGCACAAAGCTCCACAACATGGAAGGCGTACGCTCCCAAGTACAGTCGAAGTTGAGCTGACGTGCTAGGACGATCTGCCTATCACGGGGTAACGACCAGTTCACCTCGCGATAACCAATACTCGTCTTGGTGCTGCCACTCAGGAAGTAGAAGTCGGGCACATTAATATAGATGCCGCGCTCGCACATCCAGTGATAGAGATCTGATATCTGATAGTACTGTGTCCACTGCGAATCGTTCAACCCTTTATGGAAGGCGTGGCATGTGGAAGCACACACGTCACCGGGATAGGAACCATCGTGCTCAAAACAATCCATGCCCGTACGCTCGAAGAAAGTACGCACCTTCTGCAGATACCCATGCCCCCAATGGGTGGAAATACAGGGCGAATTTCCAAAAATGGCGCCTCCGATTCTTCTGGTCTTTGGATTTATGACATCCACTGAGTCGCTGATAGCCCGACTGGCCAATAATGAGTAGCACCCCACTTGAATACCCTTGCTATGAGCATAATCTACATAAGCTTTGTATTTTTGGATATTGGTCTCTGTGGTGTCCTCCACGTTCAGCCCAGATCCGAAGCTGAAGATTATCATTTCATAGCCTGTGTCGGCACACTGGTCGATGGCACGCCTTACCTCATTGGCCTTTGTCGTGGTGAGATGCAAGAATATAGGATTCTGGTTGCTCCAAGGTGCCATAGCACGATAGAAGTGCCGTGTGAAGAGACCCTTACGCTCACGGTCATAACTGTCAAAGGGCATCTCAAATACATGAAATGACTGGAAGGTTTCTCCAGCCGACACCGTCTTGTCAGGTCCTATGGGTGGCATGACGCTCAGTACGCATGGTGTCTGCAGTAAATAGTTGCGTTGCGAAGTATAGGTGGAATCGGTCACCCAATGTTCCGTGATATCAGTCTCTTTCTCGGTGAAGCTACCATGGCAGTTGTAATCGCTTTCCACATGAATGTTAGGGCGCAAGAATGTGCTTGGGTCACCGCCACTGGGCGACTCTGGCTCGAAGAAGGAAAGACGCTCCAACTCAAAGGAGTCGATATTGATGGCGCGCGATGTGCCGTTGATTATCTCAAACGACTTACGGATAACGGGTAGCTCGTCATAGACCACGTAGTGCAGACGTACGTTCACGCCGCTTAGCTCATCAGTACCCTTCAGCGTGAAAATCAATTCCTTGCCCGTGGTCTGTCGGGTGTTTAAGATCCAGCGCACGGACTTCCAGTTGATGAGTGGTTGTGCATCTTTGATTTCGAAGTCGGTCACCAGGAATGAGTGAGGAATAGTGCACAGACTATCAATCCACTTATCCAGCAAATATCCCTTTTCGACCTGTCCAGCCAAACCGCCAATTTGATAAGTCTTGCCGTCGATACTTAGGACACCTTCAGTGCCTACGGCACGTAGCATGCGTTCGCCAGTCATACGGTTCACATAATCGGTAGTAGCCAGGTTTGGAAAAATATGGAAAGTGCGCCACACCATGCCGTTTGCTACCACGATGCTCTTGCGGTCTGGGGTAGCATAGATATTGGCCTTCGACAGCTCTGGCTTGATGAGCCAGTCAAATGAGGTTTTCGTTGATGCAAGCTCATTGAAAACAGGAAGAGAGCTTATTTTAGCGAATAATCGCTTCTGAATCCTATCGCTCATCTTCGGACCGCCAACGAGCGAGTTCACGTCAATCATCTGTGGCTTTGCCCCTGAATAAGTTATCATAGGGTCTATCCAAATGGCATTATCGCCGCTGGCACCATCCTTAGTACAGTCAATCTCAAGGTCTAACTGCCTCACTCCATCCAACTTGACATTAATGCCGATCGGCTTGTCTCCACCTTGGACAACAGATGAACGGTAGAGTTCTTTGCCGTCGCCTTTGATGATAAACTGCACCTTACCTTGCTGTACCGTCTTACCTTTGTTTATATAACCCACGAAGTGATTACTTGGCGTAGTCTTAAACAGCATCATGCCACCTTGTGTCAAAGGCTGCACAGTGATATCGGGATCCCCAATACTCACATTGTCTCTCAAGACGGAAACTTGTGAACTGAAGTTGCGTGCCCTACCGTCTAACTGGATGCGCATAATGGTCTTGCCATAATTGCCTATGACGTGCTCATAATACATGCCGTCAATCATAACTTTCTGTCCGGTGACACTTTGTCCTTTAGCCACGTTGCCATACTCCTGCCAAACTTTTGACAGATCCATATCTTCTAACTGAATCTGCTTTTGAGCAAGGCTACACAGTGGAAGCAGCAACATAAGTAACAAGAAGTTTTTTCTCATAAATTAATCTTGAAATAATGACGTATAAAATTTATATGCCCTTACATTAATATTTTTATGTACACTATTGCAGTGGATCAAAAGTACCATTGTCCCATCCTTGTGTCTGCTTGAGATTAGAATTATGCTCCAAGTGAGTGTGCGGAATAGCATAGAAGTAATAAGTATTCTGGAAGTTAATTGCAAACTTCTCGTCAAGTACTACTACCGAGTCCTTAAAGTAAGTGTTGTAGTCGCGATTGATATCGAAGTTAGGTTTTACAGCATCAAACTCGGAAGGTGATACTTTAAGCACGGGTAACTTACCATGACGTCGTGTGCCATTCAAGGTTGAGGCAAATAACCTACGGCGTCGCAAATCCCAGTAGCGCTTGCCTTCAAAGGCAAATTCAATCTTTCGCTCCAACATGATGGCATCTATCATCTCGCTCTGCGACATACCTTCCTTCAAGCCATACATATTATTGCTACCTGCCAGGATACCGGCACGTTTACGGATGCGCTTCAAAGCCGCATAAGCTTCATCCAGTTTGCCTACCTCGGCGGCACACTCTGCAAAGTTTAAGATAACTTCGGCATAACGTATCTCTACATAGTCAGTGCTACTACGCTCTGTATAGTACGGCGTATAGCTTTCATTGATTGCCTTCCGGCAATAAAATCCGCTGGATGTGGAACCAATGGTAGAATAGCCCTTGTAGGTCCATTGCTTTCTCCCTGATTGTGCACTCAGTTCCCAAAGGCAGCCGTTGTAAGCTATCGTCGCGTCAAAACGTGGGTCACGGTTCTTCCAGTAGTGTGTGGGATCATAATCTGCCGATTCCTGAATAGGCGTTCCGTCTATCATAGGATAGGAGTCTACCATCTCTTTAGTAGGATGGTTGGCACCTGTATAGTTCTGAGCCTCTTCAAGCGGGCGTGTTGCTGCTTCCCAAGCATTGGTAATGTCAGGATATTCATAACGTTTCACCATGAGCACTTCCTTGTTCATCTCATCAAGCCAAATGTTCTTGTAACTGTCATAGAGACCATAACCATTGGCTTCGATATCCTCCATAGCTTTCTTATTGTACTCATAGGCTTCCTCCCAGCGACTGACATCGTTGTTAGGGTTGAATTGCGGACTGGCATAGTAGAGCAGCACACGCCCTTTAAGTGCCATTACTGTTGCCTTGGTAAAGCGACCGGCATCATCGCCACTCCACGTCCAGGGCAGTCCCTTATAAGCCTCGTCTAAATCCTCAATAATCATCTTTATACATTCCGAAGTCTTGTTACGGGTAACATATAGATCGCCATTGAGACTCTGCGGTTCCTTAATAATTGGCACACCGCCATAACGTATCACCATCTGGAAGTATTGCCACGCCCTAAGGACAAGTGCCTGTGATTTGAGCGTAGCTTTCACGTCATCAGACAGTGAGCCCTGATCCACTTTCTGCAGCATGATGTTGATGTTGCGAATATTGGAATAGGGCCAATAATTGATGGAGTTGGTAGTTAACTGTCCATAGAGGACTCCGTTGCTGCCATTGCTCTCATCCGAGTATCCTGACATCTCGGCATCCCACCCCGGCAGGTTGTCGTTATAAAGAGTGTTTAAGTAGGCCTCAGCATATTCTTCGTCGTTCCAGACGTCTGTCTCCGTCAGCACTGAGAGATCCTTCTTATCCAGCACGTCGCTGCAATTGGTAACAAACACAGTGATAAGTCCAAGCAATATATATTTCAATTTCATAATTTTATCTCTTTAAATTATTAGAAACTAACATTAACACCAAATGTATAATTTTTCATCAGAGGATAGTCCGTGATACTAACATTCTCAGGATCATAGTCTTTGATACTTCTATAGAGGAAGAAAAGATTGGAACCTTGGAAGAACACCTTCACTTGTCCCAAGCCAATCTTGGATATCCACTGTTTGGGCAACATATAGGAGAAATTAATATTCTTCATACGCATATAAGAGGTATTCTGGATCCAAAAGGTTGATGTGGCATTGGTACTCTCATCATATCCGGCACGTGGATATTTGGCATTTGTGTTCTCTGGAGTCCAATAATCTGCACGGAAAGCATATGAGGATGCCTCTATGTCGGCCCACTCTGTACGCTGGTCATAGAATCGCTTGCCTCCTGCACGACCTTGCATGAACAGGTCAAGACTTAGGTCCTTCCACTTGAAACCCAAAGAAATTCCAAAGTTGTAAGGATTTACGGTGTGTTTGATGACCCAGTCCTGATCATTACTATCTATCTTGCCGTCAGGTTCGTCGGAATCGGCACCACGAATATCCTTGAAGAGCAGCATTCCTAATTCGGGCTTCTGCCCTAAAATGGTAAAGCCTTCCGGTAATTTGTCCAAGTCTTCCTGAGTCCTTATCATACCTGTACAAATATAGCCCATTGCACGATCGGTGTTATGATTCAACTGCGACTGGTAGGGGCGAATATTCTCTGCCTCATCCATCTTCTTAAGTTTGTTTACAGCATAACCTAAGTTCCCTCCAATGTGATAGGAGATGTCATTGCCTATCTTATCGTCGTAGCCCAACTCTATCTCATATCCATGAGTATCGATGGTGGCGTAATTCTCTGAAGGCATGGAACCGCCGAATGTAGTAGGCAGGCTAGCAATACGGCTTCCCAATATGTCATAAGTATGCTTGTAGAAACCGCCGATGCTCAGCGACAACTTATTTTGCAGGAAACGCAAGTCAACGCCATAGTCAACGTCCAGAGACTTCTCCCATGTGATGTCCTCGTTAGGAATAACGCCTGCACGCACTCCATTGGACAGCAAGCCGAAATAAGCCCCAGTAGTGATGTTGTAACTCTGCATCCATTGCCAGCCACCAACAGAGTCATTACCCAATAGACCAACAGAAGCGCGAAGCTTCATATAATCTATAAACTTAATGTTCTTTTTGAAGAAATTTTCCTCAGAGATTCTCCAAGCTCCTGAGAAAGAAGGGAAGAAACCCCAGCGGTGACCGGGAGCGAAATTCACAGAACCGTCGTAGCGGAAAGAAGCATCAAAAAGATACTTGTCAGCATAGATATAGCCCAGACGACCCACATAGGAGAGTCGACCCGTCTCTGAGCCACTACCACTTATTTCTTTGTCGCTTGCCCCCTTGCCTCCAGCGAAAAGCTGGTCAACGGCAGAAGATATGAAGTTTTTGCGCTGACCGTCGAAGTAGTCATAAGTACCTTCATATTGCTCATACACCAGCACTCCTGTAATATCATGCTTGCCAAAGGTGCGGTGGTAGTTAACCATGAAGTCTAGTTGGTAGCTCTCATCATTCTGATAGTTCTCATAGAGGAAGTTACCATCATTGCGAGTATAAATGTGATCAAACTCATCCGTCTGGATATGTCCGTGTGTACCTGTAGTCTTAAATACATAGAGATCGTAAGGCTGACTGAATTGCTTAATAAAGGTATGACGCTGGTACTTGTCGAATGTTAGTTTTAGATTCAAACCCTTCACGAAGGGTACATCATACGACAGGGAAGCACTGATATCAAACGTAGTATATTTCTTCCGATTGTAGCCACTGGCACCATCGATGACTTCCATAGGACTCCACTTTAAATAGGTACCATTAGGTTTCCCATTAATATAGGGTGCGAAGATTCCACGACGAAGAAGTCCATTGTACAAGTTGTTCATGTTATCGTTGTCGTAGTCATAAGTCCAGTAAGGCTTACGATCTTTACGGGTATCGGTATTGATGTTGAGAGAGGCCGTTAGATTGTTGGTAATCTTAGCTTCCACATTACTTCGAATGCTGTACTTGCGATAGTTTAGGTTGTCAAAAGACCCCGTCTCATAATAGTAGTTACCACCCAAAAAGTACTTCACACGGTCGTTACCCCCACTCACATTCACAGAGTTTCGATAGATCATTGGGTCGCGCCAAGTCATATCTATCCAGTCATAAGAATGTTCCTTGAAGTATTCCAACTCGTCATCGGCATAGTAGCGTGTGTCGTTTTCTGATATATTCTGATTTTTCAGAGAGTTGTTAATATACACAGCTTGTTGATAAGCATTAAACATATCTGGTATCTGGGTAGCGTCTGAGATACCTACAGAACCAATATAATTAATGGTAGGTTTACCGGAAGCACCTTTCTTAGTAGTAACCAGCACAACGCCATTGGCAGCTCTGGAACCATAGATGGCTGCCGAAGCACCATCCTTCAGCACAGAGATGTTCTCTACCTCACTAGCATCCAAACCGTCAAAGGTAAACTTATCTCTTACCACGCCGTCAATGACATACAGAGGAGAAGAGTTGTTCCAAGTTCCTGTGGCACGTACTGTGAGTGAGGATCCTCCTCCTGGCTTGCCGGCCGTCTGGGTAATATTTACTCCGGAGAGTCGTCCTGCCAGTGCATTAGAGAGGTTGGCTGTAGGAATATTTTCAATGGTTTTGGCATCCACTGCTGCCACAGAGCCCGTTAGGTTTACTTTCTTTTGCACACCGTAGCCGATGACCACCACTTCATTCAGACCTTGGGCGTCCTCAGAAAGTGAAGCATTCAGGACCGATTTATCATTAACCGACATTTCTTTTGACGAGAAACCAATGTAGGAGACCACCAATTTAGCATGGTCGTCGCTAACTGCTATCTCATAATTGCCGTCAATGTCGGTCACGGTCTTCTGCCCTGTGCTTTTGTCGGTTATTGTAGCACCGATAATAGGGTCGCCGTTGGCATCGGTGATCCGCCCCCTTACCTTGTGAGTCTTACCACTTTGTTGGCTGACTGTCTGTCTCTCGTCCTGTCCTCTTGTGATAATGACGTGCTTGCCTTTGATTTCATATACATAGCCAGTTCCTACCAGCAGACGGCGCATAACATTGGACACATTGCCCTGCATGCCCTTCACGCGCACCACACGTTTTACGTCAATGGCTGCATTATTATACTCTACCGAAACACCTGCCTGTTTCTCGATAATCGCGATAGCTGACTTCAGCGTCATCGCATCTCCCGTAAATTTCACATTCTGCGCACACAAGGCCATAGGCGCAAGAAGTAGCATGATGATCATGGCTCTCAACCATGCGTTAAATTTGTCTTTTTCCATGTTGAAAGAATTAATAGATTTAAAAATTTAAGCATTATAGATTTTGCCTATTTCTATTCTTACAACAATTCAGGGAAGAAACACACACAATGCACAATAAAAAATCTTCATTTCTGAAAGTACATACATTTTTATCCACCTGCTGTACCTCGGTAATGACTGCCAAATATCTCTTGATGATTATAAGGGAGTAATATAAACTTTTCTCCCTACCTGCCGGTAACTGAAGTGATGGTTAAGTTTGTTCAAAATACTCAGTACGTCAGCTATATTCTCCCGATTGCTGAACTTGACATAGTAATCGCCACGCATTACAGAGAGGTTACTGCAAATGAAGTCCATCTTGTAATGGCGCTTTAAAGCATTCAACACCTGCATGAATGATGCCCCAGTAAATACTAAATTACCTTCTTCCCAGGAGAGAACCTTTTGGGCGTTAACCTTGGTGATGGTCACCTGCCCCGTGATCTTGTCATAGGAAAGGCTTTGGTCTGGTGTGAGCATGAAGCTATCTTTAGCACTCTCGCCGCGATTCACATACACTTGTGTGCGACCTCTCAACAAGGTAGTGGAGGCTACTTGGTCGTCTGGATAGGCTTTCACGTCAAACTTTGTACCCATCACCCTAATCATCAAATCTTGTGTCTGAATTAAAAAAGGTCGTTTCTGGTCTTTGCTTACATCAAGGTTGGCCTCACCGATCAGAAACACCTTACGCGTGTCCGACTGGAACTTTTCAGGATATATCAAGGTAGAACCAGAATTAAGCATCACGCTCGTATGGTCAGCAAGTAGTATTTTCCGACTTTGCCCCGACGGTACCGTGACCTGCACTAAGTCTTCTCCCTTACGACGGGCAAATATATAGTTCTTTGTCCAGTAGAAGGTGATCACCGATGTCAGAAAGATGAATGGCAGCAACACGGCGGCAATTTTCCAAAGGCGGCGATGCCCTGCCTTCTGCAAATCGTCCTTCATGATCCGCTCGTTCATGGCGAGCATGTCATCCCAGGTGTCCTCCGTGGCATCTACTGTGATGGAGTCATAGAGTTGCTTCAAGGCATCCTGACGTTCCTTATGGGAAATGATATTCTGTAGCCAGTACCAAAACTTATCCTTTGTAAGCTGGCTAAAGTCCTTGCCTTTATAGAATCTTACTATTATCTCTTTCGATTTCATAATTATCTTGCTTGATTTAAAAAAACAATGTAAGGATGTTCCTCAATACTTTACGCAGCGTATGGAGCGACGCTGTGATATGATTCTCTACAGTTCGCTTGCTAATGTTCAGTTGCGTAGATATTTCTGCATTCGAGTAGCCTTCCTCACGGCTCAGCCGGAACACATTTCTGCGTTGTTCGGATAGCTGATCTACAACTTTGTCAATGTCTTCCTGTAGCAGGTGGTATAAGATCATTTCCTCGGCATTCTCCGACTCCACTGAACCCATCAGCATCTGACTTACATATTCATGGCTAATTTTGTTATGTTTTAGATAGTTGAATATAGCATTCTGGGTCATCTTGAAGAGGAATGAATTCAAATTCTCCACATTTTCTATACGCTTTCTATGCTGCCATATTTTCAGAAATACATCCTCACAGAGGTCCTTAGAAGCCTCGGTATCTTTGATAAATCCGTTGATAAATATGAACAACTTGGGCTGATAGGTCAGGAAGATGCGATTGAATGCCTTAACATCATCTTGGCTCACAGCAATTATTTGTTGCCATTCTTGTTGTCGTACTTGATCGTCCATATTGTGCTATGCATTAAACTTTAATTAACGTGAGTTTGATGAATTATAAGTGCTTGTAAATTTGGTGATTAGCGAAATTTGTTGTATCTTTATAGTGTCGAAGTACAAAGAAATACAGACAAAAATCGCTATGATTACCGAGGACAAAATTACTGAAATTTATTGTATGGCAGATGATTCCTGCAAATTTTTTGACGCTCAGATGAAAAAATACACGATACAGCCCCAGAAAAAGCACAAATATCACCGCGCTTTCGACATTGTCGAAAGCCGAGGTAATGATTATCATGATTCTGTTCCATGGTTCTGGCTACCGTTGCCTGAAGCATTTTTACTTGCAGCATGTATGCAAACACCTGAGGCATTTGTTCCCCAAGGTAGTCTCCTATAACCGCTTTGTCGAACTTGAGTATGAGATGGCCATACCTCTGGCCATATTTAGGGACATTCAGTTTATTTCCACTTTATATTTCCTAAAGACAGCCAAAATCAGATTGTCCTCCGAGAAAATTGGTCATGGAGGATAATCTGATGTGTTTTTGCCATAGAATGTAGGATATGCTTTGGCATTGTTCCAACTATCCACTATAATAAGCATTGTCTTAGGCTATCGAATATTCAAAGAACAAAATATCAAGAAAAAACTATTAGGTCGGTAATTATGGTTGTCGGCTCCGTGGTGATTATCTTGTTGGACTAACATTACAGGTATACAATGCAAACATTATGAACATGTAACCAGGTTGTGAAAGTTTGAGAAAGACCACTGCACAAAGAAAAAGAAATAAATTGATGATTTGTATTCGACTTGGTACTGTGGAGGCCGGAGACCTCCGCTACTTATAGGTTCATAATTGAACCACTCCAAATTCCGGATGAACCAAAGATATAAGCGGTATAGAGATTTCGTAAAGAAATTTCTATACCGCTTTTTTTATGGTTTCAATTGCTTTATAATCCACTGTTCTTCATGTCTCTTCTCACTTTATCTCGCCATGTATTGGTCTTGTGTGAGTTGTTGTCAAACTCGCGTTTGCCTGGCTTGTAGTGCTTGTCGTAGTGCTTCTTGTCGTACTTCTTGTCGCGGTCGTAGTGTTTCTTGTCGTACTTGTAGTCTCTGTCGTAGTATTTCTTGTCGTACTTGTATTTTTTCTCGTAGTACTTCTTGTCGTGCTTCCACTTCTTGTCGTACTTGTACGGTTTGCCGTAATAGTGCGGGTGTGGGTGGCTGGGGCGATAGTTGTGCTTGGGATACTTGTTGTATATGTTATATATGTATGTGTTGTTGTTCCAGCCGATGGGGTGGTAGAAATAGTAAGCCTCCTTGAACCGTTTCCATTGTTTGGCGGTGAGCATGCGTTTGAGCTGCTTGTTGCGATAGTGCCATCCGTAGGCGTCGATATCGCGATAGCTGCGTATGCCGTCAAGGTAGTTGAGGTTGATGTTCAATAGGCTGTTGCGCTGAACGCTGTTCAGTCCAAGTTCAACAATCATCTTGTCTGTGATGAAGCGAGCCTCTGCCTGGATATCTGTGAGTCGCTGTGCATTTGCTGATGTTATCATCACGAATGCGGCTACAATTGCTAATAATGTACGTTTCATAATCCAATTTGTTTTAAGGGTTATTACTGCTTTTATTTATACTGCAAAGATAGTGCATTCAAGTAAGCGAAACAAGGGAAAAACCATAAAGCATAGTATGGTTTTCCCTAAAGTAACGGGGATATTTACCTTTATTTTTATATCTTATTCATTTTCTTGTAACACAATAGTAACACCCTACCGATATCTTTGCACTTAGAAAATGATGTAACAGATATTTCATGAACATAAGAATGAAGAATATTACCTTATTTGTCGTTATGGCATTGACAGGATGTTGCCGTGTATCGGCACATCCGGTCAATACGCCTACAGTAGAACGCCCGAAACTTGTAGTTGGCATTGTTGTCGACCAGATGCGCTGGGACTATCTCTATCGTTATCAGAAACGGTATGTCGAGGGTGGTTTCCGACGTTTGCTCAAAGAGGGATTCTCGTGCGAGAACACGCGTATTCCTTATGTGCCTTCCGTAACAGCCATTGGTCATACGTGCATATATACGGGTAGTGTTCCGTCGATACACGGAATTGCCGGCAACAACTTTGTGAAGAACGGCAAGAAGGTGTATTGCACCGACGATGCCACAGTGAAGCCTGTTGGCACTACAAGCGATGCCGGACTGATGTCGCCCCGTAATATGTGGGTTACTACTATTGGTGACGAGATGAAGATTGCTTCCAACGGACGTGCCAAGGTGGTGGGTGTAGCGCTGAAGGACCGTGCTTCAATTCTACCCGCCGGACATAATCCCAATGGCGCTTTCTGGTTTGACGACCAGACTGGCAATTTCATCACAAGCACCTATTATATGAACGACCTGCCTTCATGGGTGAAGACGTTCAACAACGAACGCATCCCCGACAGCTATCTTTCTGAAAAGTGGGAAACCCTCTACGACGCGTCAACCTACATACAGAGTACTGCCGATGATAACGATTATGAAAACGGTATAAAGAATGGAGTCAAGGCTATTCTGCCTCTTAATCTGCCTGCATTGTACAAGAAATACGGATATAATATAATAAGGAATACGCCGTTTGGCAACTCGTTGACGCTCGACTTCGCCAAGGCTGCCATCGAAGGCGAACAGCTTGGCGCCGACGATGAGACAGACTTGCTCACGGTGAGCTGTTCGAGCACCGATTATATAGGTCATCAGGTGGGTACGCATGCTATCGAAACCGAAGACACGTATCTGCGTCTCGACAGGGCGATAGCCGACTTTCTGTCGTATCTTGACGCTAAGGTTGGCAAGGGCAATTATCTTGTGTTCTTGAGTGCCGACCACGGCGCTATGAACAACGTCCGTTTTCTGCAAGATCGTCGCATTCCTGCTGGCACATGGGACGATGCTGTCGCAGCCAAGAAGCTGAATGTGGCACTGGCAAATGCTTATCCTAATGTGGGCGAACTGGTGAAGACGGTGATGAACTATCAGGTTTTCTTCAACCTGAATGTCATCAAGGACAATAATCTGGATTTCGCGAAGATCAAGCAGACCGTTGTTGACATTCTGAAGGAAGACTCCTGCGTGCTGTACGCTTGCGATATGGCTAAGACGATGACCGAGAGCATTCCCGACGATGTCAGGACACGCATCGTCAACGGCTACAATCGTGAACGCAGCGGTGACGTAGCTGTAGTATTGAAGCCAAACTTCTACACTCACGGCATGAAGGGCACCGACCACGGAGCCTGGAATCCGTATGATACGCATATCCCTCTTGTATTTATGGGGTGGGTCATCAAGCATGGAGCCACAACTCGTGAGACATTCATGACCGATATAACGCCGACCATTGCAGCCCTTCTGCATGTGCAGGCACCTAACGGTTGCGTTGGACACGCAATTGATTTGAAATAAACGTTGCATCATCTATAATTGATCGGACTAACGGTAGGAGTTTATGACTTACTCGTTATAAACTCCTATCGTTTTTTTTTATCAGATTCTTTACAACTCCATTATTGTTTTAATTTCTTCATAAAAAAACATCCTCTTTCTGTCGCTTTTTGGCTGCGTTGTTGTCTTTTTAGTATTATAAAGACCTAAATAGAAATGACAGACAAAGACATGCAAAGGCTTTGGACATAAGCCTCTGACATAGCAAACAAATTATCTGATATGCGCAGCATAGATACTGTAACTGCGTACAAGAGTGTGCGCCTTGGCATGCGTCGACAGGTTGTAAAGACTTATACTGCGTTGAACTGAAAAGTACTTGAGCAAAATCCCAAATGTAACAAATCAAATAAATAATAATGAACAGCAAGACATTATTTTATATGGCATGTGTCACGGTAGCTTCAATGCAGGCTGCTGAGGCAAATGCCAAAGCTGCAAATAAGAAGCACATGAACGTGCTTTTTATTATGGCCGACGACTTGCGTCCCGAAATGGGATGTTATGGCGTTAAGGATATTCATACTCCTAACTTCGACCGCTTCGCCAAAGGTGCTGTTCTCTTCGACAACGCCTTCTGCAATGCACCGGTCAGCGGCGCTTCTCGCGCAAGTGTGCTCACCGGAATGTATCCAAATTATCCTACACGCTTCATCGACTATACATGTAAGGCGAGCGTTGATGCCCCTGACGCCATACCAATTTCCGGTTGGCTAACCTCGCATGGCTACCACACCGTGTCGAATGGCAAGATAATGCATCACATCGAAGACCATGCCGACTCGTGGAGCGAGGCTCCGTGGCGCTGGCATCCCGATGGTTATGATGTATATTGGGCTGAGTACAATCGTTGGGAGCTGTGGTTGAACAGCGAATCAGGCAAACACATCAATCCGCGTACAATGCGCGGACCCTTCTGCGAGTCGGCTGATGTGCCCGACAGTGCTTACGACGACGGCCATGTGCTTGCAAAGACACTGGTAGACTTGCATCGTCTGCGTGATATGGGCAAACCTTTCTTCCTGGCTTGCGGTTTCTGGAAACCTCACTTGCCTTTCGGTGCACCCAAGAAGTATTGGGATATGTATCCCGCTGTGCCCATGGCTGCCAATCAGTATCGCCCAACAGGACTGCCACCGGAGGTGCAGAACTCAGGCGAGATTAATGCTTATGCCTGCGTAAGCACTCTCGATGACCAAGAGTTTTTGCGCCTTGTCAAGACTGGATATTATGCTTGTGTGAGCTATGTTGACGCTTTGTTCGGCCAGCTTATGGACGAACTCGACCGATTAGGAATGGCAGATAACACCATTGTCATCGTATTCGGCGACCACGGATGGAGCCTTGGCGAGCACGGATTTGTGGGTAAGCACAATCTTATGACTACTTCTACACGCGTTCCGCTTATGGTACGAGTGCCAGGAATGGCTAAGGGCGTGAGCAAGTCGATGGTTGAACTGGTAGATATTTATCCTACTATATGCGACCTTTGCGGTATTGACGCTCCCGTACAGCAGCTCGACGGCAAAAGTCTCACCCCGATTCTGCGCAATCCTTCCCGTAGTGTGAAGCGTGAAGTGTACGTTCAGTGGCAGGGAGGCGACAATTTGCAGGACAATCGCTTCAACTATGCCGAGTGGCAGAAGTCAGGAAATACTATGCTTTTCGACCATAATGCTGACCGCGACGAGAACGCTAATGTGTCGGGCAATGCCGATTATGCACCTACGGTGAATAGGATGAGTAAGGAAATGAAGAAAGTGAAGAAGTTTGCTTTCCGCAAGAAGTGGACTAAGTAAAAAGAACGCGTTCGATTACTGCCATCGCCTTCTTGCGGAAACGTTCCACCGACCTTTCCGATACGCCCAGATGCTGTGCGATATCAGCAGTCTTGGTCTGTTTCATCTGGCTCATTACGAAAGCCACACGCCACGCGTTGCATCATATTTTCGTATGTATTCTGTCGGTTGTTCATAGTAGTGTAGTTGCTGTCAGAAAGCCAGACACGGATTAAATGCGTCTACGATATGTTCCAGTTGGGCGTTGTCGTTGTTGTCGCCAACGATGGTGATAATGTCAAAGCGTAGCATGTCGACAATGCCTTTGGTTTTGACGTAGTTGTTGGCGGCATAGCCTATGTTGCGTATCTTTTTCAGGTCGACAGCATCGTCGGGCTTTCTTACAACATCGCTTGTGCGTGTCTTCACCTCGACAAATACTATAGTAGTGCCGTCGTTAGTACGGGCAATGATGTCTATGTCGCGATGCCCGATACGCCAGTCGCGGTCGAGAATCTCGTAGCCGTTGTCTTGAAGATAGTCAGCGGCATACTGTTCGCCCCATTTGCCAAGTTCGTTATGACGTGCCATGATTATTAGTTAATGGATTATAATGTTGCAAAGGTAGCATAAAAATGCCTATTTGTAATATTAACTGATTGTTTTATATTTCTTTTATAGTCAGTATATTGTCTTTTATATTAGAAATATATAAATTTGCAATAAACGGAAAAAGGACAATTAAAACAATTAGGGAGGATTATAAGATGAAAAAAATTATAGTATTTGCAA
>ERZ1034719.697-NODE-697-length-18325-cov-11.456814_pt1 | contig 18325 bp, 20 predicted proteins | sample MGYA00520703_ERZ1034719 | MGnify/ENA primary metagenome ERZ1034719 (study PRJEB33766, sample SAMN09781716) | gut metagenome | biome: gut microbiome | host: Homo sapiens | place: Madagascar | study: EMG produced TPA metagenomics assembly of the PRJNA485056 data...
TTATTATACATCATATTATGCACATTTCAAGAGCCGAAAGCGGTATGTTAAACAGTAAATATCAATAGTGAAAACGTCATTGAACGAATAATATTCGTTAAGCATTTTTACAAGCTCTTACATTTTCGCCACATAAAATCATTTTTTTGAAATCAAATATACAAATTCTGAATTTTCGTCCTTTAACAGCACTTGTTTTATCATAAATTTCCGCATTATATCATTTGAAACATCCACTAACTGTTCATAGCTTACATATAAAAATCCTACCGAAAGGCTGTCGCTTGAAAATGTATCGCTTCCGTCACAGAACAAGCAACCGCATTTTAGAAAGTATCCGCTTGCGACGAACGGATAACATTCAGCTTCAAGAGAGTTTATATAGGCTTGAAACTCTTTCTTTGCAGCGTCGCCTTCCGGCAGGATTATAATACCGGCGTTATATTCAAATAAATCTAACAGTAGTTTATAGTCTGAAATGGGATAGTTAGATTTAATTACTCTTTTGTTGCCCAAACAAATATTTTTCGATAATCTGCGTCCGATAGAACGCTTGCCTATTTGACTTAGTTTTTTTATTATCAGGCTGTCTGTTTCGTGTTCAACAATTTCATTCATCATTTCTAACCTCAAGGAGCTGTCTTACAGGCACTCCTTTTTTATTTGCATATAAAATCGTATTTCTTGTACCGCCTCTTGTTCCGTTATATACGGCAATTACCATATCCGAACGGTCAACCATCCACTCGTCACGCAATTGAAAGCACTGTCTTGAATATTCGTCGCTGACATAGTGAACCTCGGTTGCATTTTCAAGAAGACATCTGTAAATTTCTTTCCAATCATCACTCAAAGGCTGTATATGCTTCGGGAAAGGGACTGCGCAAATAAGCTTAATATCGGGATTGTTCAAGTCAAGGACTGCTTTTCCTGCAATAAGGTCTGTTCCGGGTGCCATACCCGTTATAAACGTGGTAAATCCGTCTTTGACCGCTTTGTCAATAGCCGTTTTAAGCCTTGCTTCAAGCTCTTCGATTGATATATCAAGCTTTTCAGGTCTGTGTCCGGTAAAACAGCAGCTTTTTTTCATAATAAAGTTACTCCTTTTATTTTGTGGCTTAATTATAAAAAAACGACTGTTCCAAAAACGGCACATTGAACATTGTATAATTGGGTCGAAAAGAATAAGGGAGGCAAAACAATGGCAGAAAAGATTTTCTATACCGACAGGCTGATGCTTCGTGAAATCAGCGAGAAAGAATGGGATAACTACTATAAGCACGTTACCGAAAAGGAGGGAAAATATGATTGAAATAAAAGGAAAATACGGCGAAGCGAAGGTCTTTACCGATACGCTTGAGCCGTCTGCCGAGGGACTTATAAAGACATTTTGCGACCAACCTTATTCGGCTCAGAGTAAAATCCGTATTATGCCTGATGTTCACGCAGGAAAAGGTTGTACTATCGGAACAACACTCACGGTTAAGGACGCAGTTGTGCCGAATGTTGTCGGCGTTGATATTGGCTGCGGTATGCTTACGGTTAAGCTAAATGAGAAGCGAATTGACCTACCAAAGCTCGACAGCTTTATCAGGCAGAACATTCCGTGCGGCAGAGACATCAGAGAAAGAAGCCACAGGAGCCACGGACGGCTTGACGTTTATGAGCTTCTTTGTGTGAAAAGAGTTGATATAAGACGGGCAAAAGAAAGCTTGGGCACTCTTGGAGGCGGCAACCATTTTATTGAGATTGATAAAGATGATGAAGGCAATTTATATCTTGTAATTCATACCGGCAGCAGAAATCTCGGGCTTCGTGTTGCTCAATATTACCAGAACGTCGCCTACAAAGCATGTGGCGGTAGAGCACAAGCGGCAATTCCTTATGAGCTTGCCTTTTTACAGGGCGACGCTATGCAGTATTATCTTCACGATATGGAATTTATGCAGCGATTTGCAGAGCTTAACCGAACAATAATCAAAGAAGTAATACTTGACGGTATGAATCTGCACGAGGAAGAAAGCTTTTCCACTGTACACAATTACATTGATACAAAAAATATGATACTGCGCAAGGGTGCTGTTTCGGCACAGAAGGGCGAAAGGCTGCTTATACCTATGAATATGCGTGACGGCAGTCTTATCTGTACAGGTCTCGGAAATGAAGATTGGAATTTCAGCGCACCGCACGGAGCAGGACGGCTGATGAGCAGAAAAGACGCTCTCAGCTCATTTACATTAAACGCTTTCAAAAAATCAATGGATGGAATTTTTACAACCTCGGTTACCGCCGATACTATTGATGAATGTCCTATGGTTTATAAGCCGATGGAAGAAATAATCAAGAATATAAAAGAAACCGTAATGATAGAAAAAACGATTAAGCCGATTTATAACTTCAAGGCGAGTGAAAATTTTCATAGAAAAAAGTAAAAGAAATCAGCGAAATACCGAGAACTTTATAAGGAGAGGATTAGTGTGCTTGCAAAGAAAGAGAAGCTCAAAAGCGAAGTGTTTGAAATATGCAAAAACAGTCCCGATATTGATATAGGCGACAGTTTTAAGGGGGTAATTTCCGCCGATTCAATTTATGATTATGCCGATAAGCCCTGCCATTGTATAGGCAAAGTAAATGATGAAACCCGAGTCTTTTTCACTGATGATATGCAAAGTTGCTTTTCTGTTTACGGTGGCTGGGGTAAAAAGGGCGGATTCCTTTACACTCTTGGTATATGCAACCAAATGAACTTCGGGCGGCAAATGGATATTCGCAAGTTGGAATTGTATGTTGAGAATATGCCAAAGCCTCTCGGAATGTATACGGCAATGAATCAGCAATTTGCAAAAGGGTACATCAGACAAATAATTCGTTATTTACAAGAGTATAAGGAGGACTAATATGCTTACAAAAGAAAAGGAACTGGAACTTGAAATTCTTGAAATATGCAAAAACAGCGGTGATATAGAAATCGGCGACCGATTTGACGGCTTTTACGGATATAAGTGTTACGACGAACTTTACGACAGGTCTTTTTTGTGTATTGGCAAGAGAGATAACGCCCGTTTGTTTACTACTATGGATAAACTTTACTATTTCACAGTTTCGGGTGGTTGGGGAGAAAAAGACGGAAAGCTCGTAGCAATAGAAATTTATGGTATGCTCCACTTCAAAGTACCTTCGGGAGCAGACGAGCTACGCAACTACATTAGCAGTCTAAAGCCTGCAACAGGATATAGCAGTGCAATGCTTCGCCAAGCCCGTATTAAGTTAGCAGAAAATTATCTCAAAGCATTACAGAAGTTTGAATGAAGATATTTATAGGAGGTATATAAATGAATAACACAACAGAAATAATTTATGAGGTACATCCGTCCAAAAACCCTCTTCGTAAAATATTTACAAAAAAAGACTATTATGTGAGAATAAAGGTCGGAAATAAAACCTTCAAAACAAAGAAAAAAGCAATCAAAGAGATAGAAAGGCTCTTGTTAAAGACAAGGGAGAAATTAAATGAAAATAAGAATATTCAACCGCACGAATGCGATTAAAGAAAGCTACAAAGAGCTTGAAAAGAGCAAGGTTATCATTTCAATCAGCGATCCCGATAAAAGCTTTGCGAGCTTCAACCGTGACAACAAGTCGATCAAAGCAAAGCTTTATCTATCCTTTTACGATATTGACGGAAAACTGCCGAAGGCAAATAATTAAAGGAGAATTTGAAATGAGTATATCATTCAGTATGACTATGAGCCGCATAGACCAAAAAAAGATTTCCGAGGAGGAAATCAAAGAGAAGCTTAATAAACACAAGCTCTGGCTTGAAACAGAAAAAATAGAGGGCGAATGCGCCGATTTTGCCAAGCTGAATCTTGAAGGTTGTGATTTCAGTAACATAGATTTGTCAAGAGCAAACTTTTACGGAGCAAACCTGAGAAAAACAAATTTCAGAAACTCAAAGCTTGTCGGTGCAATCCTGATAAATGCAGATATTGGCTTTCACTCTGATTTTGAAGGCGCTGATATGACCGATGTACAGGCTATGGGTATCAATTCGGTAGGTGCCAGTTTCAAGAATACTGTTCTTAACGGTGCAGATTTTTACAAGGCTTTGTTATGGGATACGGACTTTAAGAATACAAAGATGTCGGAGACAGGTTCGTTTATCGGTGCGGATTTGGCTGACTGTGATTTTCGCAAAGCTAATCTGACAGGCGCAAACTTTGCCTTTGCGAATTTTGATTACACCCATTTTGAAAGAGCCGACTGCACGGGAGCCGTGTTCTCATACGCAAATAATCTTGAATGGGCGTATTTTTGCAAAACAAAGCTTGATGATGCGGTTTTCACGGAAGGTATTCCCGAAAAATGCTTTGAGCCGTATTTTAAGGAAGATGATGAAGATGAAGGATGAAATAATCGAATATGATTTCGCAGCACCCAAAGAATAGCCCAATCACAAAAAGCCGAAAAAGAAGCCGTTTGACTACTACCCGAGAGGCAGAGTTGATATTAACTCACGGGGCGAAGCCGTGATTTATATGAATACGAATATCGGCAAGGAGATTATCCCAAAAATCAAAACCGCTTTCGGTATTACAATAGAGCCGATTATAAAGTACGACCGCAGTGAGCATTATAAATGCTATTTGGACAGGTAATTGCAATACGGTTATTATATAAACAAATCCTTGTCATCTTCCGTACAATTTTATATAAAATTCATTTGACTTAACGCACTAAATATAGTACATTATATTTAGTAAAATAATTCGGGGGATGAATTATGGATAGTTTTGAGCCTAAAAAATTGGCGTTGATAAGAATATGGCAAATTCTCAAGGATTACAGCGATTATAACCATCCGCTGACGCAGGAGGAAATCTCTAAGCGGTTGGAAAATGAATACGGTATTTTTATCGAACGCAAGGCAATCAGCAGAAATATATCCTTGCTCAAGGAAGCAGGTGCCGAAATTGAGTCAAGCAGAGCAGGAAGCTATCTCGCATACAGAAGCTTTGAGGATTCAGAGCTTCATATGCTCATTGACGGAATTTTGGGCAGCAAGCACATCACGGCAAAACATTCAAAGGATTTAATCGACCGCCTTTGCGGAATTTCCAACATATATTTCCGTTCAAGCGTCAAGCACATTCACTCGGTAAACGATTGGAGTAAGACCGACAATCAAGCATTGTTCTATAATATTGAGCTTATCGACTCGGCGATTGAGCAGGGCTTTCAGCTTCACTATGACTACAACAAATACGGAATTGACAAAAAGCTTCACAAGTCCTCACAGCAATATGTCAGTCCGTACCTGATGATTCTTCACAATCAGAGATATTACCTTATGGCGTACAGCGAATATTGGAAAAATATGGTGTTCCACAGGCTTGACCGCATTACGAATATGGAAATTTCGGACAGAAAGTCAACGCCGATACGAAGCGTTCAGGGCTATGAACACGGCATTGATTATAAAAAGCTCACTACCTCTATGCCGTATATGTTCTCCGACGAGCCCGAAAAGGTGGAATTTATCGCCGACGCTTGCATAGTTGACCAAATTGTCGATTGGTTCGGCAACGAGGTTAAGTTTACCAAAACCGACGACGAGACAAAGGTTAAGGTATCCGTTAAAGCAAGTCCTATGGCAATGGAGCATTGGGCTATGCAATATATCAATTATGTTGAGGTTATTTCTCCGAAAGCATTGAGAGAGAGCATTAAAGCCTCAATAAATAACGGTATGAACAAATACAGCGATTAGTATTAAAATCTCATAGCTTTAGAAAAAGGAACTGTAAGGCTGAGTGTTAATAAGGCAGTTTTGCTTCAAAACAACATCTTTTCTAACAATAATTCGTTAAACCCCGCAGATATGCGTCAGCATTATCTGTGGGGTTTGCCTTTTCTTGTATCAAAAATATATTATTTTGAAGTGCGTTGCAGTTTCGTAGTTATAAAAATTCTTTTATGCTGAAGCCAAGAAATGATGCAAGGCTGTCGCCTTGCGAGGCTTTTTGGCAAAAGCATAATGGATTTTTATGCGAGAAACCAATACTTCCTTATGAACACTCAGCCAAACCGGTTCATTTTTTATATGCACCGCTTTTGTCGCATTTGCTTTCATATAATTAAGTCATATCGACGAGCTGTGAAAATTATCGGTTGCAGGCAGCAAAATACAGAAAAAGTGCTTGGCACCGTTTTTGGTACGCAGTGAAATGGTAAAATGTACTTGAAAACAAAAGAAAGAGGTACGGCTATGAGTAAATTTGATGAGATTATCGGTTACGCACAAATCAAAAACGAGCTTAAACAAATCAGCGACACGATGAAAAATCCTAAGAATTACGAAAAGCTCGGTATTTCTGCGCCAACGGGACTTTTGTTGTACGGCGACCCGGGCGTCGGAAAATCCTTGATGGCAAACGCTGTTATCGAGGACAGCGGCAGAAATGTATTTGTTTGCCGTAAAAACAAGCCGAACGGAGAATTTATAAACGAAATCAAGAAAACCTTTGATATGGCAGTTGAAAATGCACCGTCAATCGTTTTCCTCGACGATATGGATAAATTCACAAACGGAGATATGAGACATCGAGATGCGGAGGAATATGTTACAATTCAATCCTGCATAGATGAGATTAAAGGCAAATCCGTATTCGTTATCGCAACGGTAAACGAAACACGGGTTCTGCCCGACTCTTTATTAAGAGCAGGACGGTTTGACCGTTCAATCGAGGTTTTAGCACCTTGCGGAAAAGATGCCGAAAAAATTATTGCCCACTATCTTGAGGGCAAAAAAGTTTCAGACGACGTTGATGTTAAGGCGATTACAAAGCTGTTGGACGGCAAGTCCTGCGCAGAGCTTGAAACAGTTATAAACGAAGCAGGTCTTTATGCGGGATATAAGCGTTTGGACACTATTTCAATGGAGCATATAACAAATGCTTGCCTTAGAATGTTTTTCGACTTTTTGCCGCCGTGCTACGACGATTCGGACACCGACGTTCAAAGCATAATGCTTCCCGAAATCATATATCATGAAGCAGGTCATGCCGTCGTATCGGAGGTTTTATGCCCCGAAAGCGTTTCTTTGATATATGTCGGCAACGGCAAAAGCCGTGAATCGGGAATTACTCATCTTTATAACAACCAAAACACAACATCCCAGTATTGGGCAAAAAGCCGCTTGACAACAGTTTTGGCAGGAGCTGCAAGCACCGAGCAAAAATTCGGAACTGTCGATTCGGGTGCACATAGTGATTATGAACGGGCATTTGATCTTGCTGAAACACTTGTAGAAGAAAACTGCATTGACGGATTGCAGCTTTTCAGCTTCAAATACAACCACTCGCAGCATCACCTATCGGCACAAGAACAGGTTGTGATGGCAGAGGTTGAAAGATATTATCGCAAGGCTAAAGAAATTATCGCTCTTAATAAGGAGTTTTTAGAAAAGCTCGCCGCCGCTTTGGCGGAAAAAAAGCTGCTCTGTGAAGCAGATATTAAAAAAATTAGAGATGAGTGCAAAATTGTCCCTGTCGCTTTGTAATGAAAGCTACACCTCCTCTGCCCTGCCTAAAGCGATAATTACACATTTGACAATAGTAAGACTCGGAAAGCTGTCTTGCTTTGAAACAAGCCTTGATTCCTGCGTTAATATCCTAAAAACTGAATTTTCGGAAGAAATAATCCTTGCTTTGACTGTATTGCTCAACGTAACGCCGAAACCTGTATTGCCAACGGCGTTCATTCACGACAGCACGCTTATCCTTGCCGATATTCTGTGCTCGAATGAGCAATACACGGTTAAAATTATGCCCGATACAGATAAAAAAGAGCTTGTAACAGCTGCGTTTGACCGCTATGGGAACGACGTTACAAGAAAGTATCTGTATGAAATGTCGCATTGTACCGACGAGGATAAGCTTGTGCTTTTTGACGCCGAAAATTCAGCCGCAAAGGACTTAATTTACGGATATTACAATCGTGATACGCTCACAAGCTCTGAAAATCATATAAAAAAAGCTGTCAATACGCAAGCCTTTCGACTTTGGCTTAGGAAATTTGCGCAAAACTCTCCTCACGAGCCTATAAGCCGAGGGGGTAATTTGAGGGCTGCGCTGAATACCGACGGCAGCTTTAGTGTGATTTCAGACAGTAATCATTTTGAGCTTTCCGAGCAGGAAAAGGCAATTTTCAATTACATTTGCCACTTAAAGGCTTTGTCGCTTTGGGATGGATTTGAGGAAATTCGCAATTTTCATTATATTAAAAAGCCGATTATCGCCCGTCTTTTTTCTCCTAACCGTGAAAAGACAAACGGCGAGGAAGAATTCATTGAAAAAATGAATGTCGGCAGGCAGGTTATTACATTTACAAAATAAACGGAGAAATGGGGTTTAGATTAACTGATATTTACACCTTTCGGGAAATTATATAAAAGTTTTACAGTAAAAATTACGGCGCATATCGATTGCTCGATACACGCCGTTTTTTATTTTGCCTTGAGTGTTGATTATTCTTTGTTTTCGTCTGTTACAAGCTCTTTAAGGCTCGTTGCAAGCCCTGCAATGCCTTGAATTTCCGACGGAATGATAATCTTTGTAGCCTGACCGTCGGCAGCCTTAGCGAATGCTTCAAGGCTCTTGAGAGTGAGCACCGCCTGATTGGGATTAGCCTGATTTATAAGCTCGATTGCCTTTGCGTTTGCTCTCTGTACGGCAAGGATAGCCTCTGCCTCGCCCTCTGCCTCACGGATTTTAGCTTCCTTTACTGCCTCGGCACGAAGAATTGCCGCCTGCTTTTGAGCCTCTGCATCAAGAATCTGCGACTCCTTATGACCTTCGGCAACAAGTATCTTACTTGCCTTTTCGCCCTCTGCGGTAAGGATTGCCTCACGGCGATGACGCTCTGCCTTCATCTGCTTCTCCATTGCGTCCTGAATTTCACGGGGAGGAATGATGTTTTTAAGCTCAACACGGTTTACCTTAATGCCCCACGGATCTGTTGCCTCGTCAAGAATCACTCTGATTTTAGCGTTGATTGTATCACGGGAGGTAAGAGTTGCGTCAAGCTCAAGCTCGCCGATAATATTACGAAGCGTTGTAGCGGTAAGATTTTCGATAGCTGAAATCGGTCTTTCAACACCGTAGGTATAAAGCTTCGGGTCGGTTATCTGGAAGAATACTACCGTATCAATCTGCATTGTTACGTTATCCTTTGTGATAACGGGCTGCGGATCGAAATCAACAACCTGCTCTTTAAGAGAAACAATTTTTGCAACTCTCTCAAAAAACGGAACTTTTACATGAAAACCTGTCTGCCATGTTGTGCTGTACGCACCCAAGCGTTCGATTACATATGCTTTTGATTGCGGAACAATCTTAATGTTTGCCGCAACAATCGCAAGAAGAACAACTAAAATACCTAAAAATACATAGCCCATAATTCATTTACTCCTTTATTTCTTCAACTATAACTTTTACGCCCTCGATTTTCAAAACCTTAACGAGCGTGTTTTCGGGAATTATTTTATCATCTATGCTTCTTGCCGACCAAATATTCCCGTTGACCTTTACCTGACCCTTTGCGTTCAGGTTGTCGATTTCTTCAACCACCACGGCAGTTTCATTAAGACACCTGTCTGCGTTCGTTGACTGAATCTTGGATTTGGTAAACTTTTTAACAAGCGGCCTTGTGGCAACAAAACTCAAAATTGTCAGGGCAATAAAAACTATTACCTGCACCTTGAAATTCACATGTGCAAACGACGACACGAGTGCGCCTAAGGCACCTACCGCAAACCAAACAGACACAAGCTGTACGGTTGCCGCTTCAATTATCGTAAATGCGGCGAGAAGTATCAGCCAAAATGCCGTAGTGTTTTCGATTATTATCTCGTACAATACCATTCCTCCTTTGTGCAATACACAAATCGATTGTGTATCTGTATTGTATTACTAAAAATTTTACTTGTCAAAATTTATAAAAGCGTTCAATTATCAACGTTTTTGAGGTACATTGTTATTTTCAAAGGCTAAAAGGGTCAAATATTCTCAAAATGAGTTCAAAGCATTAAATCGTAAGCTTATTTTAAGTTCATCTGTTATTTTTAAGCGTATATTTTAATGAATTTGTCAAATATAGTGTTCATTTGACCGTTAAAATATTTTTTGTGAGCTTTTTAATTTGTCTCAATTAAGACACTTATAGCGAAAAAGCGTTCGGCAAAAGCTCCGAAAGAGTAAATTCCTTGTATGTGCTTTGACCCGTTACAACCAAAATTGTAAAATCGGGCTTGCAAAATTCAGCCATAACCTGACGGCAAATTCCGCACGGCAAAAACTTATCGCTCAATTCGTTTTCATTACCGCCTGCCACTGCAAGCATTGAAAAATCACGCTCTCCGTCGCTTACGGCTTTGAAAATCGCAGTTCTTTCGGCGCACACGGTAGCACCGTAGGACGAATTTTCCACATTACAGCCCGTAAAGGCCTTGCCGTTATCGCAAAGCAACGCCGCTCCGACCTTATAACCCGAATAAGGCGAATAGGCATTTTTCATGCTTTTAATTGCCAAAGTGCAAAGCTCTTGTTTAGTCATAAGCTACCTCATTTCTCGACCTTTGAGAGAAAGCTCTCCCCTGCGCCGCTGTAATCAATTCCGAAATACTCGGCGATGCTTGAGGAAATATCGGCATAGGTCTTTCGAATACCGAGATTTTCAGGCTTGATTTTTTTACCGTAAACCACAAGCGGAATATACTCTCTTGTGTGATCCGTGCTGTTATCGCCCGGGTCGCAGCCGTGGTCTGCCGTGATGATAAGAATGTCGTCATCTCGCATTTTCTCCGTAAAAGACGGAAGCCATTTATCAAACTCCGAGAAAGCACGGGCATAGCCGTCAATATTCTGCCTGTGCCCGTAGAGCATATCAAAATCGACAAGATTTGTGAAGCAAAGCCCCTCAAAATCCATTGAAGCAGCTTCCAAAGTCCTTTCCATTCCCTCTTTATTGGAATGTGTGAACACGTGTTCCGTTATGCCACGGGAAGCGAAAATATCGTATATTTTACCTATCGCATAAACTGCTTTGCCGTTGCCTGAAAGCATATCCAATAATGTAGGCTTCGGCGGCTCAAGTGAAAAATCGTGGCGGTTTGCCGTTCTTATAAACTCGCCGTCTTTTTTAACAAACGGTCTTGCAATTACCCTGCCCACAGCGTTTTTACCGCATAAAATTTTGCGTGCGATTTTACAGTATTCATAGAGTGCTTCAAGCGGTACAATTTCTTCGTCCGCCGCAATTTGAAATACGCTGTCTGCCGAGGTATAGACAATAAGCTTGCCCGTTTTTATGTGCTCGTCGCCGTAATCCTTGATAACCTGCGTTCCCGAATAGGGTTTATTGCAGAGAACTCCCCTACCCGTTTTTTCGGAAAACTCATCGATAATAGCCTTCGGGAAGCCGTCGGGATAAGTCGGCATAGGCTCTTTTGAAATAACGCCCGCAATTTCCCAATGGCCCGTTGTAGTGTCCTTGCCCCGTGAGAGCTCAGCACATTTGCCGACTGCCGCCAACGGTGCTTCGGTCTGTTCGAGATAATCACAGCCTGCGATATTACCGATACCCATTTTCAGCATATTTTCAGCCGAAAATTCAGGCGACGCCGATATTCTTTTTAACGTGTTGCAATCGTAATCGCCAAATTCCGAAGCGTCGGGAAGCATACCCACGCCACAAGAATCAAGCACAATTAAAAACACTCTTTTTGACATAAAATCATTTCCTTATAAAAGATTTCCCTGCTTGACCGCTTTAACAATGCGGCTTGTTCCGAGCCTTGATGCGCCGAGCTTTATAAATTCTTCCGCATCCTCAACGGAAGATATTCCGCCTGCCGCCTTGATTTTTGTATCGCCCGAGACATTAGCCTTGAAAAGCTCAATATCGTGTTTTGTCGCACCCGAAACAGAAAAGCCCGTTGAGGTCTTAATGTAATCGGCATCGGATTTTGAAACAATCTGACACATCTTGATTTTTTCGTCATCTGTCAAAAGGCAGGTTTCGATAATAACCTTTAACAGCTTTCCGTTACACGCTTTTTTGACCTCGTTTATTTCCGATAATATATCGTCAAATTTTTTATCTTTGAGCCAGCCGATATTTATTACCATATCAATTTCATCAGCACCGTTTTCGACCGCATCACGTGCTTCAAAGCATTTTGCCGCCGTCGTGGAATATCCGTTCGGGAAGCCGATTACCGTGCAAACTGCCGTTTTGTCGCCGACAAACTCCTTTGCTTCTTTGACATAACAAGCAGGTATGCAAACCGACGCAGTACCGTATTTAATCGCATCTGCACAGGTTTCTTTAATTTCGTCAAGCGTTGCGGTCTGAGACAAAAGTGTGTGGTCGCATTTTGAAAGTATATCCTTGATATTCATAGTATTCTCCTATATAAAGAAAAAGCCCTTGCCTTTTCAGATTTTATAAATTCATTGTAGCATAATTTTGTGAAAATTACAATTTAATTGTGATGTGAGCAGGTTGCGACCGATGATAAATTATATGAAACGGTATTAGAATTTTTGCCCCCTCAAAGATGGGGCAAAAGCACAAATTGAATTTGATATACCACACGGTAGGGCGGTGGCTTGCTGCCGCCGTGGTAATTGACGTATATATAACGGCTAACGGCTGTTAGCAAATTTAATTCAATATTATACCGTAGGGACAGGGCTTGCCCCTGTCCGCAATAAATTTCATATAAAATCAAATCAACGGACAACCGCAAGGGTTGTCCCTACGGATTGTTTGTGTATTTTATGTCATTGTAGCCAAAAATTATCATATATCAACAGCAATCCAACGGCAGGAGCAAGCCCCTGCCCTACACCGTTGGATGTTAATTCCACATTCACAGACAACCGCATTTTCATTATTTTTTTGTGATATACCTCACTTTGTTCGGCGTGATATTTTTGCTTTCGCAAAAGTGATATTGCGACTTCGTCGCAGTGATATTCTATTCGCCATCAACACTCGCAAAGCGAATATCACTCGGCTGAAAGCCGTATATCACTGCGAAGTAATAAAACTCGCCTTTAGGCGAATAGAACTGAAAAGACGATTATTAACGTAATTATCAAATAAACAAACACAAATCAAATTCACTTGTACCACCTAAACCGAAACAGGGTGGTAGCGAAACAAAGCCGTCGTGAGGGATGGATTTTTCAATAAAAAAAGCCGTCACGAACGATACAAAGTCCGTGACGACATGGCGCACCCGACTGGAGTCGAACCAGCGGCCTTCAGAGTCGGAGTCTGACGCTCTATCCAACTGAGCTACGGGCGCTGATAATCAAATTTTATCAAACATTAAATCTAAAGAGGACAATATCGCCGTCCTGCATAATATAGTCCTTACCCTCGGAACGAATTTTGCCGTTTTCCTTTGCCGCCTGCATTGAGCCGAGAGCCATAAGGTCATCAAACGAAACAACCTCGGCACGAATAAAGCCTCTTTCAATATCGGAGTGAATTTTTCCTGCCGCCTTAGGTGCTTTTGTGCCTTTTTTTATCGTCCACGCTCTGACCTCGGGCTTGCCAGCCGTGAGGAAGGACATAAGACCGAGCAAGTCATATGAACGCTGAATTAAAAGGTCAAGTCCGCCCTTGTCAACGCCGATATCGGAAAGGAACATTTCCTTTTCTTCCTTATCGAGTGAAGAAATTTCAGCTTCAAGCTCCGCACAAATCGGAAGCACCTCTGCCCCCTCTTTTGCCGCAAGCTCTCTGACTGCGTTATAGCGAACATTAGTTTCAATGTTATTCTTAAAATCGTCCTCGCTCATATTACAAGCGTAGATAACCGGCTTTGCCGAAAGCAAGCCGATACCCGAAAGTATTTCGGCCTCTTCCTCGTCCGCTTCGACAGCTCTTGCGTTTACGCCGCTGTCAAGCTCCGATTTAAGTCTGTGGAGAAAATCAACCTCTTTTTGAAGTGATTTATCGCCTTTAAGCTCTTTTTCAGCCTTTGCAATTCTTCTGTCAAGAATTTCAGCGTCCGACAAAAGCAATTCAAGGTTTATCGTTTCGATATCTCTTGTAGGGTCTATCGAGCCCTCAACGTGAATTATATCGTCGTTTTCAAAACATCTTACAACGTGAACGATTGCGTCAACCTCACGGATATGCGAAAGGAACTTATTTCCGAGCCCCTCGCCCTTTGACGCACCCTTTACAAGTCCTGCAATATCAACAAATTCGATTGAAGCGGGAGTTACCTTGTCGGGAGAATACATCTCAGCCAATTTATCAAGTCTGTAATCCGGAACATCGACAACGCCGACGTTCGGCTCTATTGTACAGAAAGCATAGTTTGCCGACTGTGCACCTGCGTTTGTAATAGCATTAAAAAGTGTGCTTTTACCGACATTCGGCAAGCCTACTATTCCTAATTTCATTTATTTCATTCCTTTATTTTGTTTTCGGCACAGAGTATTATACACTATACCTCTTGTTTTTTCAATGCAATTCGTGAATAAATAAACCGCTTAAAAGCTTCGGCTCAAACCAAGTCGATTTCGGAGGCATAATAAGTCCTGCGTCCGCAATCGCCATAAGCTCGTCAAGTGTGGTCGGATACATTGAAAAGGCAAGCTTCATATCGCTGTCAGCACGTCTTTCAAGCTCGCCGAGCCCTCTAATACCGCCGACAAAGTCAATTCGTTTATCGGTTCTCGGATCGTCAATTCCGAGAATAGGAGATATTAGATTATTCTGCAAAATCGAAACATCAAGGCTCTTTACAGGGTCTTTTTCATCAAATGTTCCGTCCTTTGCTTTAAGGCAATACCACTCATTTTCAAGGTACATACCAAAGGTGTGGCGTTTTTCGGGCTTGTAAGCGGAATTACCGACCTTCTCGACCTCGAACTTATCGGAAATTTTATTTATAAACTCATCTTTTGTATTGCCGTTGAGGTCAGCAATAACTCTGTTATAATCCATAATCGCAAGGTCGTCCGCACAGAACACAACGCAGAGGAAGAAGTTAAATTCCTCGTTGCCTGTGTAATTCGGATTTGCCTCACGTCTTTTAAGTCCGACTTTAACGGCAGAAGCGGCTCTGTGATGTCCGTCTGCGATATACAATGACGGAATGTTTGAAAACTCCTCGGTTATTCTGTTGATAACCTTGTCGTCGTCAATTACCCATACTTCTTGACGAACGCCGTCCGATACAAAATCATATTCCGCTTCGTGATACTCTTTCCAATCGGTAATGATTTCCTTGAGTATATCGTTTTTGCGATGTGCCAAGAAAATGGGGCCTGTGTTTGCGTCAAGAGTATCAACATGATGTATTCTGTCAGCCTCTTTATCGGCTCTTGTAAGCTCATGCTTTTTGATTACGTTGTTCATATAATCATCAATAGAAGCACAGCCGACAATACCTGTTTGCACCTTGCCCTCTCTTGTCTGCTCATAGATGTAAATGCAAGGCTTTTCGTCCTGCTGAAGAACGCCGTCCGATAAGAGCGAAGAAAGGTTTTCTTTAGCCTTGTCATAGACTTCCTCGCTGTAAATATAGGTATCCTTCGGCAAGTCTATCTCCGCCTTATCGACGTGGAGAAAAGAATAAGGATTTCCCTTAACCATCTCCCGAGCCTCCTCGGAATTCATAACGTCGTAAGGTAAAGCGGCTACCCTGCTTGCGTACTCTTTTTTCGGTCTGATTGCTTTGAAAGGTCTTAAAACTGACATACTTTTCCTCTTTTTCCACAGTGTTTTTTATATATTAAATAAACGATTGACAAAACAATAATGCACACGGCAGCACCGCCCGAGTCAATTAGGACATCCTTAAACATACACGCTCTGCCGTCAACAAAAATCTGATGAATTTCATCCGATACTGCATATATCACGGTCAATATAAAGGATACAAGCGGCTTGAATTTCAAGGTCGTTGCGCCGAACGCTAAATTGAACAGCAGACACAGACCGCAAAATTCCAATGCGTGCGCTGTTTTTCGTATAAAGTGCGAGCTCACTCTTATTCCGAACAGGTCGTACAACCATTTTATGCAGGAATCAGACGACTCCGAAGATTTCACGGCAGGTTGAGCCGATAGCATAAAAATCGTTATCATACAAGCGACAACCAATATCCACGAAAGCACTATAAGAAATTTTCTTTTATTACTCATTTTACTTCTTCACCGCATTGATAAAATACATTATATCCCCTGTCGGATAGAAATATATTCCGCTGACACCCTTGCTTTGAATAAAATAGCTGTATTCATATATAACAGGAAGCATAACCGCTTCGTCGATTAAAACACTTTCTGCGTTTTTGCAGCTTGCCAAAAGCTGAGAATTATCCCGTGAGGAAGCTCTGACCTGCTGTAAAGCAGCTTCAAAGCGCTCCGATTTATAGTTCAGCTTTGAATTGTTGCTGAAGCTTTCAAGAAATTCGTTCGCATTGACGGTGTTTGCGGTAAACGGATAAAACACAGCCGAATAATTGCCCGAAGCAACCGTTGAATCAAGCTCGTCGCCTGCTGCTACGCTTACGGTAACGGCAAATTTAACACCCAGCGTTTTTTGCCAAACCTGAACGATTTGCTTAACAAAGGTTTCGTATTCCTCGGTGCATTTAATTTCAAGCTCAACGCTCGACGAGTCTATTTCAAGCAGACCCTGCTCAAAATACTGCTTCGCCTTTGTCGAATTAAAGGTATATACGGAGCCCGTCGCATCCGACGGAGTATATTGCGTTGTGCCGACCTTGCAATACGGTGGAACAAAGCTTACGGCAGGCTTAATGTCATCGGAAATTGTGCCTGCAAGCGACAAATCGGCAGAATATGCGAGGGCAAGTCTGATATTTTTATTTCCGAGGTATTTGTCGGACTGATTTAATATAAACGAATAGACCGTGTTTTCAACGCTCTGTGTGTTAAAGCTCGATTTATCGGTAATGCGTGAATAGTTGAGATTGTTTAGATACGCAACGTCATAAATACCGTTGTTCATTTTATCCGCAACGGCATCACGGCTTGTGTTCACATAGAATGTTACAGATGATGGCATTACCTTGTTCTCGCCGCTGTATTCATTGTTGCGGTCAATTCTGATAGAAGTGCCGTCAATCCATTTACCTACATTGAAAGGACCGTTACAAAGCGAATACTTGGCGTCAAGTCCGTATTTTCCGCCCGTAAGCTCGTAAAATTCCCTATCGCACGGAACAGCACCTGCGGAAGCAAGGTTGTAAAGCAGATTATCGTCCTTTGAATTGAGAGTAATAGAAAATGTGTATTTATCGTCTGCGCTGTAAGAGGCTATGGACGAAAAGAGTGCGGAATAGGGCGAATTTATGGCAGGGTCAAAAATCCTGTCAAAAGCAAACGCAAAATCCTCGGCATAAACGTTTATATCAAAGGTGTCGGCGTAATTCTCCCCCAAAACGTTTTTGTGCCCCGAGAAAAGTGCCCATTGTGCGTCCTGTCGAAGCTTGAAGGTGTACCTCAAGCCGTCATCGGACACGGTATAGCTCTCGCAAACGCCGTTTTCGATTGCTCCGTCCTTATTTATTCTGAAAAGTCCCTCATAGCAGTTGAGGACTATCATTTTTTCGCTGTCAGTCTTTGCAATTTGCGGATCGAGGCTTGTAGGCTCGCCGATAATCGGCACGGCAAATGATTTGTTCGCCTTTCCCCTGCCGAAGCAACCGCAGAACGACAACATTATTAAAATCAAAGAAGTGATAACGCAAACAGATTTCTTAAACATATTAACTCCGATATTTTAAGCGCAAAGCTATTAAATCTACACTTGTTTTTAGATATTATACAACAAAAAATTATTCATTGCAATTCACACTTGATTTTTTTCAAACAATCGTATATAATATCACAGGTAACACGGAGAGTTGTCCGAGCTGGTCGAAGGAGCACGATTGGAAATCGTGTAAACCGCCAAAACGGTTTCGAGGGTTCGAATCCCTTGCTCTCCGCCAGAGAATAAAGGGTATAGCGTTTGCTATACCCTTTATTTTTTTGTTGATAAGACAGCAAGGGATTCGAACAAGGACGGTCGGCTTTGCCGATGAAAACAGTCCGGTGGACTGTTTGAAAGTCCGTGGTTAAAGAGCGAAGCGATGCGAAGGCGTACGGCAGTACGCCGAAAAATCCTTTGCTCTCCGCCAGAGAATAAAGGGTATAGCATTTGCTATATCCTTTATTTTTTTGTTGATAAGACAGCAAGGGATTCGAACAAGGACGGTCGGCTT
>ERZ1034719.699-NODE-699-length-18273-cov-25.112142_pt1 | contig 18273 bp, 18 predicted proteins | sample MGYA00520703_ERZ1034719 | MGnify/ENA primary metagenome ERZ1034719 (study PRJEB33766, sample SAMN09781716) | gut metagenome | biome: gut microbiome | host: Homo sapiens | place: Madagascar | study: EMG produced TPA metagenomics assembly of the PRJNA485056 data...
CCTTCATCCACCCCCAAGCCCGCCGCCAATGCCGAAAGCGGATACATAGGCGAATCAAAGGCAAAGCAGATCGCTCTTGCCCACGCGGGCGTAAGCGAAGGCAGCATACGCGAATTCGAATGCGAGCTCGACCGCGAGGACGGCATAACGGTATACGAAATAGACTTTGAGTGCGGCAATTACGAATACGAATACGAAATAAATGCCGCAACGGGCGAAATAGTGAAATATGATATAGAGGAAGAGTAAGCAATACTCAAAAGGGGACGCACAGCGTCCCCATATCTTTACAATCTCTTACGCTCACCCGCCGTTGGCGGATTTCACATTGCGATAGCAATATTTCACTGCGCGTAAGCGCAATTTCACCCGTTCGCAAGAACGGATTTCACTGCCATGCCCTACTCCTCCTCAATCTCGTTCAGGCCGAGCTTTTTGCGTATGGCGCGGCCGGTGGGGGTGGCGGCGCAGCCGCCGCGCGCGGTCTCGCGAAGGTCGGGGCTCATAAGGCGGCCCACGGAGCGCATTGCCATAACGGTTTCATCGAAGGGTATAAGGCTGGGTATGCCCGCTAGCGCCATATCCGCGCTGATTAGCGCATTCATCGCGCCGAGCGCGTTGCGCTTTATGCACGGGCATTCAACAAGGCCGGCGACCGGATCGCACACAAGGCCCATAACGTTCTTCAGCGCTATCGCCGCCGCGTTAAGGCACCTGTCCGCGCTGCCGCCGTCAAGCTCGCACAGCGCAGCCGCCGCCATTGCCGCGGCGGAGCCGGTCTCCGCCTGGCAGCCGTGCTCCGCGCCGCTTATGCTGGCGTTTGCCGCTATTATGCTGCCTATCGCGCCCGCGGTAAGCAGGCCGCTTAGCAGCTTTTCATCGTTCCAGCCGCGCTCCTTTGCACAGGTGAAAAGCACGCCCGGCAGTATTCCGCTTGCGCCCGCGGTGGGCGCTGCGACTATGCGGCCCATCGCCGCGTTCACTTCAACCACGGCCATGCTCGCCGCCGCGGCCTTTGCCGCAAGCGTGCCGCTGAGCGCGTTCTTCTCCGCGCGGTCGTTCAGGCGCATTGCGTCCCCGCCGGAAAGGCCGGATACGCTTTCCAGCTCCTCCGTCAGCCCTTCCTCAACGCTCCGCTTCATGGCGTGCAGCGTTGTTTTAAGCTCCTTCAATATGTTTTCCGCCGTGTCGTCGGAAAGCTCCTGCTGGCGGCGGAGCATCACTTCGCTTATTGTAAGCCCCTCTTTTTTGCAGATGGCGATAAGCTCTTCTCCATTCGTGAAGCAATAGCCCGTCATACGGCAAGCACCCCCGAAATATTCTCGTTCCAGTCAAGTATAAGTCTGCATACCCGCTCGCTCACGGGCGAGTCCGTCTCTATCACCATGCATGCATCCTGCCGCCGCGCGTGGCGGAATACGCGCATGAACGCAACGTTAACATGCTCGTTGGCAAGAATGTTTGTAACGGTGTTTATAACGCCCGGCGCGTCCCTGTGGCGCACTATAAGGGCGGGGTATTCGCCGCTCAGCTCCATTTCAAGCCCGTTTATTTCGGTTATAAGTATGCTGCCTCCGCCTATACTTGCGCCGCAGACGCGGGTTATATTGCCGCTGCGCGTTTCGATTTCTATTTCGGCGGTGTTGGGATGGTCCCGCATTTCCTCGCTGAAATCAATGGAAATCTCCACATCCGCCTCCTTGGCAAGCAGCATTGAATATCTGAGCCGCTCGTCGTCCGGCTCCATGCCCAGTATGCCCGCCACAATGGCCTTATCCGTGCCGTGGCCGCGCCCGGTGGTGGCGAACGAGCCGAAAAGCGTTGTGTGCGCGCGCTTAACGTGCCCGCCGGCGATTTTGTTTGCCATGCGTCCCAGCCGCGCCGCGCCCGCCGTGTGGCTGCTCGACGGCCCCACCATCCGCGGGCCGATTATGTCAAACAGGTCGTATGTCTGCATCGTGTGCTCCTTTATTTATTCCGATATGGGAACTTTTCTATGAAAAAGATATAAAAAATTCCCATTTCGGAATTTTTCTGTAAAATCCCGCGGAAAATTCCCATTTCGGAATTTTTCTGTAAAATTTCGCGGAAAATTCCCATTTCGGAATTTTTTCTGCAACAATCGGCGAAATATTCCGAAACGGGAGCGAAGTTACTTTGAATATACGGCGTCGTTGCGGGAAAGGAGATATACGCAATACTGGTTCATGCTTATGCCCTCGCGCTGAGAATGCTCCGCAAGGGACCTGTGCAGACTTTTGGGAATGCGCAGCTTGAACTGGCCGGAGTAGTCATCTAAGCTGTCCGGTTCGCGTATCGCTATGCCGTCCTCCATGGCAGCTTCAAGCCATGCGCGTTTTGCGTCCTGCGCATTGGCTGCCGCCGCTTCAACCGTTTCTCCGCAGCTTATGCAGCCCGGCAAATCGGGATACGACGCGACAAAGCCGCCTTCATCGCTGTCCTCAACTATTTCCATGCGGTATGGCATTGCCATATAATCCTCAATCGTCCTCATAATTTACAGCCTCGCTTTCCACAACCTGCTTCACCATTTCAACATACACCCTTTTAATAGGTTCATTCTTGGGTATCGTTATCGGCGCACAGCCCGCTTTTCGGAACGTGTAATGGCTGCTGCCGCCCCTTGGCGCATTCATAGTATATCCATAGCTTTCCAATACCTTGCGCAATTCATCAAAGCGCATATCCTTGGACAGCGTACATATCCGCGCCAACAGCTTTTCCCATTTTGACATAGGGAAACCTCCTGCTTATATTATATGTGGTGTCGTATATGGTGTCAACATTTAATGTGGACTTTTACCCCTCAATCCCTATTTCCTTCCCCTCAAGGTAGCTGAGTAGGCCGTTTTTGGGGAAGTGCAGCTCCAGCCTTACGGCGGTTAAGGCGAGGGGCGCGCGGTCGCGGACGCCGTATTTGTCGTCGCCTATAAGTGGGTGGCCAATGTGCGCCATGTGCGCGCGTATTTGGTGCGTGCGGCCCGTGACAAGTTCTATTTCAAGCAGGGACTCCGCGTCGTTCGCCTTCAGCACGCGGCAGCGGGTTATTATCTCCTTGGCATTGGGGCGGGCGCTGTCGTATATGCGCACGCGCGCCGCATCCGCATCCTTAACAAGGTATGCGCGCAGCTCCTTTTGCTTGAACGGAACGCGCCCGTGAACGGTGCAGTGGTAGAACTTTTTTATGCTGCGGCTTTCTATTGCCGCGTTCAGCTCCGCCTCCGCCTTTCCGTTGCGGGCGAAAAGCACAAGCCCGCCCGTTGCAACGTCCAGCCTATGCACCGGGTACACCCGCCCGCCGAGCGCCGCTTCAAGCCGCGCCTGTAACGAATCCCCTCCGTCCGCCGCGGCAACGCTCATGCCCGCGGCCTTGTTGCAGCAGAGTATGTTTTCATCGGCATACACTATGCGCACGCCGCCGCAAAGCGCCTTCAGCTCCGTTTCAAAAGGCTCCCATGCCGCCCCGTGCGGAGGAAGCGTGAACGTCATCTCCTGCCTGAGCGTCGGATGCTCAATGGTGAGCGAATATGCCCACAATGCCACCTGCTGCCCCGCTTTTGCGGCAGGGTTATAGCGCTGATCGCCCCAAATTGGGCAGCCTGCGTTTGCAAGCTGCGCACGGATCTGATGATGCCGCCCCGTGAAGAGGGACACGTCCAAAAGCGTAAGTCCGCCGCGCTCCGTCAGTCTGTAATACTCAAGCGCGGCATTCCTTGCGCCCGGGGCCGAGGGCAGGCATATGACGGCGCTGAGCGTGGATTCATCCTTCCTTATATAATCCTCCAGCTTTGCATATGCCTTGGGGCTGTCGGTTACTATTGCGGCGTAGCGCTTTTTTGCCCTATGGGAGGCAAACTGCGGCGCAAGGCGGCTTGCGGCCTTGCTTGTGCGTGCGAACACCATAACGCCGCCCACCGGCCTGTCCAAACGGTGCACAAGCCCAAGGAACACGTCCCCGGGCTTGTTGTATTTTTGCTTTATATAGCTTTTTATAAGGGTAAGCATGTCGCTGTCGCCTGATGAATCCGCCTGCGCGGGAATGTTCACCGGCTTTTCAACAACGATGATATGGTTATCCTCATAAAGAACGTTCAGCTCGTTCACATTAAACCTCTACGCTGCCCTCGAAGGAAAGCGCCGCAGGGCCGGTCATAAACACATGGCCGTTTTCCGCCCATTCAATGTGCAGCGAGCCAAGCTCCAGCTGAACCTCCACCTTTTTGCCGGTGTAGCCCGCCATTGCGCAGCACACCGCCGCGCTGGAGGAACCCGTGCCGCAGGCAAGCGTGGGGCCGCAGCCGCGCTCGTAGGTGCGCACCTCTATGGTTTTATCGTCCAGCACATGGGTAAAGTTTACGTTGGTCTTTCTGGGGAAGAGGGAGGTCATGGGCTCTATTACGGAACCGTACTTGAATACTTCCTCCGCCGTGGGCAGATGATCCATGAACACAACCGTGTGCGGTACGCCGAGCAGTATTGTGGAGAACGTGAATTCCTTATCCACCGCCGCAAGCTTTTCAAGCTGGCATTCGCCCGTGCCGACTACGGGTATGAACTCCCTGCGCGTTTCGGGAACGCCCATGTCCACCTTCGCCGCAACGGCAACGCCGTCCTTCACGGTAAGGTCAATTATCATGGGGCCGGCAAGGGTTTCAACGCTCATGCGCTCGTGCTTAAAAATGCCCTTATCGTAAACATATTTTGCAAAGCACCTTACGCCGTTGCCGCACATTTCGGCCTCGCTGCCGTCGCTGTTGAATATCTGCATGCGCACGTCGCATGTTTCGCTCTTGCGCACGAAAACAAGGCCGTCCGCGCCGATGCCCGTGCGGCGGTGGCAAAGCTTCCTTGCCATTTCGTCAAGGTTTTCGGTGTACTTATTCTCCCTGTCGTCGGTTATAACAAAATCGTTGCCAAGACCGTTCAGCTTAGAAAAAATCATTTTTAACTCCTCCGCGTGTAGCTTTATCTTCTATATTATATAATTTTCGCGCCCGCCGCGCAACGGTTATTCCATGCTTAGAAGCGGCCTTGCAATATCAAATTTCAGGTTTGAATACTTGCTTTCCGCGGGGACCTCGAGCATTACCAGCACAAGGCGCGCGTCCTCATCGGCAACGCCCGTGCGGAAGCCCACGAACCAGGCTATTTCGCGGCTTTTGCTGCTGCCTATTTCGGCGGTACCCGTCTTTGCCGCAACGGTGCAGCCCTTGGCCTTCAAATTGCGGCCCGTGCCGTTTATCTTCGGGTCCGTAACGTCCTCAAGGTACGGGGTTATGACCTCTATGGCGTGCTCGCTCAGCACGCCTTCCTTCCAGTTCGCCTCCGGATGGGACACCTGGCATTTGTAGCGTATGCCGTCCTCCTTATATAATCCCTTCACGACGTACGGCGTTGCTATATTGCCGCCATTTGCGAAGGCTGAGAACATGCTGGCAAGCTGTAAGGGCGTTACCAATATCTCCGCCTGGCCGTAGCCGCTGTCCGCAATGAGCTTATAGTCCATAACGGTATCCTCGTTTTTAAGCTGCGGCGTGGCGACGCCTATATCGAACGGTATGCTTTCGGTGAAGCCTATGTTCGTCATGTATTTTTCAAAAAGCTCCCAGCCCGTTTTAAGCGCGGCGTTGGCGAAATATATATTGTCCGAATGTATGAGCGCCTTGCGCATGTTCAGCGGCCCGCTTATGGGATAGTTTATATGCGTGCGCTTAATGGGCGTCCATATCCACGCGCCGTATTCCGTGGGCGTCCAGTAATCCTTCTTTATCTCGCTTTCGTTGAAGGCATAGTTTTCGTCAAGTATGCCGTTATCCAGCGCGCACGCCGCGGTGAACGCCTTCATTGTGGAGCCGGGGGGATACAGGCCCTGCGTCACGCGGTTGATGAGCGGCTTTGCCTTGTTGTTCAAAAGCCCCGAATAATCCGCACTCGATATGCCGCGGGCGAACAGGTTTATGTCGTAGCTCGGATAAGAATACATGGCCTGCACAGCGCCGGTTTTGGGGTTCATAACCACCACCGCGCCCGCCGTGGTTTCCCCGAAAAGGGCAAGCTGCATAACCTCCTGCACCCTGCGCTGAAGGTCCATGTCTATGGTCAATTCAACATCGTAGCCGTCCTGCGCGTCTGTTTTATAAAGCGTCTTTCGGTTGGTGCCTTCCGCCGTGCAGATATACACAAGCTCGCCGTCCCTGCCGCGCAGCTCCTGCTCGTATTGCTGCTCAAGCCCCAGCCTGCCCACGCGGCTGTCCGCATTGTATAGCCCGTCCCGCTCGGTGCGGCCCTCATTCAGCCTGTCCAGCTCCGCCTGAAGCTTTTCCTTGGTTTCGCTGGGTATTGCGCCAATGTAGCCCACAAGGTGCGCAAGCAGCTCCCCGTAAGGATATTCGCGCACGGTATAATAATTTCCGTTGTCTATGCCTATGCCCGCTATCTGCAAAAGCTGCTCCCGCACGGAATCGGTTATTTCGTCGCTGTAATATTGCTTTATTACGGCAACGTCGTTATACGCCTTTTCAAGCTTTTTGGTTATTGCGGCTTCTGTCATGTTCAACAGCCTTGACGTCTGCTGCAGGAAAAGGCTCATATCCTCTATTTTGGATACGGAGGCATATACGCTTATTCCGCCCGCGGTCTTTGCAATGGCTTCCCCGTTTGAAAGTATTTCGCCGCGCTTTGCGCTAAGGCGCGCTATGCGCACCGTGTCGCCCCATTCCATTTCCGGAAAAATGAGCGCGGGAGACCATTCAACCTTCCATTCCCCGCCCTCGTGCACGGCAACGGCGGTGAAGTTATTGGTAACGTCGCCTATATAATCGCTGTAATAGGTTGCGGTATAGCTTGCGCTGTAAAGTATGTCCCCGCCGTCCGCCGTGAAGTCCGCATATTCTATGGCGGTTATCTCAAGCGCGGAAATTATGGAGGTATACTTGTCCGTAAACTGCTTTTCGGTAACGCGGTTGGCCTTTTCCTCCTCCGTATCATTTCGGCAGGAGGATGAAAGCAGGGCGTAAGCTTCGGCATATTCGCCCGCGGCAATATGCGTAATGAATTCCTCTATGGCCTTTCCGCCCGCCTTTTGCTGCGGCGCGCCCTTTTCGCACCCCATAAGGCACAGCGCGCTGAGCGCCGCAAGAATAACGGCCAATGCTTTTTTCATGCCGACCCCTCCGCATTTTAAGTATATATCTATTATAACGTGGCAAAGCTTTACTGTAAACGCAGGAGGTGCCGTACCGTGACACAATTCGTTTATTTGACACAATCGGGGAAATCACGCTATAATAGGCGCATGAAAAGGTTATTACAGAAAATGAAGGACACTCTCGCCGCGCTGTCCGGCCGCATAAGGGCGCACCTTTCGGGCGTAAAATGGTATTTTTATCTGCTTGACGGGGCGATAATCGCGCTTATGATAGCCGCGGGCGTGTTTTTTATAATTTCAAAGAATGCGCCCGATCCGCGCATAAGCGTATCCGTCAGCGCGGACGGAAGATCCACGAACTACGTTGTGAACGAGCCTGAGGAAGGCATGAGCATATCCGCCTTCCTAAGGGCGCAGAACGTGCGCGTGAACAAGGGCGACGAGCTTTCAGCAGACGGGAACCAGCTTATCGCCGACGGCACAAGCGTATCGATAGCAAGAAGCTTTCCGGTTGCGGTGCGCTCGATGGGCAATGTGAGCATTATAAACACCACAGGCGGAACGGTGGGCGACGCGCTGAGACTGAGCGGAGTTGAGTACGACGCGGCGGACGAGCTGAGCCACCTTTCATTCGCCGACCTTGTGCCGGGCATGAAAATAGTGCATACGGACGTGGTAACGGAATACACCACCGCCAAGCGCACCATAAACCACAAGGAGAAGGTGGTTTATGACGACAACGTATATAACGATACGGAGCCTGTTATAATCCAAAAAGGCTCGGACGGATCAAAAAACGTTACCCAAAGGGTAATCATAAAGGACGGGGTCGAGGTTTCGCGCGAGATTGTGAACCAGATAATAATAACCCCCGCCACGGATGAAATAATCAAAAAGGGCAACAAGATACATTACCAAACCAAGCTTACGGGCGAATACCGCATTTATAAAAAACCGCCCAAGGCGGGCGTTGACGGCTGGGTGGAGATGAAGATGGACTACATCACCGCATACTGGCAGGGCAGCCGCACCGCAACCGGCAAGCGGCCCAAGCTTGGCACGATAGCCGTAAACCCGTACTATATACCCTACGGCACGCAGATATACGTTTCCGGCTACGGCTACGGCACTGCGCAGGATACGGGCGCGTTCCGCAAATACAAGCGCGCGGACGGCACGCCGGTTAATCAGCTTGACCTTTGGATGAATACCGAAAAGGAAGGCCGCCGCTGGGGGCGCAAGCGCAACGTGACGGTATTGGTAAAGCTTGGATGAGCGCGGCGGACATTAAACAAAAGCTTGACAGGCTTAACATACGCGCAAACGCGGCGCTGGGGCAGAACTTTCTTTGCGACGATGCAATGATCGAAAAAATAGCCTCCGCCGCCGTGGGAGACGGCAAAACGGACATACTTGAGATTGGCCCCGGTCTTGGCGCGCTGACGGGCGCGCTTGTGGGTCGCGTGCCGCGCGTTACGGCGGTTGAGATAGACAAAAACATGCTTGCCGCGCTTAAGGCGGAGTTTGCCGCGGAAATGGGGCGCGGCGCGCTCGCGCTTATACACAGCGACATATTGAAGTTCGACATAAGCTGCATGGAAGGCGAATTTACCGCGGCGGGCAATCTGCCCTATTATATAACAACGCCCATAGTGCTTATGCTCCTTCGCAATGCCAAAAGGATACCGCGCATGGTGCTGATGGTACAGAAGGAGGCCGCGCGCCGCTTTTTCGCCAAGCCCAAGGACAAGCTTTACGGCCCGCTTGCCATAACGGCGCAGCTTTATTACGAATGCGAAAGCCTTGTTTCGCTCACGCCCGCAAGCTATTATCCGCAGCCGGACGTGGATTCGGAGGTGGTGCTCCTTACGCGCCGCGCCGATGCGCCCGCGGACATAGACCCCGCGGCCTTCTGCCGCTTTACGGAAAGCATATTCGCCATGCGCCGAAAAACCGTATACAACAACCTAAAGCCCCTGCTGCCCACGGCCGACGCCGCAGCAGAAGCCCTTGCCCGCGCAAACATAGCCCAGGCCGCCCGTGCCGAGGCGCTGAGCATAGAGGAGCTGGCGAGGCTGTATGGGAGCGTGGTTGCGAACGCGAGGGAATCCTGCTGACGCAGGGTGAAATTGCGCTTACGCGCAGTGAAATATTGCTTGCGCAATGTGAAATCCGCCTAACGGCGGGTGAAAGTAAGAGATTGTGAAGATGGAGGAGGAACATCTCGGAGCTTTGTACAGTTTCGAGTCATTCCCCTTTCGTCTGCTCATTTCATTCGCAGCCACTTTCCCCGCCAGCGGGGACAGCTTTTGTATGGTGACAGCGCACCAAAAGGCTCCCCGCACGGGGAGCTGGCAAACCGAAGGTTTGACTGAGGGGTTGACGATACCTATCGATGCGACTTTCTTTTTCAACCCCTCCGCCAATTCGCTGACGCTCATTGACACCTCCCCTTTCAGGGCAGGCTTAATGTAGGAGTTTATGAAGCACCCCAAAAGGCTCCACCGTGAAACGGGGGAGCTGCTGAGCGTAAACGAAGCTGAGGGGGAACATCTCGGAGCTTTTAGAAGCTTTGAGCCTTTCCCCTTTCGGCACTTCGTGCCACTTTCCCCGTAAACGGGGACAGCTTTTGGTACGCTTTACAAACTCCTACATAAATCAAACGGGGACGCTCTGCGTCCCCTTATCTTCACAATCTATTACGCTCACCCGCCGCAAGGCGGATTTCACATTGCGCAAGCAATATTTCACTGCGCTTTAGCGCAATTTCACCCGTTCGCAAGAACGGATTTCACCGCGGGCGGAAGCCCGCTTACCTCACCCTTCTTGCCTGGACAACGAAGCGGGAGCCGTCCTCCTCCTCGGTGCAGGTGGTAAGGGTGAGCACCTGGTCGGCCTGGCCGATGGATATGGCATCCGATACGTTGGAGCTGGGCGCTGTGCGGGCATAGGCCGCCATGTCCGCCATGTAGCTTTCAAAGGCGGCGTTGTCGGCAAAGCGCGTTTCGACATAGTTTATCATGTGGCCGTCAACAAGCGGTATCACCGCCGCAAGGTATATTTCCCACATGGTGTCCGTCCCGTCCCAGTTGAAGGAAATTATGCGATTCTCGGAAAAGAAGCTTTTCTGCTTGAAATTTAGCAGGCCGTGGAACATGGTGCCGTTCTTCATGTCGTGCCCGTAAAGTATTATGTGCTTCTGCTGGCCGCGGTCGGCATTGCGGAAGTCCATGAATATTGCGCCGTGCTTGCTCTCCTCTTTAAGTATGTTGTGGTTAAGGTAAAATTCGTTGTCGTCCGTGCGCACAACGGGGTAATCTATGCTGGTTCCGGGTATGCTTATCCAGCCGATAACGTCGCGGTTTTGCTGCCGCGCTTCGTCGTATGTCAAAATGGGCAGCACATCCCCCGGCTCCGCCACGCCGTCCAGCGAAGAATAGTCCGTGCCGGAGTTTATGGCGTTGTCCACTCCCGGCGCGGGTGTACGCTCGGGCCGGGCAGCGGTATCGTTTCCGGGCAGGGTGACCGTAACAACGGGCAGCGCATCGGTAGGCGCGGGCGAAAGAACGTTTCCCGTGAGCGAGCAGCCGCCAAGCAGCAGCACCGCCGCAAGCGCCATACCCGCCGCCGTAATTTTATTCCGCATAGAAAAGTCCCTCCCTGCACGTGTGTAATGCCTTAATTATAGCCTAACACGGCGTTCCAAACAAGTTTTTTGGCGCCCAAAAGGCGAATATGGCGCACCTTTCGCGCAATTTTTATAATTTGTTCAAAAATTGCTGATGCACGCTTGGCCGTATTGTGGTAGAATACTATTATTATTGGGATACGGTTAGTTTTCCCGCCGGAGGGAGTTAATTATATGGGCCTGTTTGAGTTTAACGACGTAGGCATAGACCTTGGCACGGCAAGCATTTTGGTATACGTTCGCGGCAAGGGCATTGTGTTGAGGGAGCCGAGCGTGGTCGCCGTGGAAAAAATCACGGGACGCATATTGGCAATAGGTGAAGAGGCGCGCAGGATGCTTGGCCGCACGCCCGGCAACATAACCGCAATACGCCCGCTGAGGGACGGCGTAATATCCAATTACGACATTACCGAAAGGCTGCTGCACCACTTCCTTAAAAAGGTGGTCGGCACGCATGTGTTCTTCAAGCCGCGCGTTGTGGTCTGCGTACCGAGCGGCGTTACGGAGGTTGAAAAGCGCAGCGTTATAGACGCTACCGAGGAAGCCGGCGCGCGCCATACATATCTGATAGAGGAGCCCATCGCCGCGGCAATAGGCGCGGGCATAGACATTGCGGAGCCGCGCGGCAACATGGTGCTGGACATAGGCGGCGGCACGAGCGACATTGCCCTCATATCCTTAGGCGGCGCGGTGCTGTCCACCTCAATAAAGATAGCGGGCGATAAGTTTGACGAAGCCATAGTGCGCTACATGCGCAAAAAGCACAACCTGCTGATAGGCGAACGCACGGCGGAAGAAATGAAGATACGCATAGGCTCGGCCTATCCGCGCAAGGAGCAGCTTTTCATAGACGTTAAGGGCCGCAACCTTATATCCGGCCTGCCGCAGACGATAGTGGTCAGCAGCAACGAAATGATAGACGCACTTGAGGAGCCGCTTCAGGCCATACTTGAAAGCGTAAGGAGCATGTTTGAGCGCACCCCGCCCGAGCTTGCCAGCGACGTTGCGGAAAACGGCATATGCATAACCGGCGGCGGCGCGCTGCTTTACGGCATAGACAAGTTCATTGCCGAGCACACCAAGGTGCCCTGCTACATTGCGGAAGATCCCATCTCCTGCGTGGCAATAGGCACGGGCAAGGTGCTGGAAAGCATAGACGACTTTACCCGCGGTGCGGTATACGATTACCGCCGCGGCGAATACTATCTGGACAGCTGATAAAAATACGCATATATCCTCCCCGACAGATGTTGGGGAGGTTTTTGTATCATTTGATTTTCATGACTTTATATAGAATTTGTCAAACCGATTTAAGGGCGCACTCCTGTACACCTTTCGGTGTACCGTGCGGGCGTCCCTTGCCTCTCCCCTTGGGAGAGGTGGCCGAGCGCAGCGAGTGCCCGAAGGGGAGAAGTACCCGGGAAAACATCTTGCCTCTCCCCTTGGGAGAGGTGGCCGAGCGCAGCGAGTGCCTGAAGGGGAGAAGTACCCGGGAAAGCATCTTGCCTCTCCCCCTGGGAGAGGTGGCCGAGCGCAGCGAGGACGGAGAGGGCAACCAATAACCATACCAATTATTCAAAAAGACTGCAAGACCCTCTCAGTCACCTGCGGTGACAGCTCTCCCAAAGGGAGAGCCAAGTGGCTGTACCCTGTTGCATAGTAGCCCCTTACCTCAGCCTTTTCTCCATCACTATTTCATCCTCCTCGGCTTCGCCCGTATGGTAAAAGCCGAGTTTGAGGTACAGCTGCTTTGCGGCCTCGTCGCAATCTATGTAGCAGAGAACGACCTTGTCGTAAACTCCGTCCGCCTGCATATCGTTCAGTATCATCTCCGCCGCTTTGTAGCCCAGTCCCCTGCCCTGGTACCTTTCGTCGATAAAGAACTGGCTGAAGTTATATGAATCCTCAAAATCATAATAAAGCGCCATGCCGACGGGCGTTTCGTCATCATAAATCACAATGGCGCGGCTCCTGCTGTTTCGGTATGCGAACGCCCGCGCCAGCAGCACGGTGGAGTTAGCCACATATTCTTCCTGATCTTCACGCACGCGCAGCCCAAGCCGCCAATTATCCGGATTGACATCCACAAGCCGTATCATAATCGTTTATACCCTCCGCAAATTGCTGTTCATCTTGGCACATTATAGCATCCGGCGGCAGAATTAACAACAAAGCCGGAATCCTCTGCCTTTTGTCATGTCAATTTAATGTTTTAACTTTATTAACAGATTTTGGCAGCTTTCCGTGCAATAATAAAAGCATAAGTTCTATCTGCATATATTTCAAAAGAATATATGCAGATGATTCGCATAATCGCTCGTTTTTCTGCACATAATATGCTATAATCATGTGCAGAAAGGTCGGTGTTATATGAGAAAGTTCGATTACTCATTTTTGAATAGTGGCTTGCTGCCGGCAAACTTCGTAAACCTTACTTCTAATATTGCGGCGCTGAAAACCATGGCAGGCGTACGCAAGGAGGAGTACACGCAGATTTTCACGGAATTGGAAGCCGTCGCAAAGGTGCAGTCTATCAAAAGTTCCAATGCTATAGAAGGCATTGTGACCAGCGACGAGCGCATTGCCGCCATTGTCAATCAAAACAGCGCACCGCTAAACCATAACGAAGCGGAGATTGCCGGATACAGAGACGCCCTGAACGAAATCCATTTAGGATATACGCATATCGATTTCCGACAGAGCGACATTCTGCGGCTGCATGAAATAATGATGAGCTTTGCGGGCTATGAGTACGGCGGGCAGTACAAGACGGACGACAATGTGATTTTGGAAATTGACGCAGACGGAAATCGTCGTATCCGCTTCCGTCCAACATCTGCAAGCGAAACACCGAAGGCAATGGAGCAGTTGGAGCTTGCCTATTTGGATGCCAGAGGCAACGCAAATATTAACCAGCTTCTATTGATACCCTGCGTAATTTTAGACTTTCTCTGCATCCATCCGTTCCGGGACGGCAATGGCAGGATGTCCCGTCTGCTGTCGCTGCTATTGCTGTACAAAAATGGCTTTGATGCCGGCAAATATGTGTCCTTTGAGGAGCAAATCAACAACTATAAGACGTATTATTACGAAGCACTGCGGCAGTCCTCGGCTGGGTGGGAAACGAATGAGAACTCTTATTTCCCCTTTATTGAGAATTTCCTATCCACACTTTATATGTGCTATAAGGAACTGGATGAGCGGTTTGCGGTGGTGCATGGCAAGAAGATTACGAAGAAAGCCCGCATTGAAGCAACTGTTCTGAACAGCCTAACCCCGCTTTCCAAAGCGGAGATTTGCAAGATTCTCCCTGATGTCAGCCCCACTACCGTTGAAGCTGTCCTTGGGATAATGGTCAAAACGGGCTCGATAAAAAGAATCGGCGCTGGACGGATGACAAAGTACATTAAAGCATAGTAAAAAAATATGGTGAAATAGCGCAGCTTCAGCGTGAGGAAACCAAGAACAAACAGGAAGAGCAAAGTCGTGGGAGAATCATATAGAAAGAGGCAACTCGGAATGGAATTGCCTCTTTACTGTATTGCTATTTCAGGTTACAAACACTTTCCCGATTATCGCAGAGGTGTTTACAGTTCCAGCGAATTTTCATTCAGAAGGAACTCATATAAGCCAAGATGCAGGATACCATAATCATCCGTCCAAGGCTTCATGGAAGATTTGCTGATGATAATCTTTTTGAAGAAATCCTTTGTATTCTTCAAGGGTCGAAGTTCTGTCTCCATTTTGACCGGATCACTCACGTTCAAAGCGGATTGAATATAGTATTTCTTAGAGCCCCAATTAACAACGAAATCAATCTCGCATTGTTTTCTTGATTGCTTGTTTTCGGAATACTCCGATATTTCCACCACACCAACGTCTACGGAGTAATCTCTGCATAGAAGTTCGTTGTATATGATGTTTTCCATGATGTGCGTTTCCTCCTGCTGACGGAAGTTCAGCCTGGCATTGCGGAGCCCGATGTCGGTGCAGTAATACTTTGATGGGTATTCAAAGTATTTCTTTCCTTTTATATCATAGCGTTTGGCGTTGCTGAACAGGAAGGATTCCAACAAGTAATTCAAATAGTTGGAAATTGTCGTGCTTGAAACGGAGATATTCTTTACCGTTCCCAAGGTATTAGCAATCTTCCTGGCATTGGTAAGCGAACCGATGGACGAACATAAATCGTCAGTCAATTCCGCAAGCACATCCTGAAGAGCGATGTCATATCGTTCAGTAATATCCTTGAAGTATACCTCCGTAAAAAGGCTTTGCAGATATGCCATCTTATCAGCGTCTGTTTTTCTTGATAAAACCAGCGGCATCCCGCCATACAAAGCGTACTCTTCGTATGCATCAAGCTTGTCTCCGCCAATGGCGGCATAGTATTCCTTGAACGAGATTGGATAGACACGAACTTCATCACCACGTCCACGGAAAACGGTCAGAACATCCTTTGTCAGCATTTTTGAGTTGCTGCCGGTCACATATATATCCACGTTGCGAAGCCGCAGAAGGCCGTTCAGCACGTTATACAGCCGGATGGAATCAGGATTTTTCAGTTCATCCTTGGCAATGGCATACTGCACCTCATCAATGAGAATGTAATATGTTTCTTTTGAGGTGATTTTTGAGCGGATGAATTTAGACAGTTCCTCAGGGTCGCGGTACTTGATGAAGGTATCGTCATCCAATGCAATCGAGATGATCTGTTCCTCCTTGACGCCACTCTCAATCAGATAATCATAGAACAGGTTAAAAAGAAGAAAGCTCTTGCCGCAGCGGCGAATACCAGTGATGACCTTCACCAGACCGTTTTCTCTTCGGTCGATGAGCTTTTGCAGATAATGATTTCTTTGGATTATTTGATTCAAATAGCAGCCCTCCATTCACTTGAAACTTAGTGCTTATTATGGCCAACTTTCAACAGAATTATACCGCCATATCCATTCAAAAGCAACATCCGTTTGAAACTTAGTGCAAAAAAGCAGTAACTTTCAATGGTAGAATGGGGCGCATGTGGAATACCTTGTTATTGTATAAATGGAAACCCATATTTGCATGGCTTCCGATAGAAACGCTGATTCGGGAGAGGCGGGACGCTTACTATGCCGCACTTGGACAAGCAGATATATCGGCAGACGCAACACCGTTTGTTGAATTTCTGCTGTCTGTTATCTACGGATGCCGACGACCAGCGGCAGACAAGAGAGCATCAACAGGAAAAATAGCACTGCAACGCAGGGCGCAGCCGAACGGGAACCGTTCGATCAATCGGGGGGTTGGGGAGAGTTTCCCCAACAAGCAAAGGGAGATTTCCGGTGACGGAAATCTCCCTGTTCGTCAAGTTTGTATAAACGCAGGCATTGCTTGCCAAGTGTAACGTCTCAGACGCGGCTTCTTCTTTTCAATAAATGCCTGTGGCTGTACAAGCAGAAAATCAAATCCCATCATTCTTCCGCCAAATCGGCAACCAGCTTGACGTCGCTGACCGCCAGAGCAAGCTGGAGCTTGTTTTCCAGCCCGGTTTTTTGCAGCATGTTTGCCACATGGAATTTGACCGTTGACATCTCGCAGCCCATCTCTGCCGCGATGCGCGTGTAGGACAAGCCCCGCAGCAGATGCCGCAAAACCTTCAGCTCCGTCCTTGTAAATTCCGTGCTTTTTGCCATGCCGATTTCAACCGTCGGAGGCGCATCCGGAAAGATGTGCTCACCGTCCATCGTCTGCCGGACGACATCCATCAACCGCTTCTCGGTGGAGTCCTTGTACCACAGGCTGTCAGCCCCGGCCTTCTTTGCTTCTTCCAGGACGGCGCAGTCGATCAGCGAGGTCACAACAATTATTTTGGTCTTTGGCCGTATGGCTTTGATCCGGTGAACGGCAGTCAATCCGTTCTCGCGGTTCTCTGTTTGCACATCCATCAAAATCAGATCGACAGAGCTTGCCCGGCACACCTCAACCGCCTGCTTTGCGCCGGGAATGGACGCTACGATACGGTATCCGTCCTCGGCGCGGAAATAGCTTTCCAGCAGGCTGCGGATCATGGTCTGGTCTTCAACGATCATCACTCTCATATACTGCTTCCTCCTGTTCCGGCAGGCTGAGCATCAGCTTAAAGCGGGGGATGCTCTGAACCTCCATTTTGCCGTCTGCTTCTTTTATGCGTTGACGCAGCATGGAAAGGCCACCGCCCTCCGTGATTTTCTCCTTCGGCGCCGCGCCGTTGTTGGTCAGGGCAACCTCCGTGCAGCCCGGCTTCCGCCAAAAGCGCACATACAATTCTGTGCCGTCTGCGTGGCGGACACAGTTCGCCGCGCATTCGCAGATCGCCAGTGCGCTCAGCGCGCGTATCCGCTGCGTTTGCGGCTCATCCCCTGTCAGCAGAACCCTGACGCCCAGTTCTTCCGCTCGTTTTTTTGCAGCCTCCAGCGGTTCGGATTGCGCCGTTATCTGGCTGGAGCGGTAAAGCACCGAAATTGACTGTTCCCACAGTGCCGCGTTTGCGCGAATTTCCTTCTGGTCCGCGTGCTGGAGCAGCACCCGGCGCGCCGCAAGAATGCTGTGCCCAATGTCGTCATGCACACGCAGCTTCATCGCCAGCGTTTCTTCCTCCCGAATAATCTCCGGTATCTGCGCGAACAGCAGCCGCAGCCGCTCGTTCGCCTCCTCCAGCTTCGCATTTTCCGCCTTCAGCTGGTTCTGCTTCCGTATCAGCTCCGTAACGTCTGCGGCGGTAATCTGCGTATACCGGACGCCGGCTTTTGTTGTGATCCGCTCCTGCGCAAAGCGCAGCGCCTTCCCGTCCGGAAAACGGTAAATCCGAAGGCGCATATCCAGGCAGCGCACGTTCGCGGGCGGCGCTTGCAGTACGCTCTGCATCTCTGCAAGCGACTGTATGCCGCCTTTTCGCAGACAGTTCGCAATGGCAAGCATCCGGCGGTTGATGAGCCGCACCACGCCGTTTTTATCGAAGAAGCAGGCCGCGATAGGCAGACTGTCGAAGCTTTCTTTGATCCTGTCCATACGCCTTTACCCCCCTCTATCTCTCCAGCTTCCGCGTCACATATTGCAGTCCGTCCTCATCTTGCTCCCATTCCAGGCCCGGAAACCGCGCGCGCAGGGCGCAGAGCGGCTCCGCCGCTGAAACGCAGAGGGTAACCTCCACCTGCTTTCCAACCTCTATGGAAGTCAGCAACGCACGCAGCGATTCCAGCCCCATCTCCACGACCGCCTCAAACAGGTCATAGATCTGCGTCGCCTGTTCAACGGTAAGCTGGCCTTCCCCCTTGACGATCGTCTTGCAGTCGGCGCCATAGACACTGATGTTCTCGGAGGATTCATTAAGGCACAGCCGAAGCTCCTGCACGCTGATTGCACCGCGCTGCACGCCGACAAAAATCAGGTTGCTTCT
>ERZ1034719.702-NODE-702-length-18247-cov-28.518854_pt1 | contig 18247 bp, 22 predicted proteins | sample MGYA00520703_ERZ1034719 | MGnify/ENA primary metagenome ERZ1034719 (study PRJEB33766, sample SAMN09781716) | gut metagenome | biome: gut microbiome | host: Homo sapiens | place: Madagascar | study: EMG produced TPA metagenomics assembly of the PRJNA485056 data...
GTCAGCCGGTTGTTGCAGTAGCTCTTATCGGCGGTAAAGCTACCGTTCATAAAATACGTCCCGTTGGCAACATGGATGCGGTCGGTTTCAATGGGCAGCGGCGGCGAATAGGCTTGCAGTTTGATGCTGGCCAGCAGATTCGCAACCGTCTTGGAGAGATTGGCGGTCAGCACACCGGAGATTTCCTCTAAAATGAGATTGCCGATCTGCCCCTCATCCTCGATCAGTCCGTCCACGGTGAAAAGCCGCCCACGCACACATTTCATGGGGTGTTTCTCCAAAAACTGCTGGCAGAACAGCACCTCGTTGATGTGCCTGCCGTCGTACCACTCAGGCCACGTCTGCGGTGTCATATCCATCTTCCAATTCCTCCTTGTGAATTTTCTCTAACCTCCGTCGCAGCCTGTCCAGCTTGCCGTCTGCCATCTGCTGCTGAATCACCTCGGCACGTTCATAGGAATCACCTGTGCACAGAATATCCAAATAGTATTCTGTCTGGTCGAGGTTGTGGCAGGCTTCTATAAATCGTTCATCCGGTGCTTCTGCTGGTGATTGCGGCGCATACTGTACCTTCCAGCTCCGTAGGACGCGGGCGTAATCGGACAAAACAGAAAAGCACAGCCGCTCGTTTTCCCTGAGCTGCTGTGCTTCCGTCTGAATGCGTTTTGCGTGGAGCGCCGCTGCGCTGGGCGGCTTGTCCGGGGTAAGGTGAAAGTCTGCTGCCAGCTTCTGCGCTGCATCATACAGTGAGAGATGGAACAGCTTGCTCACAAAGTCGATCACATCGCCATGTTCCCCGCAGGCAAAGCAATGGTAGTGATCGTCCGCCACATACAGGCTGGGATGCCGGTCATTGTGAAACGGGCAGAGGGCCATGCCATAATGGTTGACCTCCACGCCGTACCGCTCCGCTGCCTCCCGGCAGCTTACGCCGTATTTTACAATTTCAAAAAGATTCATTGTTCCTCCATTTCTGCGCAAAAAACGGCGGCCTGCCCATTGAGGGGCAAGCCGCCGTTTGCGTCTTATCTTATGCTGATTTCGTTTCTTTCTCCGGCGCTGCCGGTTCAATTTTTGCCTCTCGCAAGGCTTTCTTCCGTGCGCCCTGCCGCTTGATCTGTGCTGCATACCGACAATCGTCACTGCAATATTTCACATCTGACCTTGCTGTGATAAACTCCTTGCCGCAGTTTTCGCAGGTACACGCCCGGCTGCGGCTCTCCGACGCCTCCTGCCGGTAGAATTTTGCCCGGCAGTTGGGGCCGCAGAACAGGGTATTTGTCCGCTTGGATTCAAATTCCTGCCCGCAGCACTTGCAGGTCAGGGTGACCGGAACGCCTACGATACGTTCGCCGGATTTCAGCTTCTGATACCGCTCCCGGCTGCGGATGCGTTCCTTCTTCAAGAACTCCTGCCGCTTGATTTCTTCCTCGGTCAACTCCGTGACAGGCAACTCAAACCGCCCGATGAACCGCAGGTGGATTTCCACCTCCTGTACCCGGTCGCCGTCGATCTTTTCTGGGGCATGAACGATGATTTTCTCAATAAACTCGTTGATCATGGGCGTGGTCAGCTCGGAGAAGTCGGTGTACTTCCTTGCCAGCTCCAGAAACTGCTTGGCACGGTCGGTGTCCTCGGCAAAGGCGGACATCTGCGTTTCCATTTCGGAGACGGATGCCGTCAGCGTTTTCTGCTCCGCCTCATATCCCGCCAGCAGACTGTCAAAGCGTTCTCCGGTAATGCGACCGACGGCAAAGGATTCATAGAGCTTCTTGATGATGGTATCCAGCTCGGAAATCCGCTTTTTCTCCTTGTTCAGCTTCCGCTTGGTTTCCTTGGCTGCTTCTGCCTGCCGAAGCTGGGAGGCAGAGCGCACCTTCTCCAGAAAAGCGTCTCGGTCAGAGATGGCAAAGGTGCTGGCTGCCTGGATGGTTTCCAGAATCAGCTCCCGAAGTACCTTGCTGCGGATATAGTGTCCGCTGCAAGCGTGGGTGCGTTTCTGGTGCGCCAGCGTATAGGTAGAGCAATCGTAAAAATCCGAGGGATAAGGATTATTCTCCGTGCCGCCCCTTGAACGATGATTCATCATCTTTGCCCCGCAGTCCGCACAGAACACAAGTCCCGTCAGGGGATTAGCCTCGCCCAGCGTGTCATGCCGCCGTGGCGTTTTCCGCAGCTTCTGCGCCAGCTCCCATGTTTCTGCATCCACGATGGCTTCATGGGTGTTCTCGAAAATCAGCCAATCCTCCTTGGGATTCATCACCGCATTCTTGTCCTTGTAGGACTGCTTGTGGGAACGGAAATTCACCGTATGCCCCATATACTCCGGCTTGGACAAAATCTGCCCAACGATGTAGCCGCTCCAGTTATAGGGATTGGGGAATTCCTCCTTGCTTTTCCAGACGCCTTTGTTCTGCTTGCCGAAGTAGACCGCAGGCGTGTCGACCTTATCGTCAAACAGGATGCGGGCGATGTCGTAGGGGCCTTTGCCCTCGATGGTCAGCTGGAAGATACGCCGCACCACGGCAGCCGCCTCCTCGTCGATCAGCCAGTGGTATTTGTTCTCCGGGTCTTTCTTATAGCCGTAGATGGCACAGTTGGTGGTGGGCTTGCCGGATTCCCCTTTGACCCGAATGGCCGTTTTCTGCTTGCGGCTCAGGTCACGCAGATACCACTCGTTCATGATATTGAGGAAGGGCGCAAATTCATTGCTGTTCTGATCGTCGCTGTCCACGCCGTTGGCAATCGCCACAAAGTGGACACTGTGCTGCCGGAAGAATACCTCCGTGTAAAAGCCTGTTTGCAGATAATCACGACCCGCCCGACTCATGTCCTTGACAATGACATGGGCCACCTTTCCGGCCTCAATGTCCGCCACCAGCCGCTTCCATGCGGGACGGTCAAAATTGCCGCCGCTCCAGCCGTCGTCCGTATAGTGCCGACAGTTGGCGTAGCCTCTCTGCTGGGCGTAGCTTTCGAGGTATTTTTTCTGATTCACGATGGAATTGCTGTCACCATCATTGTCATCGTCACGGCTTAACCGCTCATACAGGGCGGTGATTTTTTCCTCAGTCTGTTTCATGCGCATTCGGCGCTCCTTTCAGACTGACGGCTCATTTGTGGTGCTTCCATTATACCACAAGTGCCGTCATTTGTAACCCCCTCATTGCGGATCATCCGCAGAATCTTTTCCTCCATAGTCTCCGCTGCTGTCTCGCTGAATGCGACCCTGACCTTGTAAGTGGTGCCGCCGATGCGCCGAATGATAAACTGTTCCTGTTTCGTTTGCTCCATAGGCTTCCTCCTTGCGTAATTTGTTGGTTTTTGATATAATAAGTCTGGTTCCGTTGGCTGTAAGCCGATCATGTCTTTATGCTGGTTTTCCATGTTCTTTTTCTCCTTTCTGCCCTCTGTGTTTTAAGAAAGTAATCTCAGTAACTCGTGCTTAGATTATCCTTTCACTAATAGGAGAAAAACGGTGTGTAAATCGGAACTGTTTTTTGAGAAAAAGAAAAATATTTTTTCGGGAGGTGAAGCTGTCGTGGATTTATGGGAGGATGAACTGCTGTGGGATGATGATTTTTCCGATGAGGAAGAAGATACCGAGGAGCAAATAGAGGAAGCCGACCTTGAAATGGATGAGGATAGCTTCGCCGATTGGGAGGATGCGTCGGACGGTGTGCCGGAGAACGAATCGCTGGAGGAAGCGCTTGCAGAGGAACGCACGCTGGAGCTGGAAAGCGAGCTGGAGCAGGACGAGCATCCCAGAAACTATGCCGCCGAGCTGGAGGACGAGGAAGAGGAAGCCGCGCCCACCAGCGAAAAACGGCTCAAGCGGGAAATTCGCGCAGAGGCTCTGCGGCGGCTGGAGGAAGCAGCCCGGACGGAATCGGATTTTTTGACTGTGGTAGACGAGTGGAACAAGCTGGACAGAAATCGGGAACGCCGGGAGCGTGACCATGAAAACCTGCGTGGGGATGTGCCGTTGGAGTTTCAGGCCGTGCCAGAGCCGAGAATTGCTCCCCTCTGGATGAATCTGCCAAGGTTCCGCCAGCTCTGTCAGGGAAACTTTCTCGACATCATTTTCTCCTGTCCCTATGAACTGCACGAGCTGACCGCAAATCGCTTTCTCTCCAAGCTCTTTTTCACCCTCAGTGATGAACAGAAGGAGGTACTGTATTACCTGTTCGTCAAGCAATACAGCACCACAAGGCTTGCTGCCATCCGTGGGCAGTCCGACCGGAACATCCGAAAGCTGCGGATGACCATTCAGAAAAAGCTTCAAAGGCGGATGTATGAGCATCTGAGCGAAAAGCTGGAAAAGGACTACAACATTACTCTGCGGGAGCGCGAGTTCGTAGAAGAATATGAAGCACTGCTGCAAACCATGGGCAAAGATGCCGTGATCCGCAGGGAAAACAAAACCAAACCAAGAAAAAAGAAAGCCGCCCTTGACGATGTCAAGGACGGTTGATACAATAGTAATATGGTTAATATGTAGTTGGATTACGAGTTGAGAGGAACAGCGCCATGAAGAATCTCTTTGAGCAGTCCCGTTCCCATTGGGTGCGGTATGACCGCTATGAACTGAAAACCGCCGCAGACGGCAAGCGGTACATCACGCCGGGGAAGAATGCCAAGCCCGACATCTATAATCCCTTGAAGGAAGCGCCGGGAATCGTGCTGGATGCGCTGAATGTGGGAATGCTGATGATGAACCGCAGTCCGGAAGACGAGGTAGAAAAGGCCATTCTGGAATTTGTGACCCATTACGGCCTGCTGGGCCTGATGACAGCGCTGCCCACCACACCGTCCTTTATGGACTATGAGAAGGTGTATCTGCCGAAAAACCATTTCATCAAGGCAGAATCCATGGAAACCGAGGACTATCTGGCGCTGTTCTATCCCTTTGACCAGCTGGATCTGGTCAAGAAGGGCATTGAGTCCAGATGGAGCGTGTCCGGCGACAACATGATGGTGGCGCTGACCATGACCTTTGCGAGTGAACCCATGGCGAAAACCATGAGCTTCCAGCGAGAGTATGCTGAAGCCTATGACTGGGTGGCGCAGCAGTTCAAGGACTGGGCCTTCACCCTGACCACCTCCATTCTGTACTACAACGATTATGACCTGATCGACGAAGATACCCGGAATTTGTACCGCAAGGGTATGGCTGCCTTCGGCGGCATTGCGCCCAGCTATCATATTGAGCTGCTGGACAAGCCTACCATCTATTGGGATTTTCACTCCCTGCTGCTGGGCATCCAGATGATGTTTAGCTTCATGCTGGTGGACAGAGAGAAGCCCCTGCGGCTGTGCAAGCACTGCCAGAAGGTATTTTTGAGCAGCCGCTCCAATTCCGCATTTTGCAGCCCCCGCTGCAAGAATCAGTATAATGTTTATAAGAGCAGAGGGAAGAAAACCAGCGAAGAAGATTGAGGTGAAACGATATGGCAGACGCCAAGAAGGATAAACTGCAAATCCGCAACAGCACAGTGGATTTCCTTGTGTTCACGAAAGATGCCCATGAGGATGGCATTGAGGTACGGGTACAGGACCACGATGTTTGGCTGACCCAAAAGGCCATTGCACAGCTTTTTGATGTAGACCGGAGCGTTGTGACAAAGCATCTGAAAAATGTATATGAAAGCGGTGAATTGTCCGAAGATGCAACTTGTGCAAATTTTGCACAAGTTGCGGATAACGGAAAAACCTATCACTATAAGTTCTACTCTCTGTCCGCCATCATAGCCGTAGGCTATCGGATCAATTCCGGCAGAGCCACGCAGTTCCGCCAGTGGGCAACCAAGGTTCTGGACACCTTCACCAAGCAGGGGTATGTGCTGGACAAGAGCAGGCTCATCAACGGGCAAATCTTCGATGAGGACTACTTCGACCACCTGATTTCCGAGATTCAGGAGATTCGGGCCAGTGAGCGGCGCTTTTACCAGAAAATCACGGATATTTACGCCACCGCTGTGGACTACTCCCTTGATAGCCAGACCACAAGGGATTTCTTTGCCACAGTTCAGAATAAGATGCACTATGCCGTCCATGGCGGCACAGCGGCAGAGGTCATTATGGCACGAGCCGATCACACCAAGGAACACATGGGGCTGACCTCATGGAAGAATGCTCCTGACGGCAAGATTGTCAAGGCAGATGTGTCCGTTGCAAAAAATTACTTATCCATGGATGAAATGCAGGAACTGAACGAAATCGTCACCATGTATCTGGACTATGCTACCCGGCAGGCCAGACGGCATATTCCTATGACCATGGCAGATTGGGCCTCCAAGCTGGACGCTTTTCTGCAATTCAACGATGCAGAGATTCTGCGAGATAAGGGAAAGGTCACCGCTGCCATTGCAAAAGCCTTTGCGGAAAGCGAGTTTGAGCAGTACCGTGTCATTCAGGATCGGCTGTATCAGAGCGACTTTGACCGGCTGGTAGCCAGCACAGAGCAAAAGAACTAAAACGCAGAAACGCCCGTTATCGGCCATGTTGCCAATAACGGGCATTTGTCATTCATATACAAGCTCGGTCAGAACGATTTCCTCCGCACGGCTGCGGATGCTGTTCATGCGGCGCACCCATTCCATTTGGTCGGCGGCTTTGAGCGCTTCGGTCACATCTTCCTGCTTTGCCATATCGGAAACGATGATTTCCATACGCTCGTTGCAGGCTTGGTCGATCTCGGCAAGGTGCCGATGCAGCGTTCCGCTTGTGAGCAGGTTTGCGTAGAGAACAGGACGATGTTCTTTCAGATAGCTGCGGCGCATACGCCCATACTTGCCAATCTGGTATTCCGGTTCCTCTGGCAGCGCAAGGTTTGGAATGAGGTAATCCCCCTCCTGACGGTAAGTGCCGCCCATTTCTTCAAAGATGGATTTCATAAGAATCAACTCCTTTTTGTGTTGATTTCCAGCGGTTATAAGGATTATTCTGCTCCTTTCCTACAACTGCTGTTCCATTCACCACAAATGAGCCGCAGTCATATGTATTAGGTGGGAGAAACCACCCTTTACATAGTAACTCTTGGTTGGCGATGGAGTTACTTTCCCTGTCCGTATTGTCATCTCGGCTGAGGCGGCAATACAGTGCGGTAATGCCGGTTACTTGCTTTTGTTTTTTATTCGACTGCATGATAAATTATCTCTCCTTTCCGGCAGCCGAACACACGGGTTTCGCTTTTATTTTAGGTTCTTCCTTCGACGAGGTCAAATCTGTAAATTCGCCACTGATAATGTCCTCCATGGCATCGGAAAGGGTCTTGTCCTTGTTCGTCAGCGTTGTCTCGGCAAATCGCCCCTCCACAACATAGCGGGTGTTGATAATGTCGTATTCGCGGTGTCCGCCGCCGAGCCCGATGATAAAGCGGCTGCTGGGCTGCTTCTGTTCGGGTTTCTTTTTCATGGTTATCGCTCCTCTCTTTCTTTCGGTTTGTCTGCGCGGTTTTGGGTGTGCCTGCGGTAAAATTCCATGGCGCGGAGCATGGTTGTCCGCATCTGTTCGTCGGTCGTACCGGGCGGGAAATACCGCCTGAGCGGCTCGGCCTCGATTTTCAGATATTCCTTTTGGTTGCCTTTGATCTCGGACATGATTTGCGAGATGCCACTGTCGGTCAGCGTATAATCCTCGCTGAGCCGGCGGAGACGCTGTGCCTGCGAAAGGGACGGTGTAAGCTCATCGGAGGACATGATTTTGCTCAGAACTTCCTGCTCGTGATTGTTGAGATAGGAAAGCTCCACCGCGGGAGTCAGCGCGATCCGTCCCTCATCCACCAGTTTCAGAATTTTGGGAATGAGGTTGGTAAGGCGGATGTAACGAAACACTTGGATTCTGCTGTCGTTTCCACTTTTCCCGATTTCACTGGCTGCATCAAACTTCGTACCAACTTGGTACGAAGTTAAATCTGTCCGCTTGCCTTGGCTTTTTAGTGCCTCCATTTTCATCTTATACGCGAATGCCTTTTCGCTTGGCAAGATATGTTCTCTTTGCAGGTTGCTGTCCACCATCGTGATGATAGCTTCCTCATCTGTGAGATTTCGGACAATCACCGGCATGGTGCCCATACCGAGCGCGCGGCAGGCGGCCAGTCGGCGGTGCCCGGAGATTAGCTCGTAGCCGTCCTCCGCGGGTCTTGCCAGTGCCGGGAGCAGCACACCCGATACCCGGATGCTTTCTTTCAGGCGTTCCATTTCTTCATCCTCCATGACCTTGAACGGGTGATTTTTAAACGGTTTCAGCTTGCCGAGGGGAAGCTCGTCTACCTTCGGCTTTTTTACGTCAAGCCGCTCCTCTGTGCTCATAAAGAGCTCATCGTATCCGGTCAGGCCCAGGTCTATGCGGTCTGGTTTCATGCGTATCGGCTCTCCTTTCTTCCGACGGCAGGCATCTTGCCATAACTTCCTGCACGCAGGTATTTATATCCTCAAGTGTTTTGCGCAGCAGCTCTTCATCAGCTGGTCTCGAAAGCAATGCATATTCGGAGATCCTCCGAATATTGAACTGCGCATCCTTCATCATCCGTACCGTTTGGAGAAGAGGTGCCGGCGGCGCTTCCGTAATCGTCTTTCCTTCAATCATTTTGCGGATAAACTGCTCTCTGTTCATAATGGTCTTGTCCACCATCGCATTCAGCCGTGAAAGCTCGGCATCACTTAAATAAACGGTAATCTTGTTGTTCCTTGTTCTGTTCGGCTTCTTGTTTTCTGTCTCGGGGGTTCAGGGCCAGCCCTGTGATGTGAATCTGCCCGGGCAGATTCGTTGCTTGCTGAGACAGACGCGTTATATTCGTTCCACTTCATCGAGATACACTTCCTTTCTTGAATTTTCCTTGTAATGGAGCAGCAGGTGGGTGCCGACCGGGATTTCATAGAACCCTAAGTATCTCTGCCACCACTGTGCAGCCGCCATAATCTTCCGGCCGTCCTCAAAGGTGAAGAAGACGCGCAGACAGTTGCTCGCCTGTGCCTTCAGATCGAGAACGGCGACAAATTCACCCGGTTCAAGGTTCAGTGCATAATCCATCGTGATGATGTTCTGGGCTTTAAGCTCGTTTTGGGTGTATACCTTGTTCTCCATGGTTACACCTCCTTTTTCAGCAGCTTGATTAGCACCCGTGCTTCCTCATGGGTGAAGGTGCCGCGACTTGTGCACCTACTGTGATCAGGGGACCAGTCGTGAATGTCGAGCTTCGGCTCTGCACCGTTCCAGCTGACCATATTCAGTTCCAGTCTCCATCCTCGCGACGATTCGGAGATTACTCCGATGTGTCTTGTGATCGTGCTTGTGATTCTGTCTTTCATTTTGATTTCCTCCTTCATTTTTAATTTTTCAGGCAGGCGAAAGGCCATCCTATATACTGGCTCAAAAGGAAATATCGCGCGGTCTTCAGCCGCTTCTTCTATAGGAAGTAAGTTCTTCCTTTGAGTCGGTACAGAAAGTAAATATTTATTTAATTACTTATAGGGGATGCTGCACCGTACTTCCGATATCGTTTTTATATACCTGCCCCGGGGTCTCCGCGGCGTCGCTATGCTCGCTCTTTTGCGGTCGTCGCACAGTCATATCTGTCTCGGTAACGGCTATTCAGTTGCCCAGGTACATATCCTCATAATGTGAGGAATGAGAGAGGGGCATTTTTAGGGCCCTGCTGAAAAATTTTTTCTCCATGTCCCTTGCTGACTTTTCTCCCCTCAAGTGGTAGATCACGAGAAAGGCCGAAAATTAAGTCGCTCGAAAAAATATTTATCCCCTCACTTGGTAGGCAGCGAAAAAGGCGAAAAATTAACCCCCTTGAAAAATTCTTTTGTTTTGGCTCCAAATTGGAGCCATTTTCCTGTGCAGGACTGCTCGTGGCTCCGAAATGGAGCCATTTTTCGTCTATGGCATCAAAAGTGATGCCATGTCCATTCCGAATCTCATCGGTGTGGCAGCAAAATTGATGCCATAAAAATAAGCGCCTGCCTCTTTTCAGAAGCAGACGCTCATTTCTCGTATTCAGTTTTTACCGTAGCAGCCGGATCAGCAGCTCATTGATATCCTCGGCGGGCTTGCCGCTTGCTACCAGCTTGTTCCGAAAGGACAACAGGGCCATTGTCAGCAGCCGTCGCTCGCCGGCGCAGAGTGCTAACACTCGATTTCTTCTATACTTGAACATCACCACACCTCAGCAATAAACCAGCTCAGAAAGGACAACTTCCTCCGCTCGGCTGCGGATGCTGTTCATCCGTCCGACCCATTCCATTTGATTCTCAGCCTTCAGCCACTCGGTGACACCTTCGGCATCCTTCATCTGCGCATTTCTGCGAATCTGTTGTACATGCGTTTCCCTCCTTTCACGCCCGCCGTATGGCCTTCTATCAACATCAACATAATAGCGCAGCCGGAAGGAAAAGCCCAATGTGCGAAAAACAGATTTGCAGATTTGACGGTAAGGCAACAGAAACAGCCATCCCCGAAATCGATCGGAAATGGCTGTCGTCTATGATGCGGCATTGTCTTAACAAGCAACGAATCTGTCCGTACAGATTCACTTGTCAGGGGATTCCCTGAGACCCTATTGGCAATTCAATTAGTCAAAATCAACTTGACAGTATAGAAAATCAAGAATAATCATTTTAACCGAAACACCGCCAGAATCATTCAAAGACACATTGTATGAATATCTTTGTTCTTGAACAGTAATCCAGTCTGATAAAGCAAACACCTCACCATTATCAACATTTTGTATTATACATGCACTACCCGAAAAACGGGAGGATATTTCCGGAATGACACCCAATAATTTAGGGCGCTCAAATTCAGCCTTATGTTCCTCACTTATATTGGGAGCAAATTCAAACCACAAATTTGTCGCTCCATCAAAATTCATATCGTCATATTCGTAACCGGCATGTCCAATAGCTAACTTTGTGATGATTCTTTTGAATCGATTGATATCAAAAGACGGATATATATAGCTGCCCTTGCTGGAAATTTGAGATTCAATTAACCGGTGTAGCGATTCTTTTTTTGACAATATGTCGTTCACGTGCTTGCTAATCGAATAGTTTTCATAAACAATGCTTTTTAGGATTTCTAAGAAGCAAACGAAATATTCCTCATCGGCTGAAAAGCCATTATTACATTCAAAGCAAGCCGGAATTGTCGGAAGGTTCTCAGGGAACGGCTCAATCAGCAAGGACTTTGATGGAACATGCTCGCGTGTTTCGGCAGGCTTTCCACAATATATGCATCCGCTTGGCCTGCTTTTTTCCCAATTTGTGTAATAACCCGCTCCGTCAGAATGATTTCGTCGCTTTTTTTGAATCATGTTCCTCTCCTCGCAAACATAAGGGAATCATTATTATGCACTATGTATATATGTTTTCCTTGCTAAAGCGTATTAGCAAGGATTTGATTGTGTGGCAAAAGTATTATTATATTTCCGGAACAAGATTATTGATGTTTCTATGATATTATCATCGGTATTAGTTTGCTGAAGAGGAGGAAACTCACCGCATAGGTAACGCTCTCGGTTAGTAGGTGCGCCATAATATTTGGCATTATATTTGCCAGAATTGCCTTCATGAGGTTTAAGGACAAAAGAACCTTCTAATCCCATATCTGCAGCAGTATATTCGCTCTTTATATATTCTTTTACGCTTGGCACATTCTCAAGAACCCAATATTTCAAGAGGGAATTCTTCTTGTATTTTTTACGAGCGATAATCTTCAAATAAGCTTCAATAAGCTGAATACCTATTGATTTATCTGCGTTTCCAGATTTGTTGGAATGTGAAAAGGATTGGCACGGAGGAGAGCCAATAATAACCTCAGAATCTGGAACTAATGCTTCAAATTCATCATCTGGTAAGTTGGAAATTCGAATTACATATAGCGTTTACTCCCGGTTTGTTTCCCTTATAAGTGGTGATTGCCGGCTCCCATTTATCCACTGCAAAAACTATATTAAATCCTGCCTGACGGAAGCCTTCGGAAAAACCACCGCCACCGCAGAAAAAGTCAGCTACTCTCATATGTTTTACCTCTTTTTTAGTATCATGATAACGCCATTATATGATCGATATCAGCACAGAAAAACTCAAAGAGGATCTGTATAAGGCGTTCGGATTTGAAACAGAAAGCAGCAGTGAACCATGAGTTCAATGACTTTTCAGCTTCGACCCGATACAATATTCACAGACAATCAATCTTAATGACGAGGTGAATGAATATGAACTTGAAAGAAGCGTTCCGTTACCAAAACAAGCTCCAGTCCTTCATGGATGAAGCCCAGGGCATTCTGGATCGTGACGCCAATGTCACGAAGGTGGAGAACACCTATCTGCGGCACAAGGTGATGACAGAAGCCGAGGATGAGACTGAACCCATATACCGCTTGGAAGAGTTTTTGTTTCTGCAGCCTCATTCCTTTAACATGACGGTCTTCTCTGATCGGCGTTCGATCATCGTTCTACACCAGAGTTTACCGCACTCGATGATCTGCTCCAGCGTCACGTTATAGTCATTGTGATAATAACGGATAAACTGCATGGCGATGCCGTCCGAAAATGCAGAAACTTCCAGTTCAAGCAGGTGTTTATCACGAATAGAGTCGTCTTTGTTTACTGCCTCGTAAATTCGTCCTTTACAGATGTTGCCCAGATGACGCACAAAATTCGTCACTTCATCTGAGATGAAGATCAACCGGAAGAAGGAATCGTTCTTCTTGATATAGGCATAAATCTCATCAAAGAAAGGTTCAATGTCATGTACATTGGATATGGTTTTGTTCTCAAAGAAGGCTTTCAGTGTTTCGGCTTTAATATCCTCCGCAACGTGCCGCACATCATCATAGTGAGAATAGAAAGTGCTCCGGTTAATGTCCGCTCGCTGCACCAGCTCTGTCACTGTGATCTTATTAATATTTTTCTTTTCGTAAAGCAGCTCTGCAAAAGTGTCTCTTATGAGGTTTCTTGTTTTTACAGATGAAGCGTTCAGGTTCTTTGCCTTCATAAATTTCCTCCTGAATATATCGACTAATATGCGTTGAGTGTGGATATATCAACACTTCGCATAACATCAATGGTTGCTCCATAGTACATTCCTTATTATAATATAGACAGTGTTGTGATTTCAACACTGTTTTGAAAACTTTTCAGAAAGGAATGTATGCCATGAACATTTACAATCTGTTTTACAAGGCTCCCGCACCTGAAGGCATAGAAGAAAGGAACGCCCACATCATTGGCGGAGGAATGGCCGGCCTTGCGGCAGCGGTCTTTCTGATTAATGATGCCGGAATGCCGGGAAAGAACATCACGCTGTATGAAAAACGAAATTCCCTTGGCGGCTGCTGTGACGCTTATTCCGGGGAAGCGGGCTATATCTGCCCCGGTGAGCGTGAACTGGAGCCATTTATGGAGTGCCTTTGGTATCTGTGCAGCAAGATCCCGTCCTTGGAAGATCCATCGATCTCGGTGCTTGATGAATCAGTAAGAGCCAATAAGGATATGCCGATCCATTCCGAAAGCAGACTCCTGTGCAAACAGGGACATATTTACGAAAAGGTGCATGACTACCGCATGAGTCCGGAGCTGCTCCTGAAAATGGAGCACTTCACCAGCATCCCGGAAAAGGATCTGGAGGATATGACGATTGAGGACTATTTCGGAAAGGACAGCGAGTTCTTCCATAGCTCTCTGTGGTGGTGCTATCACTCTATGCTGGCTTTTAAGCCCTATCACAGTGCATTGGAGGCGCAGCGGTATTTCAACCGATTCGGCCTTCTGAACAGGCTCGACTATCTGGAGGGCATTCTGCATACAAAACGCAATGACAAGGATTCTGTGATCAAGCCGATTCATAAATGGTTGGAGGATCAGGGTGTCACCTTCCGTATGGACACTGCAGTCTATGATCTGGAAATGGATGAGGCCTGCAATACGGTTTACGGTATTAAGATCAAGAATCAGGAAACCATTCCTGTAAGAGCTCAGGATTACGTCCTTCTTACCAGCGGCTCCATGATGACAAACGCCTCCTACGGTGATAATATACATATCGCTGAAATTAACCGGGACACGGAAGATATGGGCTTGTTCACGGTATGGAAAAACCTTGCCGCACGGAATAAAAAGTTCGGCAATCCAGATAAGTTCTTAAGCCATATCGACAAGACCAAATGGATGAGTTTTTTCCTCACCGTAGAAGACTATCCCGAATTTTTTGAACGATTGGAGAAGATGACCGGAAGCAAGAGCGGTACGGGCGGCGGAATCACCTTCATGGATTCCGGTTGGGAAATGTCGCTGGTCATTTATGATAGGGACTATTTCCCGGATCAGCGGGAGAAGAACCGTGACGTTCTGTGGGGAGATGGCCTGTTTGGAGAGCGTATTGGCAGCTATATCAAAAAGCCTATGGCGGAGTGCACAGGAAATGAGATCATTGAAGAGATGCTGTACCATTTTGGAATGTTGGATATGAAGGATGAGGTGCTGGCACATTCCCATATCTCTACCTGTATGATGCCCTATATCACCTCGCAGTTCATGCCTCGCAAGGAAAGCGACCGCCCGACGATCATTCCGAAGGACTGCACAAATCTCGCTCTCATTGGACAATATGTCGAGGTTCCCCGTGATGTGGTGTTCACCATTGAAACCTCTGTCCGCACACCGCTGGAGGCAGTTTACATGCTTACGGGTCTGGATAAGGAAATCATCGAGGTGAATCCTGCCAGATATGACCTTCGCTATATCAAAGAAAGAGTCATGAAATTCGGCGGTATGAAGGGTAAGATTACGGAGGAAGACCTTCCGAAGATCAATCCTCTCAAACTGTGGCTTGGGAAGGCAAAGCTGATAAAAGAGCTCTTGAAAAAGGCAAACGAGATTCCTCCCTATTACATCATGTATCCGGGCAGAGATAAGAGCATAGCACTAAAGGATTCTGTTCTGAAACCACAGTTTCCGAAAGACAGTAGATAATCATTCATTACAAACAGGCCGCGAGACGGAAATCAACCATCAAAGCGGCCTGTTATATTATTCCCTATATAGAAAGTTTATTTGAAATTGTTATTCCTGACGAATTTCTATCACTTATAATTATACACGCATTTGAGGAGGAAATTTCCAAAAACACAAAAAAGATCAAGTACCTCTCGGAACTGTTCTATGATTTTGAAGCCGGACGCGATCTCAGAATCTATAACGGAAACGGTATGATAAGCGGCAGATACATGGATGAGATCCTTTACGCAAGAAAAATCGAAATTAAAAAACAGCGCAAGGATTTTCTTATAAATCTTGTTATCGGTGTTTGCAAGCTTGCGGAACTGTTCCTGATATATCTTCTGGCAATAAACAAATATGCTGCCGGCGGGCTTATGCTTGTGAACTTTATTCTGTATATAAACGCATCCTATCAGATCGCCTCATCTATTTCCGAAATCGTTTGGACAGTCAGCGTTTTGTATACCGCGTCTATCTACTATGAAGACTTCAATAAGTATATGAAGCTTGAAGAGACGATACGAAAAGAAGGAAGCAGCACCCCGCCATCTGGGAGCTGTGTGCCGTTCATAGAGTTCAGAAATGTCTCATTCAAATATCCGAATCAGGATGCCTTTTCGTTGGAAAATTTCTCATGTAAGATAGAACACGGCGACCATATTTCCATAGTCGGCGATAACGGAGCGGGGAAATCGACCTTTGTAAAACTGCTGCTGCGGCTTTATGATCCTACGGAAGGCGAGATCTATTACAAGGGAAAGAACATAAGGGAATACGATTTTGATTCCTATCAGGCAGAATTTGCTCCCGTATTTCAGGATTATGTTCTGAACGCATTTTCTATCCGTGAGAATCTGATCTTCGATTATGACGAGCGAAATGACCTGATAAAGCCCTCGCTTGAAAAAACGGGGATGTATGAAAAGATCACGGATATCGGTCTGTACCGTCGTGATGAATTAGAACGGCGTCCTCCAAGCCCAGATCGCCCAACAGCCGGAGGTAAATGTCCACATTCCCATCCTTGTCCACTTCAATCTTCTGGATGATCCGCTTGAGTTGGGCGTTGGTCATCTGCCGCACATCGGTGATGTCCTCGATCTCCTTGAAGGTCTGTTGCAGAACGCTTTCCAACTGCTCGCCCTTTGTCAGATGGTAGGACACCATCTTCAGCTCGTTTTCCAGCCGTTCAATCTCTTTCCGCATCCCGCCGATCTTATCGTTGAGTTCCTCGCGGGAGATCAAATCGTCAGCGTACATATCCATGTATTTCTGCCGGGTCTTTTGCAGCTTGGCAAGCTGGGCGTCCAGTTCTTTTTCGTAGTTCAGGTTTTCGTCCTTTGCCTTATAGACCCGCTGGAATTCCCCCACTACATAGCGAATGACATTCTTCTTGGCTTTCAGCAGCCCGGCGAAATATTCCTGCAAAACCTCGATGAGTTCATCTTCGTCCACCGTCACGGCGTTGGGGCAGTTGTCCGCCCCGCGCCCGTTATGCCCGGAACACACCCAGCGGATATAAGTGTTTTTATATGTGCGGACTGTGCGCCGGAAGGACCAGCCGCATTCCTTGCACTTGATGAGGGTGGAGAACAGGTATTTGTTGCTCTGGCGCTCTTTGTCCACCTTGAATGCCTTGCCGCGGGACTTCATAATCTGCTGTGCCTGTTCAAAGGTTTCCGGGTCAATGATCCGCAGGTCTGGCCGCTCCACCACCATCCATTCCGAAGCGTCCTTGTCCGCCCGCTGGCCGGTTAAAAAGTCGGTCACTTCCTGTTTGCCATTGATGATTTTCCCGGTATAGAGTTCGTTGGTGAGGATGCGACAGACACCGTTCTGGCTCCATTGGCAGTTCCGCTTTGTCCGCAACCCCCGCTCATTGAGGAATATGGAGATCTTTGCCGCCCCATAGCCGTCCCTAATATACCACTCATAAATCTGGCGGACAACCGCCGCTTCCTCCTCGTTGATCGCAAGGTTGAAGTAATCCCCGATGGTCTTATCATACCCGTAGACGATGTTGGGGACGCGGCCTTTTTCCGCATTCATTTTCTTACCGAACTTCACCCGCTTAGAGGTATTGGCGCTTTCTTCCTGGGCAAGGGCCCCGAAGATCGTCAGCACAAATTCGCTATTGCCCATACTGGTCATGTTGGCGGTCAAAAACTGGGTTTCGATTCCCAACGCTTTTAGCTTGCGGACATTTTGCAAGAGGTCAACCGTGTTCCGGGCGAAACGAGAAATGTCCTTGACCACTACCATGTCAAAGAGGCCGTGCTCTGCATCCGCCATCATCCGCAAAAACTCCTTGCGGTTTTTGATTTTGGTGCCGGAGATGCCCTCGTCTGCGTAAAGGCGCACAAGGTTGTCCCCGGTGCGTTTGGTATATTCGGAGAAGAATTCTTTCTGCGCTTCCAGGCTGTTAAGCTGATCTTCTTTATCGGTGGAAACGCGGCAGTAAGCGGCGATGTTCATAGCAAAACCTCTCTGTTAAAATAAAACCGTTCTGTTACAACCCTATTTTATCATGTGCTGTTTTGGATTGCAATAGGGAAAGGGGCGCCCCGCTTATGCAGGGCGCCCCTCGTTTTCCTTTTTGCCGGAACCGTCCGCCGTATCTGCGGCAGCCTGTATGGCAAGCTGTATCTTTTCCTGGTTTGCTTCCATAAAGATTTTCAGTAAGTAATCAGCGGTAGCTGCCGTTGGATTAGGGTTATGGAACCGGTAATTGAGTTTCCTCTTTTTCACAGCAGCATTCCCACCTCCCCTTTGCTGCCTGCCCTTTGTCCATGTCTATGAAAACAAGGCGGAAAATAGTACCTGATAGGGTTGTCAAAGATCATGCCCCCGGCGGGGTCGCTGTGCCCGCCCTAATTCCCTGCGGATTTCCGGCGGGATGCGGTCAAGCAGCCGCTGCATATCGTGCAATTCGCTTTCCAGCTTTGCCCGTTCCATACGGTCTTTCATCTTTCCGCTTTCGTTGGCCTTTGCCCTTGCTTCCAGCTTTTGATTTTCTTCCAAAAAGTCTTTGATCGTGACTTTGTATTTTTTCAGTTGCCCGGAGAAATTCCCCATCTGTGGGAACCACTTTTTCAGCATGGAGAGGGCTTCCTCTTTTTTCTTTCCGGCATTCAGCGGGTTAATGCCGTCCAGCGTGGCTTCAATGGCTCTTGCCTGTTTGGATAGATTGACCGCCTGCTTGAACAGACGGGTGGGGATATGCTTCCTGCCTGTCTTGC
>ERZ1034719.703-NODE-703-length-18245-cov-6.293128_pt1 | contig 18245 bp, 16 predicted proteins | sample MGYA00520703_ERZ1034719 | MGnify/ENA primary metagenome ERZ1034719 (study PRJEB33766, sample SAMN09781716) | gut metagenome | biome: gut microbiome | host: Homo sapiens | place: Madagascar | study: EMG produced TPA metagenomics assembly of the PRJNA485056 data set...
GCTTTGCCCGCAAATAGGCGTAGCAGCGGGCGTATTGGCGCAGCCAATAGACCGCAAAAAAGGCGCGTATTGCCGCAGGCGATAGCGCCGAAAGCGTAGCCGTATTTGCGGCTTTGCCCGCAAATAGGCGTAGCAGCGGGCGTATTGGCGCAGCCAATAGACCGCTACAAAGAAAATGCAGAAGCGTTATTTGAACGTTAGAGTGAGATCGTAGGCGTAGCTATCGTTCGTCGAGTTGGAGTCGACGAATAGGAGGTATTCGCCTGGGGGGATTTGCTTTTCGAGTGCGAGCGAGTTGGTGGAGTCGGCGAGTACGGCGCATTCGACGGTGTTGTTGCGTGCGCTGAGGGCGGATTCGTCGGCGCATTTTTGAATGTGTAGCGTCGGCGTTGGGCATTTGTCTTCGGCGTCGCATGGTTCGCCGTTTTCGTGCGTGATTTGGATTTTGGCGACGACGGTTTGCGTTTGAGTGAGTTGGAAGGCGTAGGCGATTTCTTTGCCGTTCGAGGCGTTTGAGCATTTGCCGCCGTTATCGCCTTTGGCTTGTGTGACGCCGGTCGACGTTTTGTTATTGTCGGTGTAGGAGCCCTTGGTGGCGTCGACGGGGATGACTTTGCCCTTGTAGTTGCAGGCGACGGCCTTGAGGGCATCGAGTTGTTTGAGTTCGATGGTGGCGTCGAATGGTGGTGGGGCGGTTTTGGCGTTGATTCCGCCGACGAAGACGTAGAAATCGCCGGGGGAGAGGAGGCGCGTCATGGTTCGCGATTTTTGTTCACCCGTCGAGAGGCAGCTGTTTTGATAGAAATCGTCGGCGGTGCAAGAAAGGGATTCGAAGACGCCCCAATAGGGGACGTCTTGTGCGCTCGTGACGGTGATTTCGTAGTAGCCAAATTTGGGGATTGTGAGCTTTGCCACGGCGAGTCGGTTGTGGATGTTTTTGCATGCGGCGTATGTGTTTGAGACGGCGAAATCGTTGCGGGTGTTCGTCGAGAGGGATTTTTTATCGCCAGGGGCAACGACGAGAGGGTTTTCGCATGAATTGTCGTTGAACTTGGTACATTCGCCTTTGAGGCATATGCCGTCGCAAGGGTCTTCGACGTAGACGCCGCCGGTGCAGACTTCGACGTTTCCTTTGTCGTTGCAACGTCGGAGCGTTTCTTGGCATTTCGAGCCTGGCTTGCTGGGGGATGTATTGCCCGAGCCGTTGTCGTCGCCTTTGTTACCCGAGCCGTTGTCGTCGCCTTTGTTACCCGAGCCGTTGTCGTCGCCTTTGTTGCCCGAATTATTGTTGCCCGAGCCGTTGCTGCCGGGGACATCGCTGCCGATAGTGCCGTCTTCGTTTTTGTCTTGTGCATAGTCGTCGACGCCGTCGGCACAGCTGGCAAAAGCGAGTGCGGCGATAGTGGCTAGGCTCAATAATGTGAGATTTGCAGGGCGGGAGCCGCGTGTATGGTAGAGCATTTTTTGAGACTCCAATAGAGATGACTTTTTGAGAGAACTGTTTGGCGTAGCCCGCTATGGCGGGAGCGCGATTGAATGGGAATAGCGCGATAGTTGCGTAGACGAGTCGCCGATTGAATGGAAATGGCGCGATTGAATGGAAATGGCGCGATTGAATGGGAATAGCGCGATTGAATGGGAATAGCGCGATAGTTGCGTAGAAGTGATGGCTCAGGCCGCCGTATCGTCGCTTGGCAAAGGTTTGGCGTCGTTTGGCTTTGAGCTATAGAAGAACCCGCGCACGCCAAATATGAGTATGGCAATAGAAATGACGGCGATCAAGCCACCCCAGAACCAATAAGGCAAGAAGAGTTGCTTGGCGATTTGCCCCGTATCGGAGGGCATGACGCCCATGGCGGTTTGGGCTTCGGCGACGAAGAGATAATCGCCGCGCGAAAAGACTGCCGTGAGCAATGTGATGGCGATGAATAGCATCGAATAGCGTGCGACGTTGGCATTTTTGGGAATGAGTGCCAATGCCAACGAGATGATGCCGCAGCCCAAGACAAAGAAAAAGCCGAATAGATTGCGCACGACGAGCAATAGAGAGAGCCCACAAATGATGCCGAAAGCGATGAGCCCGATTTTTGCGGCTTTTGCCGAACGCGCCAAGATGAGGCTAATCGCCGCCATGATCGCCGGGGCGATGAGGCCGCCAAATGCCGTAAAAGCGCGAGCAAAGCGCCCTGCATCGACGGCTAGCGCATTGGTCGCCACGCCCGATCCGTCGATCCACATTTCGAATTTGATGAAGTCTCCGCCCGTGAGCATGGCGGCTATGCCGTGCCCCATTTCGTGCACGAACGTGTAGACGAGCATCATCGGGTAGAGAATATAGTCGCCATAGGGAATGTAGTAGAGCGATATGACGAGTGCCGAAACGAGCAAACACGCCCACATTCCTTTTTTATCGCCAATGGTCGCTGGGGTATTTTGAGTCGATGACATGGGAGTCTCCGTAATTTATCGCTTTGTAAAGTCGTCGGTGAATGGGAATGGACGGGAATGGCGCACGTATATCGTCGCATTGCCATGTCGTTTTTAGCACATTTCTTTGCGCTTTCATTATATATTATGGATACGTGCATTGTACCGTGATGGCGGTCGCATTTGTGCGGCGCGTAGGGATCTGTATAGGCGCCGGAAAGCTGTTGAAACGAAGTCAAAGATGTAGAAACGAAGGATAAGGAGGATAACGCGTTATGTTAGAATCGTTGAAGAATACCCCGTTACCGCTAGAGTCATTTCCGCCGATGGCGCAGAAGGCGCTCCAGCCCGAGACGCCCAAGCCGATGAAGATGATGGCGGCGAACGGCGCACTTCCGTTGCCGCCCGATACGCTCATCTTGTTATGGTATCAGCTTTCGTTTGAATCGGATCCCGAAATTCGCGTCGCCGTGACCGAAACGGTTCGCACATTCGACGAAGCGATTATGGTCGATTTGGCATCGCGCGATTTGCCCGAATCGGTGATCGATTGGCTTTCGAAGACGAATACCGAAAACGCGGTTCTCGAAAAGATCATCCTCAATCCGAAGACGAACGATGCGACGATAATGGATTTGGCCGCTGTGACGACGCGCGATTTGGTCGATTTGATAGCCGCTAACCAGACGCGCATCATGCGCGCCCCCGATATCATCGATAAAATATATGCGAATCCGGCGTCGCGCATGGCGACGGTCGATAAACTCGTCGCCTTTGCCAAAGAGCATCAGCTCGATTTATCGCCGTTTAAGGCACTCCAAGATTTCGTCTCGGCAAAAGATGCACACGACGATGAACCGGGGCTTTCGGACGAAGAATTCGAAGCCGTCATCGCATCGTCGGCGGCGACGGTCGAAAAACAAGAAACAGGCGAGGCGGCGTTGCGCAATCTCAAATCGCTCGATGAAGCCGATGCCGACGCGAGCCCCGAAGAGCAGACCAAACGCATCACGCGCGCGCAACGCATCGAGCGCATGAATGCCCCGCAACGCGTCCGACTCGCTTTGATGGGCGATCGCGAAGATCGCTCGATACTTTTGCGCGATACGCGACGAATCGTCTACATGAGCGTTATCAAAAGCCCGAAGATGTCGTTGGGCGAAGTCGGGCAGATTTGCGCCTCCAAGAGCATGCCCGACGAAGTCATCGCCTATATCGCACAACGCCGAGATTGGGTGCGCTATTATCCCATCGTCGTGGCCCTCGTCAATAATCCCAAATGCCCACTTTCGGAGTCGGTCGGATTCATGCGACAGTTGCGGCTCAACGACCTCAAAAACCTCCAAAAGTCGAAGAGCATCCCCGCACAGCTCGCGCGTCAAGCTCAAATGATGTTTAAACAGAAAAACGAAAGGAAATAAGAATAAAATGCAAACATTTTCACCTATTACCGAACAAATCATCGAACTCGCGCTGACCGAAGACCTCGTTGCAGGCGATATGACGACCGATGCGATATGCGACGACGGGCGTCGCACGTCGCGCGGCTATCTCGTCGCAAAAGCCGATATCGTCTTGTGCGGTCAACACGTTTTCGAATACGTCGTGGAAAAGGTCCAAAACCGCGCCTTTGGCGCATTTGAGCCCGTCACCGTCGAGTTTCTACATCCCGATGGGGCTCGTCTCGAGAAGGGGACGAAGATAGCGACGTTTTCAGGATCGACGAATATCTTGCTCAAGGCCGAGCGCACGGCGCTCAATTTCCTTCAGCACATGAGTGGGGTCGCGACGCAAACGCATGCGATGGCGCAACTTCTCGGGCCGAAGATCAAACTCGTCAATACGCGCAAAGTCTTGGCTGGAATGCGAGAACTCGATCATTACGCCGTGCAATGCGGCGGCGGTTATAGCCATCGATTCAATTTGGGCGGTGGCATTATGATCAAAGACAACCACATCGCCGCCGCCGGGTCGATAACTAAGGCCGTGTCGCAAAGCCGCGAATTTGCACCGCATACGCTGAAAATCGAAGTCGAAGTCACCTCACTCGACGAAGTCCGCGAAGCACTCGCCGCAGGTGCCGACATCATCATGCTCGACAATATGACGCACGACGCGATGAAAGAAGCGTGCGATATCATAGGCAATCGCGCCTTGATCGAGATTTCTGGCAATGTCACCGTCGAAAGCGCTGAACAAATCCGAGACTTGCGCGTTCAATACGTCTCGAGTGGCAGTCTGACGCATTCCGTGCGAGCTGCCGATATTTCGATGCTATTTGAACGATGAGTTTTAAGGCGTCTGTGGCAGCGGTTGCGCCATGGGCGTCGTCGAGTGAGTTTGATATGCGCTTATTTCGCTTAGTTTGCCTAGCTCTATGTTGCCTCGCGCTTTTTGGCGCTTGTCGTGCGACGAATTCCGTCGAGCTCTTCCGCGTCAACGACAATGGCGAAGTCGTCAATATCGGGCGCGGTAGCGACGACGAACACATCATTTATGGGCATTTCCGTTTGCCCGATGTCTACGATAGGGCATTTGTGACGGTCCAAGACCTCGACGCCGACCAGAATTCGGTTTGCTACGTCAAGATCAATGCCGGGCAAGTCAAAGGCGGCGTCGGCATGGGCATTCGCCTATCGCCATGTAATAAGGCAAAACTCGTCAACGAAGTCGCAACAGCTAACGGACTCGATGGCATCGGCATCTACGACCTCACGCGATCCCCTTGGGGCACTTATATCTTGTATTTCTACGATGGTTCGACGTTTGTCCCACTCATCGAGCGACCATTTTTCGACGAACATCTCAAAGCCGGTCTCGATTCCTTCCGCGTCAATCCCGAAAACCCCGACGAAGCTTTCGTGACTTATAGCCACAAAGACGAAAACGGGCGCATCGTGATGATCAAAGAAACCGTCGCCATTGCCGATGTCTTGTCGGGGAAACTCCTCCGTTTGCATCGCGATTCCGACGACACCGCAAATTCGAACGAAGCCGAAGATGTTCCACCATCGACCGATTCGTTGACGATCGATAGCGCTGACCAAACGGCTACGGAATCAGGGCAAGCGCCGACGGCTACGGAAACTGGGCAAGCGCCGACGGCTATGGAATCTGGGCAAGCGCCAACGGCTACGGAATCGGTTCAAGACGAAGCGATCGACGATATGCAAGCTGTTGCGCCCGATGGCAAACCGATACCGCGCGAAGCTATCCATCGCGATCGCCAAAATTAGAATACACGCCCCCACCGACGCCCCGCCAAGGTGCGTATTGTCGAGTTTGCCTCGACCCGCCCGAGGGGGCGGATTCATGCGCTTCGCCCGCTCAAGGGCGGATTGGCGAGCCTTGATATGTTTTTGAACACACGAGCCAGCCGCAGCTAGGCGTTTGGGCTCGCTACATCTCATCGATTGATTTAGGATTGAACCATGTCTTCGAAATTGTTTACCCCCGTCAAGATCGGTCCCGTCGAAATACGCAATCGAACGATTCGTTCGGCAGCGTTCGAAAATATGTGCGTTGCCAACGGCCCATCGCAAAAGTTGTTCGATTATCATACGGCAGTCGCGCGCGGTGGTATCGGTATGACGACGATCGCCTATGCCTCGATTAATCAAAGCGGTCTCTCGTTCGAAGGTCAGCTCTGGATGCGCGAAGAAGTCGTTGAAGAACTCAAAAAATTGACCGACGCCATCCACGAAACAGGGGCAAAAGCCTCGATCCAAGTCGGTCACTGCGGCAATATGACCCATCGTCGCACCTGCGGTCAAACGCCTCTCGGGGCTTCGGGGGGCTTTAACATCTATAGCCCGACTTTCGTCCGGTCGATGACCGTTGCCCAAATCGATCAATTCGTCGAAGATTTCGTCAAAGCCGTCCGACTCGTCAAAGAATCGGGCTTCGATTGCGTCGAACTCCACTGCGGTCACGGTTATTTGTTGTCGCAATTCTTGTCGCCCTATACGAATCATCGCAAAGATGAATACGGCGGATCGCTCGAAAACCGCATGCGTTTTATGAATCGCGTCATCACGGCTGTGCGCGAAGTCTGCACCGAACTCGGACTCGGACTCATCGTCAAAGTCAACATGAACGATGGCTTCAAAGGCGGTATGCAACGCCAAGAATGCCTCGAGGTCTGCAAACAGCTCGAAAAACTCGGCGTCGATGCACTCGTCCTGACCGCCGGCTTCGTTTCGCGCGCCCCCATGGAAGTCATGCGCGGCAATATGCCCCTCAAAACGCTCGCCTATTATATGGATATGAAGCAGTTTTGGTGGCTCAAACTCGGGCTCAAATGCGTCGGCGGCTTCATGATCCCCCCCGTGCCCTACAAAGACGGCTACTTCCTCGAAGAAGCCAAACTCTTCCGCAAAGAGCTCAAACTCCCGCTCATCTACGTCGGCGGCTGTTGCAGTCGAAAGATCATCGACGAAGTCCTCGATGCAGGCTTCGACGCCGTCCAAATGGCTCGCGCACTCGTTCACGACACCGATTTCGTCAACAAACTCCGCGACGGCGACGAAAACACGCGAAGTGGTTGCAATCACTCGAACTACTGCGTCGGGCGCATGTACTCCTGCGACATGAAATGCCACTGCAAATGCGACGACGAACTCCCCCCAAAACTCAAAAAAGAAATCGCCAAACTCGAAGCAAAATGGGGCAATCCTGAATGTCAACCGTAAAACGACTCCCAAATTGGACACTCGTCACGGGCGCGGCCTCGGGCATTGGGCGCGCCTTTGCCCTCGCGTGCGCACAACGCGGTTTTAACCTCGTCCTCGTCGACATCAACGAACGAGCACTCGCCGAAACCGCCCAAGCCATCGCACAAATGAGTCGCGTCACGACGCAAACATTCACCACCGACCTCTCGAAGCACGACGCCGCCGACAAATGCCTCGCTTTTTGCGACGAAAACGGCATCGAAATCGACTTTCTCATCAATAATGCCGGCATCTTCCTCTTCGATCCGCTCCTCGATGCCCCCGAACGCAAAGTCGAAATCATGTGCGATCTGCACGTCTTCGGCGTCACACACATGTGCACGGTCTTCGGCAAACGCATGCGCGACCGCCGCTTTGGCTACATCCTCAACGTGTCGTCGCTCAGCGCTTGGATGCCCATGCCCGGCATCAACGTCTACAACGCCTCGAAAGCATACGTGCGCAGCCTCTCCGCGTCGCTCTACTTCGAGCTCAAACCCTACGGCGTAGGCGTCACAGCCGTCTGCCCCGGTGGCATCAACACGACGCTTTTCGGGCTTCCCGACAATTTGCGCCGCCTTGCTTGCCGCCTAGGCTTCCTCATGCAACCCGAAAAACTCGTCCAAAAAGCCATCAACGCCGCCCTGAGCCGCAAAAAAGAAGCCATCCCCGGCGCACTCAACCACGTCCTACTCGGTTTCATGCGCCTCCTCCCCAACTGCCTCGTCCTGCCCATCTGCCGCCGCGTCCCCACCTACCGCCGCTTCTTCCCCGAGGATTAGTTTTTTTTGTCGCCCTATTTCGCTCGCCGCTCAATACGGGCTCTGTATCGCCCTATTGCCGTTGGCAATACGGGCTCTGTGTCGCCCTATTGCCGTTGGCAATACGGGCTCTGTATCGCCCTATTTCGCTCGCCGCTCAATACGGGCTCTGGCGTCGCTATGCGCTCGCGCGCATACGCGACGCTTTTTTGTTTATTGGCTCTCCATGCCACATCATAACGCATTGATATTTGTCTCATATTGATATCGCGTGTATCGAAAACTTTTTGACACACTGGTGCAATGCTCTTACAATTCATAGTTAGGGTTGAAGGTAACTTTTACTAAAGGAGGTGTGCCATGTCGACCGGTGTTGTAAAGGCAAGAGATGGTTTGAACGTTCGCAAAGGTCCAGGTACTGGGTATGCGAAGCTCGGAAAACTCAAGAACAACACGACTGTATCGCTCAACGGGCGTCAGAATGGTTGGTATTCGATCAATTATTCGGGGCGCAAAGGCTACATTTGTGGAACGTATGTGAGTGTTTCGGGCGGTGCAACTGCGACAGGTGGTGGCGGTAGCTACACGGTTACCGCTTCGTCGCTCAACGTTCGCAAAGGTGCGGGTACGGGCTATGGCGTTATCGGTTGCCTCAAAAAAGGCAACGTCGTTTCGGCTTCGGGCGAGGCGAATGGCTGGCTCAAGATTTCCTATAATGGCAGAGTCGGTTGGATTTCGAAGAAGTACACGCGTAGCGGTGGTAGCGCGAGTGGTGGCGGCGGTGGTACATCGTCGACGGCTGCCAAAACGGGCAAAGTTACGGCTTCGTCGCTCAACGTTCGCAAAGGTGCGGGCACGAGTTATGGCGTCTTAGGCGCGCTCTCGAGAGGGGCTTCGTTCTCGTATACGGGCGAGTCGAGTGGTTGGCTCAAGATTTCATACAAGGGCAGAGTCGGTTGGATTTCGAAGAAATACACGACAGTCGGCGGTGGTGCGGTCACCGGCGGTGGCGGCGGTGGCGCAGTCACGGGCGGTGGTTCGGGCACGCAAAGACAGCGTAGCCTCGGCAATGCCGCGCGTAGCAAGGCTGCGGCTCTCTATTCGCAATATGTCTCGTCGCATTGGACTTATAGCCAAAGTAAACGTACTTCGAGTGGGCACTACGATTGTTCGTCGTTCTCGGCGCGTTCGTGGGCTTCGGTTGGCATCTCAATGGGCTACGACAATTCCGTTGGGCAGGCAAAACGAATCTACAACCGAGGCGGTGAGGTGAGCACGCGCAACCTCATTCCTGGCGATTTGCTCTTCTACCACAACAATTGGAACAGCGGGACGCGTTGGCGCGGCATTAACCACGTCGCCGTTTACGATGGCAGTGGTGGACGCTACGACGCCGGTGGAACCCCCGTCAAACACTATGGTAGCATCGGTAACCCCGTCATGTGCGGGCGTCCTTCGGTACTCGCCTAATCTCTTTCGATGTGCTAAGACGAAAAGCGGCAGGCTATTTCACGGTTCTGCCGCTTTTTCTGTGTTTACTCTTGTGCATCTACTCCTCTTACGATGGTCATCGCGCTATGACGCATTCTGTAAACGACAAAATCCCAGACGATTTCGAGCTCAGCCGAGAAACGAAAGCCGAAGGAGGCGATTCTGGGGCAAAAGACGACGAAATAGCCGCCTTCGATGGCGATGCAAAAGCCGAAGAAGGCGATTCTGGGGCAAAAGACGACAAAACGCTCGTTTGGCATAGTGGCGATAAGGCGGAGTCGAAAGAAGTCCGAGCCGAGAGCTTTCGACTGATGGCGTCGGTGGGCAATTTCGGGCTCTTCCTGCTCATCGCGATAATCTTTGGCTATTTTATCGGAAATGCATTAGACTCTTTTTTTGGAACAAAACCGGTCTTTACGGTGTTCTGGGTTGTGTGTGCCGTTATCGCATCGATTCGCGAATTGTGGCGTTCGATCCGCAAGGCGAAACGATTAGCCGAAGACTGACACGTGGGCATAGTGATCATGATGAGCCAAAACATTCCGAAAGTGTTCAAGGCGTGCTTTTTGACGTCGTTTGGCATTATCGTGGCGGCTGTTATTGTGTCATTTTTTGTCGAAGATCTTTATTTTGCTACGCAAGTTGGCATATCAGGAGGAATAGGTATCGCGCTTTTAGCGGGATATATGTTATGGATAGGTCGCACGGTATCGGGCGCAAAATCGCAGATGGAGTCGGATAAGACGGGCGATGTTGCGTCGGGTGTTGCGACGAAGATTCAAATTGCTTCGTTAATTAAACTCTTTGCGACGGCGGCGATACTCGTCGTGCTCATCATTGCCTTCAAGTTCGAGCCAGTCGCGATTATCGTCGGTATATCGGGTCTCTACATTCCGTATGCCGTCGTACCGTTGCTCTTCAAGTCGTCGGATGCGGACACGCCGCAGTCCGAGGGCACGAATGAGGTCTCTGAGGATAAAGATAAATGATGAACTTTGCTTTGGCAGAAGCGCACGAGATTCACAGTCTCATGGATTTTATTCCTGGTATCCATGAGTGGTTCAGTGAGTTTGGCAAATACGGTTCAACATGGCTCAATGGAACACCGATTTCTTTCACGCACGTCATGATGACGCTCTTGTCGATGGCGGTTGTCGTATTGCTCGTGTTCCTGAGCTGGAATAAATTCAAGCCAACCCCCGATGCGAAGTTGACGCCGCGTACATTTTTCGAGGTCATTATCGAAGCCGTCCACAACTTGCTCATCGACCAGATGCAAGACAAACAAAAGGCGCGTCGCTACTTGCCGCTCGTCTTTGCGATTGCCGTGTTTATTTTCTTTAACAACGCGTGTGCGCTTTTACCAGGGCTTGCTCCTGCGACCGACAACTTGAATACAAACGTCGGTATGGCGCTCATCATCTTTTTCGTGTCGAATATTGCTGGAATCCGCGAGAAGGGGTTCGTGCACTATTTTGCCGAGTTTTTGGGACCAGTTCGCAAGTGGTATGGGCTCCCCCTCATGATTCTGATGTTCCCGATTGAAATCATCGGTCAGCTCGTTCGCCCCGTCACGCTCTCGATCCGACTGATGGGGAACATGTATGGCGACCATGCCGTCGTCGGCGTCTTGATGACGCTCGTCGCTGCCGGTGTTCCTGCCGTCATGATGTGTCTCGGTGCCCTCGTCGTCGTCATTCAGACGGCGGTCTTCTGTATTCTCTCTGTCGTCTATATTTCTATGGCGATTGCTGAATAATTCGTTTTGTTATTGGGTCGTTTTGACCTTTTCTTTAGTTGGAGTATCAAAATGTCTTTCTCTAAGAAAATTGCTCTCTTTTCGACGAGTGTTGTGACGTTCTTCCTTTTCGTCGTTCCATCGGCATTTGCTCAAGATGGTGGCGCCGTCGCACAACAAGCGGCCAACGCAGTCGCAGAACTCGATAAAACAGCTGCAACGGGTGGGATGAACCTCATCGCAGCCGCGCTCGCCATCGGCATCGCCGCCTGTGGTTGCGGTCTCGGTCAAGGTCGTGCCGCCGAAGGTGCTCTCCAAGGCATCGCCCGCAATCCGTCTGCCTATAGCAAGATCTTTACGCCGATGATCATCGCCTTGGCACTCATCGAATCGTTGTCGATTTATGCGTTGCTCGTCGCCCTCTTGGCCATCTTCTAACCTCTATTAGAAATGTAGACGATAAAGCCCTCCCGTCTGGGAGGGCTTTTTTTGTCGGTACTCGGTATCATTGTTTTGTTGGTACTCGCAGTATCGATGCGGAGATGTCGTATTCGGAATGGCATCGGTTATCGATTGGGGCTAAAAAACTCTGTCACTTATTCGCTCAAACGCCCATCCACGGCTGGTTTGACGATATCGATGAAAAAAAACGAAAAAAAACCGTCACATTTTTTTTAAAACGACATGATTCCCATAGAAAGGGCATGCGAAGGTCGGTCGCGCCGTTGCGATAATCGACGCATCCCATCTCCCCAATAGGAGGTGACATGGGAACGAAAGACGTTTGCGAAAAACACCTGATTTCGCTCAACGATGTGTTCGCCGAAGTGTGGAATTTCAGGTCGAAAGTCCGGATTCAGCCTGAGGCGTTATGTGAAGCACCTACAGAGCACATTACGCACGCCAAACACGAGTATGTCCATAAGTATCGCGACATATTCAAGTACTATCGCAACGAACTCAAGCTCAACATTGCCGTTTTGGGCGTCGAAAACCAGACAAAGCCAGAAAAAGCCATGCCTGCGCGCGTGATGACGTATGATGCGCTCTTTTATGAAGATCAATTCAGGCACTTGCACGCGGGCGAAAAGCTCATCCCTGTATTTACGAAGGTGCTCTATTTTGGGTATCATAAGAGGTGGACTGAGCCGCGATCGTTGAGCGAGCAGTGTCGTGTGCCGATCGAATTTGCCGATCAGTTTCAAGACTATAGAATCGAGGTCATCGAACTCGCTTGGTTGACGGACGAAGAAATCGATAGCTTGTCGGGGGATCTCAAAGTGGCCGCTATCTTTTTGCGAAAGTTGCGCTTAAATGAAATAAGCGAGTGGCCTAGGCTCAAAATTCAACATATCGATGAGCTTCTCAATCTGTTCACTGAAATTACTAAACAATCAGAGTTTCAACGCATGAAAAGCGAATGCGCCGAGCGCAAAGGAGAGATAATGATGTGTGACGTTTTTGAAAACTATAAAAAAGATCTCATTTCTCAGGGGGAAAAGCGTGGAATTCAAATCGGTGAGGAGCGGGGAGAAAAGCGTGGAATTCAAATCGGTGAGGAGCGGGGTGAGCTCAATCAACTACTCGTGATGACGAAACGGATCATGGGAAAGATGGGTTCGACGCTCGAAGAATCGATGCGTTATTTGCAATTGACCGATGCTGAGAAGAATCTCATCCGTGGAGCGGTAGGGGCATAGGCGTTTCGTAGAGTTTCAACGCATGAAAAGCGAATGCGCCGAGCGCAAGGGATTCGCGGAGCGGTAGGGGCATAAGCGTTTTGTAGAGTTTCAACGCATGAAAAGCGAATGCGCCGAGCGCAAGGGATTCGCGGAGCGGTTGGAGGCTTGTATTTGGCGCGTTGTGAGTATTAAAAGGAGCCCGTATTGAGCCCAACGGGCGAGATAGGGCGACACAAAGCCCGTATTGGCGCAGCCAATAGGGCGCACGGAGCCCGTATTGAGCCCAACGGGCGAGATAGGGCGACACAAGAGCGCGTATTGCCGGAGGCAAAAGCGCGACACAAAGCCCGTATTGGCGCAGCCAATAGGGCGCGCGGAGCCCGTATTGAGCCCAACGGGCGAGATAGGGCGACACAAGAGCAAACAAAAGTCGTAACGCATTGGCATCATGTATAACATCGTCTATTTTGGAACGATAATCGGGCTCATTTTGTCGCTCGTGATACTCGTCTTTATGCACCGGCATTCTGGGCGGTTTTTGGGGCATACGCTGTCGCAGTGGGTGGCGCAGACGCGTAAAAAGCAGGACGAAATATCGGCCGATAAGTTGTTGCACGTGCGAAAGTTGCTCGAATGCTTGGCGCACGACGTGCTCAAGCATCGGTTGCTGGGGTTGCACTCGCTGTTTGAGGAGATGCAGCAGTATTATGGCGGTACGGGCAAGAAGAAACTCGATTTTCGGGCCATATCGCCCGAGAAAGACGTGGCGTTTCGGGATGAGTTTTTTCGGCTGTGCGGGATAAAGGCGCGCCCCGAAGAGCGGCTTTGGACGCGGTTTAGCGACGCGTTTAAGGAGATTTACCATTATACGGGGAAGCGGTTGGCGTTGCCGATGGTCGACCCGATGTTTTCGGCGGCGTTTAAGGTGCTCGTCGAGTTGCGGCGCGCGATGGTGTGGCTCGTCAATACCGATAGCATGTGGGCGAAATCGTCGGTCCATTTTTACAAGATTTTGTCGCTCGATTACGTGAGTGTGTATCCGGCGACGCTCGCTTTGGCGGCTTCGTGCCGGATGGAAATCGACCCCAATGCCATGATTCAGGGGGCGATTGAGGCGGTGGCGGCGCAGACGAATCGCGCCGATATTGCAAATCGCATTCGGATTTATCGTTGTGATGGCGATCGATTGTTGTGTGATGCGCCGATGCGGACGTTGACGATGTGCATGACGCGATTGCTCGACAATGCGCTCGAACAGAGTCGCAACGTCGCGATCGAGGCGGCTTTTTTGACCGATGAATTTACGGGTGTTTCGAAGCTCATCATCAAGGTTTACGACGAATCGGAGGTGTTGCCAGCGACGGCCGATGAGGGCATGGGAATGCGTGGTGTGCGGCAAAATCTCGAAGCATTTTCGGGGGGGATTGCCTACCGGAGCGAGGTGCGCGATTCGTTTAAAAAAGCGGCGGTTTTGTCGATTTCGGCGTCGAAATTCGAGCCCGTCGTCGAGACGAAATTGCGGCGCAGTATGGTCGTCGAATTTATTGCCGTTGCCGCCGTAAACGTCGCCATTTTTTTGATTTGTTTTGCCAACGTGATCGGTGGGCCACCCGTCGAATTTGCGGGGAAAGGCACCGATATCGTCGAGTTTTATGCCGAGGTCGGGAAAGAGCTCGCCATTCCGCTGTGCACGGGCGGGCGCAATGTTCGAGCCGAGGTTCGAGCCGAGAATGTCGCTTGCGTTGCCGAACAATGTACGTTAGCGCGAGTTTTAGAAGAGTTGGAACCGTGCAAAAAGAGCATCAGTGACCCCGAGTGCCCGGGCGTTTTGCGATGGACGCCGCAATTTAGCGACGGTCAGCGCCAAGGGCGTAACTACGAGCTTTCGATCGATTGCATCGCCGATGGGCCCCCGCCGAGCGAAGATACTCGACGCATTCGCGTGCGCGTTTTGCGCCCCAATAGCGCCCCAAAAATCGCCTTCGTTCAAATCGTCAACGATACAAAGGGGACGATGCACTACCTCACCAAGCGCGGCGAAATGACGCGCGTCGATGTCAACGATAAGTTGCGCTTGCGCGTTTTGGCCAACGACGCCGACGCCGATATCATCATGTATCGGTTGCGATCGCCCGATGGGACTGTTGCCGTCTCGACCGATGGCACGTTCGATCTCTCGCCGAAATGGAGCGCCTTTGCGACGTCGACATTTGAGCTCGAAATCTCGGATAATATCGCGGCGTCGATCTCGTTTAACATCGTTTTGGCGGCCGATAAACTCCACCCCATTGAGATCGTCAACGCCGATATCGTGACGTCGGCGACGTCGGTGCGATTGCCTTGCGATGGCACGTCTGAGGCGCGCGTTTGCCGAGTTCCCGACCGCAACATCAACGAATTGCGGATTATCGTGCGGTTTGACCCGCTACAATCGCGCATTCGCCCCGTCGTTTCGTTCCAAGTTTCCGACAATCACGGCATCGATCTGCGCTATATTCGCCAGTATGCCAATAAAACCGGAGAAACTCAGCTGGGCGACCAATGGGAAGTCTATTCGAAATCGACGCAACAGCTCATCGCCGTCGTCGAACTGACGAATATCGAAAAGCTCCCCAGTGCCAATGATTATGCGTTTACTTTCCGAATGCTCAGCAACGTCCATTCGTCGGAGAACTCGAGTTTTGCCGTCTATGCGAATGTATCGGATCTTTCGGAGCGCATGCCGGCTGCCAAATCGCTTTTCATCTTCGCTTTTGCACAGCAAAAGTCTTCGAAATACGTCTTCACCTCGCAGCATCTCCAACTGCGGGAATACGAAGCCGAACAAGATGCGCAATATGCCGAAGATGGCACGTGGATTTATCCGGTCGAAGGCGAAAAGCTACGACAAGAACCCGTCGTCGATCGCATCGATTGCCAGACGCCAGAATTTGCTAGCGCCTTCGAAACGCCGTTGATTCAGAGTCTCAAAAACGCTTGGCGAATCGATTTCAAGCTCAAGCGCGGATGTATCCCTGGGCTGGCAGTTTCGTTGCCCGCCAAAGAACGACTTTGCACGGCCCATATCGGCTTTGGCAATCGCCCGCCCGAAAAGGAAATCTGGATCATGCTCGATGCGCGACAATGCGCACCGCGAATCGACGAGTTGGCACTCGTCGCCCAAGGAACCGACGACAGCACCTATCGATATGCTTTTACGATCGTCGATACCGATGGCGATTTGTCGAAGAACAAAATCCAAGTCTTGGGCAATGCGCCCCATGAAATCGCTTTCGGTAGCGAATCGCACGCGCTAGGCGATGTCTATCGCGGCGAGATTCGGATCAAATCCGATTGCGACTTCAGCGAGATCACGCCGCTCACGCTCGTCGCCACCGACGAGACGGGGCGAACGACGCAAAAAGTCATTGCCCTGCCGCAAGTTTGCCCGGCGACGATCGATACAGAAGATGGGCGAAAATTCTTCGAAGTTTCGGAAGGAACGTTGATGGAAATTCCGATTGTTGCCGAAAATGATGCAAAACTATTATTAAAATCGAATTTTGGCAGAATTGAAAACGGGTCATTTCGATGGCTCGCTTCGTGTAGCTATGGCGCAGGACCACACCGCATCGAAATACGCGATGCACTACATCCGAATGCACACCCCATCGAAATCGAAATCGAGTTGCGTTGCATGCCTAGGCTTTCGGTTTCGATCGACGATGCCCCCATCCAGCTCGATATTCCCTTCGATATCGCGCCCAATACCGAGCATCGCGTCAAAATATCGGGCGTCGACGCCGAACAATTCGAGTTCAATTTGGCTTCGTCGGCGCTGTATCCTTCATTGCGACTTACGGAGTCGATTCAAGATGGCGTCTATGGGCTAGGCGTCGCCTGCGCTTCGCAAGAAGAAACCCAAGAGTCGATCCAAATCCAAGTCGTTCCAAAAGATCCCGCCAAACACCTCCAGCCCGATCCCATCGTCATGACGTTCCGATGCCTAGCGCCGCCAAATACCTCCAACCCAATCCCATCGTCATGACGTTTCGATGCCTAGCGCCGCCAAATACATCCAGTCCGAACCCATCGTCATGACGTTCCGATGCCTAGCGGAGCACATTCCCACTCTCATTGCGACTGTAGACATGCGTTTTGATCGCGTACGATCGCCGAGCGCCAGAGCCCATCTATTGCCACATCCCATTTATTTGCAGTTTTTAGCAATATGTGACAATACACGGGGCGCGGCTTTGATTCGCGTGCATAGAATACGAAGGGAGTGAAGTTTTATGGCACAAGAACAGCGATTTGAACTCGTCAGCACGCTCGGACGCGGTGGTATGGCGGAAGTCTTTTTGGGATGGATGCACTCCGTAGGTGGATTGAGACGCAAAGTCGCCATCAAGCGCATTCTGCCCGAATTGATCCAGAAGCAGAGCAAGCTCTTCCAGCAAATGTTCGTCGACGAGGCGCGGCTCGCTTTTCAACTCGAACACGACAACATCGTGCGCGTTTACGACGTCGGCCAGACGTCGAATACCTTCTTCATCGTCATGGAATACATCGAGGGATTCGACCTCAAATCGGTCATGGAGAAGTTGCGCACCAATAATACGATATTTCCCCTTGGGGTTGCCATTTATATTACGTTGCAAGTCTGCGCGGGGCTCGGATACGCGCATTCGTTGACCGATGCCGAGGGCAAGCCACTCGGGCTCATCCACAACGATATTTCGCCCCCCAATATCCTCATTGGGCGGCACGGCGAAGTCAAAGTCGCCGACTTTGGGCTTAGCGATGCGCGATCGAACGACGTCTCGACTCCCGAAGGCATGATCAAAGGCAAATTTGCTTATATTTCGCCCGAAAGTACTAAAAACCCACCAGCTATCACCTCGCGAAGCGATATCTTTTCCATCGGCATCTGCCTCTGGGAAATGCTCGCCGGGCGTCGTCTATTCCAGCGAAGCACCGATATCGAGACGTTTAAAGCCGTAAAGGCATGCGTCATTCCCGATATCCGTCGGATCCGGAACGATATCCCCGACGAACTGCTCAAAGTGCTCTATAAGGCGCTTGCCCCCAATCCAGACGATCGCTACCAAACGTGTGAATCGCTCTATCTCGATCTGGCTTCGGTGGCGACTGCTTTGGCAATCCCCATCAATCGCTTCGATCTGGCGTGGATCGTCAACGACCTTGCCGACAATCGATGGTCGGAATTTGGCGGCGAAAAAGTCTCCGAAGCGATGCAAAAGACGTTGCAAGACGAATTGGGCGGAATGTTACCGCCGGGCGACGCCGAAATCTTGGGCGAAATCGTCACGGGCGTTTCTGTCGCCGTCGACGTCAAAAGCAGCGAGCAGGCAATTGCACAAAATGCCAACTGGCTCAACGACGTCTTCGACGAAGTCGGATTCGAAGATGGCGCCGTCGTCTTCACCGATAA
>ERZ1034719.713-NODE-713-length-18100-cov-6.233416_pt1 | contig 18100 bp, 18 predicted proteins | sample MGYA00520703_ERZ1034719 | MGnify/ENA primary metagenome ERZ1034719 (study PRJEB33766, sample SAMN09781716) | gut metagenome | biome: gut microbiome | host: Homo sapiens | place: Madagascar | study: EMG produced TPA metagenomics assembly of the PRJNA485056 data set...
TCCCCCCTTGTCGCATCCCCACACGGTGTGGGGCAATCACAACTTAGTAATATGTACCCCCGCCGTTTTCAGCATCAACTTTTTGGTGCCAACGGTATCAAACGCCACCTCAAGCAGCGCATCGCCGCCCATAGGGGTGACGGAGATGACCAGTCCGTCACCGAACGTCTTGTGGTGGATCTGGTCGCCGGAGGAAAGCTGAAGCAGCGGCGCGGAGGCGGTGGGCTTCTTCGCCGCGAGTTTTTGCGACGCCTGCGATTTTGGTCTGCGCTGCATGACGCTGTCGTAGCGCGCCGCGCCCTGACCGTAGCTACCGTAGCCGCGCGTAGAATACGAGCTTCCCTCGTCAAAGCTCGTGTCGCCAAAGCCGGACGCGCCCTGCGCCTGACGGCCGACCCAGTCGGCATTCTCCGACGGGACCTCCTCCAAAAAACGCGAGGGTTCACTGACGCTCGTGCGGCCAAACAGCATGCGCTGGCGCGTGCAGGTCATCGTCAGGCGCTCCTTTGCACGCGTCATCGCGACATAGCACAGTCTGCGCTCCTCTTCGACCTCTTCATCGTTGTAGCGCACGCGCTCGCCGGGGAAGATGCCCTCCTCCACGCCGACGACATACACACACGGGAACTCAAGACCCTTTGCGCTGTGCATCGTCATCATCGTTACGCAGTTGTCGCTCGTCGCGCTGTCGAGGTCGGTGTAGAGTGCGATCTCGTTCAAAAAGCCCGAGAGCGTCGCATCCTCCGGATCGTTTTCGAGGAACGAAACGATGTTCGACTTGAGCTCCTGCACGTTTTCAAGCCGCCCACGGCTCTCCACGTCGCCCTTTTCCTGCAGCGTGCGTACATAGCTCGTCTGCTCGCAGACCGCGTCATAGAACTCCGCGAGCTCCATCGTGTCCGCCATCTCGCGCAGCGCGGCGATGAGTTGGGCGAAGCGCTCGAGCTTGCCCGCCGCGCTCTTGAGCACGGCGTACTCCCCTGCGTGCTGCAAAACGTCCATCATCGGCACGCCCTGCTCGCTCGCGAGATCCTGCACGCGCTCGATCGTCGTATTGCCGATGCCGCGCGGCGGATTGTTGATAATGCGGCGAAGCCTCAAGTCATCGCTCGGGTTGTTGATGACCGCGAGGTACGCGAGCATGTCCTTGACCTCCGCGCGTTCGAAGAACTTTGTCCCGCCGACGACCTGATACGGCACGCCGTTGCGCTTAAACGCGTATTCGAGCGCGTTCGACTGTGCGTTCATGCGGTACAAAATGGCATTTTCCTTCCAGTTCCGCCCGCGGTTGTAGTCCATCATAATGCTGCTGACGACAAAGTTCGCCTCGTCCTGCTCGTTGAAGACGGTCTTGATGAGCACCCTATCGCCCGCACCCGCATCGGTCCAGAGGGTCTTGCCCTTGCGGCCCGTGTTATTCTTAATGACCGCATTCGCCGCATCGAGGATGTTCTGCGTCGAGCGGTAGTTCTGCTCCAAGCGGATCGTGCGGCAGCCCTTGTACTCCTTTTCAAAATTCAGGATGTTTGTGATATCCGCACCGCGGAACTTGTAGATGCTCTGGTCATCGTCGCCGACGACGCAGATGTTTCCCTTCTCCCCCACGAGCTGCTTCATCAAAAGGTATTGCAGCCGGTTCGTGTCCTGATACTCGTCGATGAGCACATAGCGGAACTTGCGGCGGTAGTAGTCGCGCACCTCGCCCTCCTGCTGCAGCAGCGTGACCGCGTGGAGGATGATGTCGTCGAAGTCGAGCGCGTTCGCCTCGGCCAGACGGTGCACGTAGCGCGTATAGATCTTGGCGATTGCCTCTTTGCGCCAGTCGCCGCTGTCCTTCCAGCGGCGGGAGTAGTCCTGATGCGACTCCATCGCGTCCTTTGCGTTCGAGATGGCCGAAAGCACCTCGCGCGGCGTGAGCTTCTTCTCGTCGATGTTCAGCTCTTTCAAAATGTCCTTGATGACGCGCTTGGAGTCATCCGTGTCGTAGATCGTAAAGTCGCGCGAAAAGCCGAGGCGGTCGATATCGCGGCGCAGGATGCGCACGCAGGCGGAGTGGAACGTCATCGCCCAAACACTCTCCGCGCCCTGGATACCGAAGGCGGAGAGTCTCTCTCTCAGCTCGTTTGCCGCCTTGTTCGTGAATGTCACCGCCAGCACCGACCACGGCGCGGCGGGTTCAAGCGTGCAGAGGTGCACCATGCGGCTGCGCTCGTCGCTCGTCGGATGCTCGGGATAGCTCTCCAAAAATGCAAGGTCGTCCTCCGTCGCCCACGCCGGCACATCCGCGCTGTCGCTCCCCCGCCCGTAGGTCAAAAGATTTGCGACGCGGTTGATGAGAACCGTCGTCTTGCCGCTGCCCGCGCCCGCGAGCAGCAGCAGCGCGCCCTCGGTCGTCAGCACGCCGCGGCGCTGTTCAGGGTTGAGTTTTGCAAAATCCCGCGCAATGGCCGCTTTTCTCGCAGCGGCATAGCGGGCGATAAAATCGCTCATATTGTTTTCACCTTTCCTGATCTTTCCACATCTTACCCTTTTTTCGTGCTCCGGTCAACTCCGTTCGACAAAAATCGACTTTTTGTTCGATTTTTTGTTGACAAGAACGTTTGTTCGATTTATAATCATACTCGAACAAGGATTCTATTTGTCAGGAGGAATTTTCCATGGCTGCTTCCACATTTATTTTCGTTTTCATCGGCGTCAGCGTCGTCACCACCAAGGTGATGAACACGCTGCTCCTGCTCGACCAGCCCAAGCGCCGCAGAGCGAGATCCGCCCGCTGAGAACATGAACCTTCTCGACAAGCTCACGATCCTTTCCGACGCGGCAAAGTACGACGCCGCCTGCACCTCGAGCGGGGCCAAGCGCGGCTATCAGGAGGGCAAGATCGGCTGCACGTCCACGTCCGTCGCGGGCTGCTGCCACACGTTTTCGTCCGACGGCCGCTGCGTGACGCTCTTGAAGGTGCTGCTCTCGAACGACTGCTGCTACAACTGCAAATACTGCGTCAACCGCTGCACGAACGACACACCGCGCGCGACCTTTACGCCCGAAGAGCTTGCCGAGCTGACGATCGAATTCTACCGCCGCAATTATATCGAAGGGCTGTTCCTCTCCTCCGGCGTGCTGCGCTCGCCGGACTATACGACGGAGTTGATGATCCGCGCGCTGTCGATTTTGCGCAGCGAGTACCGCTTCAACGGCTACATCCACGCCAAGGCTATCCCCGGCACGTCGCCGGAGCTTGTCGAACAGCTCGGCTTTCTTTCAGATCGCCTGAGCGTGAACATCGAGCTGCCGAGCGAAGCAGGACTCAAGCTGCTCGCCCCCAATAAAACAAAGCAGGCCATCCTGCGCCCGATGACGCAGATCCGCGACCGCGCAAAGCAGAGCAAGCAGGAGCTTGTCAAATACAAGCACGCACCACGTTTCGCCCCCGCGGGGCAGAGCACACAGCTCATCGTCGGCGCGACAAAGGAAAGCGACCTGCACATTCTGAATCTCACGCAGGCGCTTTACGATTCCTATCGGTTAAAGCGCGTGTTCTACTCAGCCTATGTGCCGGTAGTCGAGAACACGCTTTTGCCCGCGCTCGACACCAAGCCGCCGCTGCTGCGCGAGCACCGGCTCTATCAGGCCGACTGGCTGCTGCGGTTTTATGGCTTTCGCGCAAACGAGCTGCTCGACGACAGCGCGCCGGACTTTGATCCTGCCCTTGACCCCAAGTGCTGCTGGGCGCTGCGCCATCCCGAGTTCTTCCCCGTCGAGGTGAACCGCGCGGACTATGAAGCGCTGCTGCGCGTGCCGGGCATCGGCGTTGTGAGCGCCAAGCGCATTTTGGTCGCGCGCCGCTCGGGCGCGCTGCGCGCGGAGGACCTCAAAAAGCTCGGCGTCGTGATGAAGCGTGCGCAATACTTTCTCACCTGCGGCGGGCGTTATGCCTCGCCGCTCAAGCTGTCGCAGGAGGGCATTTTGCAAAACCTGATGGCCGTGGAGCGCCGCGCGCTCCCACAGGCCGAGGCACAGCAGCTATCCCTTTTCGATCAGGTCGGCTAAGGAGGCCGCTATGGCATGGCGCGAGATCATCTATCAATACGACGGCAGCTTTGAAGGGCTCCTCTGCTGCGTGTTTGAAAGCTACACAAAAAAAGAACGCCCCACCGCGATTTTGCGCGATGGGGACGACGAGCCCTCCCTTTTTGAAATTCGCGCGGTCACGACGGACCGCGCCCACGCGCAGCGCATCTACCGCAGCCTCTACAAGCGAAGTCCGGAAGTCGGCCCCTTCCTGCGCCGCGCGTTTCTCACCTGCCTTCCCGACAAGGAGATGGCCATTTACCGCTTCATCGTCAAATTTTACCGCGAGGGCGCGCCGCTGCTCTCGCGCCTGAGCGACGACACCTATCTGCCGCTGCTCAAGGCCGTGCGGCAGCTTTCGGGCGAGGTCGAGCAATTCCGCGGCTTCACCCGCTTTTCCGACTTTGACGGCGTACTCGGCGCGGAGATCGAACCGAAAAACCGTGTGCTCCCTGTCCTGCGCCGCCACTTCTGCGAACGCTATCACAACGAGACGTTTTTCCTCTACGACCGCACGCACCGCGAGGCGCTGCTCTATAGCGGCGGCGTGTCGCGCATCGTGCCGCTCAATCACTTTGAAATGGCGCAGCCGGACGAAGTCGAGGCGGGCTATCGCCGCCTCTGGCGCCGCTTTTACGACACCGTCGCCATCGAGGCGCGCAAAAATGAAAAGCTTCGCATGACGCACATGCCCAAGCGCTACTGGGGCATGATGACGGAGTTTCAGGACGAAAGCTACTTCAAAGCCCGTCCGAAAGAGACGCCCTCAGCTTCTCCAGCGCCCGGCGCTCCAGCCGCGATACCTGCACCTGCGACACGCCCAGAAGGCGCGCCGCCTGCTCCTGCGTCAGCCCTTTGAAAAAGCGCAGCAGGATCGTCATTTTCTCGCGCTCAGGGAGCTCGTCGATGGCTTCGCGCAGCGCGATGCGCTCAATGAGCCCGTCCTCTGGCGATTCGCCGCCGAGCATCCCCTCGAGCGTCAGGCCATCGCCCGTTTCGCGCTGCAAGCTGTCCGGCGCAGCGACCGCCAGCTCACACTGCGCGATCTCCTCGGCATTGAATCCCGTCTCCTCCGAAAGCTCGGAGAGCGCCGGTTCGCGCCCGAGTGTATTTTTGAGCTTTTCGCGCGCGGCGAAGATCGTCGCCGACTGCTCACGCATGCTGCGGCTCACCTTGATTGCACCGTCATCGCGCAGAAAGCGTCGAATTTCGCCCGCGATCTTCGGCACAGCGTAGGTTGAAAACTGCGTGCCGAATGCAAAGTCAAATCCCTTTATTGCTTTGATGAATCCAAGGCATCCGAGCTGATAGAGGTCGTCCGGCTCCACGCCGCGGCCGTAATAGCGCCGCACGATGCTCCAGATGAGGCCGCTGTTCTCGCGCAGCATTTGCTCGCAGGCCTGCTCGTCGCCCTGCGCCGCAGCCTTGAGCAATTCCGGCGCGGCGTTCATCGGCGCGCCGTGCGCAGCGCGATCCTGCGCTTCATCGTCACGACCGTGCCCTTGCCGTTTTTCGAGCGCACAGCGAGCGAATCCATAAAGCTCTCCATGATCGTAAAGCCCATGCCGCTGCGCTCTTCACCGCCAGTCGTGTAGAGCGGCTCTCGCGCTTTTTCGACGTCCGCAATGCCGCACCCCCAGTCGCGCACGGTGATCTCAAGGAGATTTCCGTCGAAAATGCATGCGCGCAGCGCGATCTTGCCGATCTCCTGCGGATAGGCATGGACGATGGCGTTCGTCACCGCCTCGCTCACGGCGGTCTTGATGTCACCGAGCTCGTCGAGCGTTGGGTCGAGCTGCGCGGCAAACGCCGCGATCGCGGCGCGCGCCAGCCCTTCGTTGACGCTGCGGCTCGGAAATTCAATGGCTATGTAGTTATTCGGTTTTACTTTCATCGCTCTTTTCCCCCTCCTCAAGCGGTACGATGCGGAAAATTCCCGCGGCGGTAAACACTTTTTTCGCCTGCGGCGGAACGTTTTTGATCGCAGCGCTGCCGCCCATGGCGCGCATACGCTTGAGCGCGCGCATCACGACGGCGATGCCAGACGAATCCATAAAGCTCACACCCGAAAAATCCAGCGTCAGTTTGCTCGGCAGCGCCGCATCCAGCTCCCATTCGAGCTTCCGCATCGCCTCCTTCGCCGCGTGATGGTCGAGCTCCCCGCGCAGCGTGAGCGTCAGTTCACGCCCTTCGCCCGATGAAATGACCTCCATTGCTCTCCCTCCGTTTCCTTCAAGCGTTTTCCCTTTCGTTTCTCAAAGTATAGCCTGTCCTCCTGCCGTTTTTTTGTCGAAGACCGCCGGTATTTTGATTTTTCTTTGCCGCGCCTCCTTGACACCTGCGCTTCCGCCCTGTAAAATGAGGAAAATGATCAAAGGAGGATCTCTCATGCGAAGAAGCGACCGCGAGATCACCGATCTGGGCGAAATTCTCTCCATTATCAACGATTGTAAAGTGATCCATCTTGCCATGGTAGACGATGGAGAGCCGTATCTTCTGCCGCTGAATTTCGGCTATGCCTGTGAAGGCGGTGCGTTCTCGTTCTTCTGCCACAGCGCACGCGAAGGCCGTAAGCTCGACATTCTGCGCAAAAATCCGACCGTCGCCTTTGAAATGGACTGCCGCGGTGCGCTCGACGAGCACGATGTCGCCTGCCAGTGCGGATACTACTTCGCCTCCGTCACCGGCGTCGGCCATGTCGAATTTTTGGACGGTGAAGAAAAGCTCGTCGCGCTGGCCTCCCTCATGCGTCACATGGCGGGCCGTGAAGATCAATTCACCGAGCAGCAAGCCCGCACAGTCGAGGTCTTTGCCGTTCGCGCCGACAAGCTCAGCGCCAAGGCAAAGGTGCCGCACAGTGCGCAGTAGTCATGGATAGCAAGCAAGTTTTCAAACCCAAAAGGACGTGTTGTACAGGAAACGCTCTGAGCCCGTCGAACTGATGAATATGTGCGTGCTCCGCCGCGGCAGCAAGGTTTTGGTGCAGGACCGCACAGATCCCAACTGGCCAGGCGTTGCTTTTCCGGGCGGTCATGTTGAAAAGGGTGAATCCTTTACAGATGCCGTCATTCGTGAGGTTCAGGATGAGACAGGTCTGACAATCTCCTCTCCGCGCCTGTGCGGGATCAAGGACTGGTGCGAAGACGGCGTGCGTCATGTCGTGCTGCTCTATCGCGCGGAGCAGTTTACCGGAACGCTGCGCTCTTCCGACGAGGGCGAGGTCTGGTGGGCGGAGCTCGCCGGTCTCCCCTCGCTCGATCTTGCATCTTCCGACATGCTCGACCTTCTCCGCGTGTTTGAAGAAGATGATCTCAGCGAGCTGTTCTACCGCCAGAACGGTGAAGATTGGACTTACGAATTGAAATAATCTCAAAAAATGAAAAGCACCGCTGTGCAGATACCCACTGCACAGCGGTGCTTTCTTTTCAGTTTTACAGCGCGCGTTCCATCGGCAGATACGCCGAATCGCCGCGCGGGAATTCCTCGCCCATCAGCGCAAAGCCGTTCTTTTCCCAGAACGCTTTACTCTGCGGATTGCCCCTGTCGACCGCAAGGCGCACCTTGCGGAACCTCTCTCTCCGCAGTTCGTCCAACAGCTCGCCGATCAGCGCCGTGCCAAGGCCGCGGCCCTGCCGCTCCTTTTTCGTCATAAAGAAGCCGATGTAGGCGGTGTCATCTTGCGGGTAGCGCTCGATCAGGTCCAGCACGGCGAGGAGCGTTTCTCTGTCGAAAAAACCGAGATAATGCTTGTCCGCCGCGCATTTCCCCGGCGGCAGCGCCGTCATGTCCTCCAAAACGCTCTCCCTCGTCGCAAGCGGCGGATGGTAGCGGTAGAACTGCTCGTTCTCCGCGCAGAGCGCTAAAATCTTGTCTACATCCCCCGCCGTCAGCGGCCGGACGGCGTATTTTTGTGAAAAATCCAGCTTCATTTCTCCGCCTTGCTGGCCGCGAGCACTTCCCAGTAGTCCTTGTAGTTTGCCTGCAAAAGCTCGGGCGTGCTCAGGCCGTAGGGGCACTTCGACATGCAGTGGCCGCAGTGGCGGCAGTTTTCGATCTGGTGCATCTTCTGCTGCCATTCCTCGGTGAGCCACGCCGCTGCAGGGGCGCGGCGCAGCATGAGCGACATGCGCGCACACTGGTTGATCTCGATGCCCGCGGGGCACGGCATGCAGTAGCCGCAGCCGCGGCAGAATTCGCCGCATAGCTCCTTGCGGTCACGCTCGATAGTCGCTTTGCGCTCATCCGTCAGCTCAACGCCCTCGCGGATACACTGCAAAAACTGATCAAGCTCGCTCTCGCGCTGCACGCCCCAGATGGGCACGACGCCATTCTGCTGCGCCATCCACGCCGCCGCCGTGAAGCCGTCGCGGATCAGGCCGCCCGCCATGCCCTTCATGGCGATAAAGCCCATGTTTGTTTCGCGGCACTTTCTGACGAGCTCCATCTCCTGCTCGCCCGCGAGGTAGCTGAACGGAAACTGCAAGGTCTCGTAGAGGCCCGAGTCGATGGCCTCGTGCGCCACGGCAAGGCGGTGGTTCGTGATCGAAATGTGGCGAATTTTGCCCTGCTTTTTCGCCTCGAGCGCCGCGTCGTACAGGCCGTCTTCTCCACCCGGCTTCGGGCAGAAGGCGGGATTGTGGAACTGATAGATGTCGATGTAGTCGGTTTTCAGCGTGCGGAGACTGGTCTCCAGATTCTTCCGGAAGCCCTCCGCCGTCTGCGCGCCGGTCTTCGTCGCCAGCACGATCTTGTCGCGCATCGACGAGAACGCCGCGCCGACCTTCTGCTCGCTGTCGGAATACGCGCGCGCCGTGTCGAAAAAGTTGATGCCACCGTCATACGCCTTGTGCAGCAGGTCGACCGCATCCTGCTCTCTGATGCGCTGGATCGGCAGGCAGCCAAATCCGTTTTTCTCGATGACAAGATTCGTCTTGCCAAGCGTGATCTTGTTCATGGAAATTCTTCCTCCTATCTTGGATACCCCAAGCATAGCAAAATCGCTCTTTTTTTGCAATATCCTGTTTCCCGCTTGACAACGCGCCGCACTCCCGCTATTATGTAGGCAATCTACTATGTAGACAATCTACTTATCAGGAGGCGTATGTATGACGGTCGACAAAAGTCTGCTCGCGGGCAGTACGACGATGCTTGTGCTCAAGCTGCTCGACGGGCAGGACATGTACGGATATCAGATGATCGAAGAGCTCTCCCGCCGCTCCGAGCGCGCGTTCGCGCTCAAGACCGGCACGCTCTATCCCCTGCTGCACTCACTTGAGGAAAAGGAGCTCATCCGCTCCTATGAAAAAGATGAGGGCGCGGCGCGCCCGCGCCGCTACTACCATTTGGAGCGCAAGGGGCAACATTTGCTGCGCGAAAAAGAAGTCGAATGGGCGACATTTACCACTGCGGTCGATCGCGTGCTGAAAGGGGGCGTCTGCCTTGGCTCTGCCTGAAACCTTTACCCAGTTTGCCCGCACCGCGGCTGAGCAGCTGCGGTGGAAAAAGGCGCGACCGCTCGTCGAAGACGAGCTTTTGACCCACCTCTGCGACCAGCGCGACGCGCTGATGGCGGGTGGCATGGACGAGACCGCCGCGACCGCAGAATCCCTTCGTCTGACGGGCGACCCGTATGAGATCGGCACGGAGCTTGACCGCGTCCACCGGCCCAAAACGCCAGCAGCGCTCTTCATGCTCGCCGCTGTCATCGCGCTCTCAGGCCTTGCTTTCATCGTGCTTGTGAGCTTTGCCGACGACACCTTTGCCCCGTTCATCACGCGCCAGTGCGTGGCGCTGCTGCTCGGCACGGCGGCGATGCTCGCGGCCTATTTTCTCGATTTTACGCTGCTCGGACACTTCGCCCTGCCGCTCGCGCTCATGCTCCATGCCGCATTGATCCTGCTCGGTCTCCTACCCATCGGCGGGTTCTGGCTCCGCTACATCTACGTTTCGACGCATATTCTCCTGCGCGGCCTGCCGCTGCTGTTCCCGCTGATGTTTGCCGTGCTGCTCTATGCGCTGCGCGGGCGGCGCGGCTTGGGCATTTTCGCTGCCTTCGTCTGCCTCGCGGTGCAGTGCATGTTCTGCCTGCGCGTCCCGTGCCTGCTCGATCTGGGCTTTCTGTTTCTCTGTGACAGCGCGCTGCTGATCTTCTGCGCCCGCAATGGCTGGTTCGGCCTTGGCAAAAAGTTGGAGACGCTGCTCACCATCCTGCCGCTCGCCGCCGACATCGTGTGGGTCCTTGTTCTCGGTGCAAACTGGTTCGCGCGTCAGCTCGCCATTGTGCTTGATCCTCACTCCTACATTGACGGACACGGCTATCGAACCGTTGTACTGCGCGAACTGCTGCAAAACGCCAAATTCATCGGTCAAGGCGGCGTGGGACCGTACAGCGCACAGCACCTTGCCCGCTCGGAGGGCTTCGGCATGGTCGACTTACAGGCGCACGCGCTGACGCTGCTCGTCCACCGCTGCGGCTGGCTGGCGCTCATCGCACTCGTCACGCTGCTGACGGCGCTGCTTGTTCTCGCCTTCCGCCGCTGCCGCAGGCAGGAGAGTATGCTCGCCCGCCTCGTTTCCTATTCCGTGCTGCTGTCGTTCACCACGCAGGCGGCCGCCTATCTTTGCTGCGACCTCACGCTGATCCCCATCAGCGGCGGTGTAGCCTTCCCGTTTTTCACCTTTGGCATCAAGACGATCCTGCTCAACATGCTACAGCTCGGTTTTCTGCTCTCCACGCTGCGCGTCGGCAGCGTCGTGCGCGACAAGGATGTTGCTGCTGGACCGGTGCGGCCCAGACGGCGCTTACGCGTAAGCTTTACATGGGAAAAGGCATAAAAAGGGGGAGGTTCTCTTTTGTGAAAGAGAACCTCCCCCTTTATCCGTCCCCTGCGCGGCGCAGGGAACCTAATCCGTTTCCTAATGGAAAGTAATTATTTCTTCATCGCCGCAGCGGAAGCATCGAGCTTCTCAATGAGCGCCTTGAGCTTCTCTGCATCGGCGCGGGCGCCGTTGACGACCGCCTCCGGCGCTTTGGCGAGGAAGCCCTCGTTTTTCAGCTTGTTCTCGATGCCGGCGAGCTGCTTTTCGGCGTTTGCCTTCTCTTTGGCAATGCGTGCGAGCTCCTTTTCAAAGTCGACGAGTTCGGCGAGCGGCATGAAGATACGCGCGGCGTGGGTGTCGACCTCGACCTTGCCGTCGGCGTCGATGGCGGCATCGGCGGGCACGATCGTCACATCGCTGGCAGAGGCCAGACGCGTGAAGAACGGGATACCGGCGCTGAATGTATCGGCGTGCGCGGTGGCGACGGTGTAGTGCACCTTCTTCGACGGCGCAACGTTCATCTCGTTGCGGCGGGCACGGATGGCGGTGATGGCCTCGATGACGGTCTGCATCGCCTCCTCCTCGGCGGGGAAGCTGAACTTTTCGTTGTACTCCGGCCACTTGGAGAGCATCAGGAACTCGCCCTCGTGCGGAAGCGCCTGCCAGATCTCCTCCGTGATGAACGGCATAAACGGGTGCAGGAGCTTGAGCGTCTCGATGAGGACATAGCAGAGGACGTTCTGTGCGTTCTCGCGCGTGGCGGGATCGTCGCTGTTGAGGCGGTTCTTCGTCAGCTCGATGAACCAGTCGCAGTAGTTGTCCCAGATGAAGTCATAAATTTTTGCGGACGCGACGCCGAGCTCGAAGGCGTCCATATTGTCCGTGACCTCGCGGATGAGCGTGTTGAGCTTCGAGAGGATCCACTTGTCCTCAAGCTCCAGCTTTTTGGGCAGCTCCACGTGGTCGATCGTCAGGTTCATCATCACGAAGCGGCTCGCGTTCCAGATCTTGTTGCAGAAGTTGCGCATCGCCTCGCACTTTTCGACGTAGAAGCGCATGTCGTTGCCCGGGGAGTTGCCGGTGATGAGGTTGAAGCGCAGCGCGTCCGCGCCGTACTTCTCCGCCATCTCCAGCGGGTCGATGCCGTTGCCGAGGGACTTGGACATCTTGCGGCCCTTGTCGTCGCGGACGAGGCCGTGGATGAAGACGGTCTTGAACGGCTCCTTCTTCATCTGCTCCATGCCGGAGAAGATCATGCGCGCGACCCAGAAGAAGATGATATCATAGCCCGTGACCATGACGGACGTGGGATACCAGTAGTTGAGGTCGGCTGCGTCCTTATCGGGCCAGCCCATCGTGGAGAACGGCCAGAGCGCGGAGGAGAACCATGTATCAAGCACGTCCTCCTCGCGCGTCAGGTGCTTGCAGCCGCACTTTTCGCATTCCGTCGGGTCTTCGCGCTTGACGTTGATATGGCCGCACTCGTCGCAGTACCACGCGGGGATCTGGTGACCCCACCACAGCTGGCGGGAAATGCACCAGTCATGCACGTTCTCCATCCAGTTGATATAGGTCTTGGTGAAGCGCTCAGGCACGAACTTGATCGTGCCGTCGTTCACGACGCGAATGGCCTCCTTGGCAAGCGGCTCCATCTTGACGAACCACTGCGCGGAGATGAGGGGCTCGACGTCGTTGTGGCAGCGATAGCACGTGCCGACGTTGTGGGAGTAGGGCTCGGTCTTGATGAGGTAGCCCTGCTCTTCTAAATCCTTGACGATGGCCCTGCGGCACTCATAGCGGTCCATGCCGTTGTACTTGCCGCCGTTTTCGTTGATCGTACCGTCGTCGGCGATGACGCGGATGACCTCGAGGTTGTGGCGAAGGCCGACCTCAAAGTCGTTGGGGTCGTGTGCAGGGGTCATCTTAACAGCGCCCGTGCCGAAGCCGATCTCGCAGTATTCGTCGCCCACGATGGGAATTTCGCGGTTCATAATGGGCAGGATGCAGGTCTTGCCGATCAGGTGCTTGAACTTCTCGTCCTCAGGGTTGACCGCAACGCCCGTATCGCCCATCATCGTCTCAGGACGGGTGGTGGCGACGACGATATCGCCGCTGCCGTCGGAGAGCGGGTAGCGGATATACCAGAGGTGGCCCGGCTTGTCGACATACTCGACCTCCGCGTCGGAGAGCGCCGTCAGGCAGTGCGGGCACCAGTTGATGATGCGGCTGCCCTTGTAGATCAGGCCCTTGTCGTAGAGCTCGCAGAACGTCTCGCGCACGGCCTTGGAGCAGCCCTCGTCCATCGTGAAGCGGGAGCGGGACCAGTCACAGCTCGCGCCCATCTTCTTCTGCTGCTCGACGATGCGGTTGCCGTACTTTTCCTTCCACTGCCACACGCGCTGTAAAAACTTCTCGCGGCCGAGGTCGTAGCGCGTCAGGCCCTCCTTGGTGCGCAGCTCCTCTTCGACCTTGATCTGCGTGGCGATGCCCGCGTGGTCAGTGCCGGGGAGCCACAGGGCGGAGTAGCCCTGCATGCGCTTAAAGCGCGTCAGGATGTCCTGCAGCGTCGAGTCCATTGCATGGCCCATGTGCAGCTGGCCGGTGACGTTCGGCGGCGGCATGACGATGGAAAACGGCTTTTTGTCGGGGTCGGGCTCGGCCTTGAAGCAGTCGTGGTCCATCCACATCTGATAGACGCGGCCCTCGACCTGCTGGGGCTCATAGATCTTGGGTAATTCTTTCATTGGCTTTCTCCTATCTTGAAACTTTGATCATGATTTTTTATATTTCTTCCGTTTGGTATACAGGGATTGCTTGAGAGGCTAACGATGCGGTAAATGCTGCCGCATCGCCCGATAAGTCTTTTTTCTGCAAAAGGGTCGCCTTTCCGCCGTAGGTCAAAAGATACAGCTGCGGCGTTTCGATGAGCATTTCCATCTCTTCATACGGCACGGTGCGCGTACTGTCCTGCGTGATGACCTTCATCCCCTCGTCGTCAAAAACGACCTGCACGCTCGCTTCCGCAAGGCCGCTCGTATTTTGCAGCATTCCAGCCGCCGCTCGGCGGAACGAGCCTTTCCTCCGCGCAGGGCGCTGCCGCAGAAGGCTTGAAATGCCCAATAACATAAAGAAGGCGCCCGCAATGAGCGGTGTGCGCAGCTTCTTCGGGTCCATCAGTCCCGGGACCGCCAGAAACAATCCCGCGAGGATCAGGACCCACGGAAGGGTCTTCCGTAAAATTCCCTTCCGGCCGCTGCCCCGCGCCGCATAGCGATTCAGGCCATCCGTCACGTTCCACATCTTCGGCAGCGATGCGCGCGAGAAGATCTCCATCCGCTTTTCGAGCGCCGCGGCGAGTTCTTCCTCCAGCTCCGCCCCGCAGACCGTGGGCGCAAAGATATACTGTTCCATTGTCCCCTCCCCAAAATAAAAACGCCCTGAGCAGCTTTGACTGCTCAGGGCGATCAATGACCGTGGTACCACCTGGATTCCCGCATTGTGCGGACACTCATGCCTCTGTAACGGGAGTTCCCGTCCGGCTTACTCTCTTTTCAGCGCGGCAGCTCCAAGGCGACTTCCCCACATCCTGCACAAGGGCTTACACCGGCCGCCCTCTCTCTTCGCTTTCAGATGCGGATACTGCTCCTCTTCTTCGCATTTGTCACGCTGAATCATACCGTTTTTTGCGCCGCTTGTCAACTCATTTTGAGGATTTCCTTCTTCAGCCGCACGATGATCCGCTTCTCAAGGCGCGAGATATAGCTCTGCGAAATGCCCATCAGGTCGGCGACCTCCTTCTGCGTCTTTTCCTCCCGTCCACCGAGGCCAAAGCGCAGCGTGATGATTGTTCTCTCCCTCGCGGTCAGCTTGTCGACCGCGTCCATCAGGAGTTGGCGGTCGACATCGTCCTCAATGGGCTTCAAGACAAGGTCCTCGTCGGTGCCGAGAATGTCGGAGAGCAGCAGCTCGTTTCCGTCCCAGTCGGTGTTGAGCGGCTCGTCAAAGCTGACCTCGGACTTCTGCGGCGCGGTCTTGCGCAGGTGCATGAGTATCTCATTTTCAATGCAGCGCGAGGCGTAGGTCGCGAGCTTGATGTTCTTGTCGCTGCGGTACGTGTTCACTGCCTTGATGAGCCCGATCGTACCGATGGAGATGAGGTCTTCGATGTTGATGCCGGTATTTTCAAACCGGCGCGCGATGTAGGCGACAAGCCGCAGGTTGTGCTCAATGAGCGTGCCGCGCACGCTCTCGTCGCCTTCATCCATGCGCGCGATGAGCTCAGCTTCCTTCTCCCGCTCGAGCGGCGGCGGGAGCGTATCGCTGCCGCCGATGTAGAAAATTCCCCGCCGCGCGATGAGCCCCCAGTCGATGAGATAAAAGCGCAGTCTACGCCACAGCGTTTTGAGCAAGCTCTCCATGCTTCTCCCCCTTTTCGCATCCTTCGCACCACAGTCCCGCATATGCACCGCCGTCGCCGAGCGGGTGCTCCGCCAGGGCAACGGCACGCGAGCCGAGTTTGATTTCGTCAACCGTTATTGCTTCACAGCGCAGCAGCGGCAGCGTTCCATCCGCATTGCCCACGCTGCAATACGCAATATGCGGCAGCGTCGCGGTCTCTTCTTCGCTGATGAGGTCTCCCAGTGCATGACGGTCGATGACCGGCACGCCGAGGCCCGTCACAGGGTCACAGAGCGTGTTGCCCGTGTCGCGCAGCAGCCGCACGCGGGCCGTTTTTCCTCGATAGGCGATGACCACATCCGCCGTCTCGCTCCCTGTCCGCGCCGCGCCGTAGCGGAACACGACGGAAAGCAGCAAATACGACGTCCCCGCCGCGATCAGGAAGACGCCCCACGGCAGGTCTGCTGTCACCACGCCGCGCGCAAGGCGCGCCATCGACCCCAGACTCTGCCCTAAGAGCATCACCACGCCAGCGAGGCCGCACGAGGCAAGGAAAAACAGCAGCGTCAGCTTGACCGCCCGCCCACTGCCGCGATACGCCGCCGCGCCCATCAAAGCGAGCCCAAGCAGCAACAAAACGACGCTTTTCGGCAAAAAGAGCTGCACTGCCGCATAAATACCGCCGACCGCCGCGCCGAGCAAAAGTCTTCTCCGCGCGACTGTCCGCCCTGCAAGCCGCGCCGCACCAAACAGCAGCAGATAGTCGACGAGAACGTTGAACGCGAAGACGCTTTCTATGTAGATGACCATGGCACACCTCCCCCTGATGGGTTCTCATTATAGCTGTGACCCACCTGAGAAAAGGGCGAAAAAGCGCCGCTACGCTATCTTTTGTCCCAAAGGGCAGAATTGCAGCGCATGGCGCTGCATCGTTTCCCTGCGCCGCGCAGGGGTGCGTGTCAAAGGGGGCCATTCTCTTTCACAAAAGAGAATGGCCCCCTTTAGATCCCCCAAGAGAAAGGTTTTGCCATTGCAAGCGAGCAGCTCGAAGAGCTGCAATGCTTGCCGATTGCACTGCCCATAGCGCGGCGTTGCCGCGTTAGCACTGCAAGACGATTTGCCTCTGCTCCTACTACCCGCTGCCGCTCTGCCCATCTTGTAGAAGTGCGCAGTAATTCCCATCTACCGCCAGTCTCCACAATGCGGCGAGCGAAGCAATGCCGCATTCTGCAAGCAGTCTGCCGCCCGACTACCGTCACTCGCGCCTCACGGCAGTAAGGCGCGGTTGCGAGTAGTTACGAATCGCAGAAGATTCATGGCGAAGCCATGTACACCGCACTTACATTGCGCAGCGTGTGCAGTCATTCGAGATTAAAGCTACCAATGTGCAGGGTCGAGGGGTAAGGCCCCTCGCCTTTCTCTGGGGGATTCAAAGGGGGTATTCTCTTCGGAAAGAGAATACCCCCTTTGGTGTCGCGACGCGCACGCCGCTGCCCCCTCCCGCGCTCGCGCGGGAAGCAATGTGCAGCGCTGCGCGCTGCTTTTATTCGATTCCTTACAAATAAGGAATAACCATCGATGCAACGAGCGATAAGATCATCACCGCGACCAGCAGGATCGCGACGGCTCTCGTCTTCTTATTCATGGGGTTCCTCCCTTTCTACGATTTTCTTGATGCCCTTTTCCGCCTTGGCGCGCGGGAGCATCACCTCGTGGCCACAGCGCCTGCATTTGAGCTTGATGTCCATGCCCACGCGCGTCACAAGCCAGAGCTTTTCGCCGCAGGGATGCGGCTTCTTCATTTCGACAATATCGTTCAACCTCAGGTCCATGTGCTCACCCCTTGATCGCTTCCCAGTACTGCGCGGCAGCGCGCTCGACCTTGTTGTCGCCGTAGTGGTAGTACTGCACGTTTTTGAGCTCGTCGGGCAGATACTGCTGCTTCACCCAATGGTTCGGGTAGGCGTGCGGGTACTTGTAGTTCTGCCCCTGCGCGCCGCCGGTCGAATCGGCGTGGACATTCTGGAGGCAGCGCGGGAAATTGCCGCTCTTGCCCGCCTTCACATCCGCCCAAGCAGCGCCGATGCCCTCGATCACGCTGTTGGACTTCGGTGCGGTGGCGAGCAGCACCGCCGCCTGCGCCAGCGGCAGCTGCGCTTCGGGAAGGCCGAGCTGCATCGCGGTGTCGACGCAGGCCTTGACGATGGCGATAGCCTGCGGATAGGCCATGCCGACGTCCTCGCTCGCCGAGCAGAGTAACCTCCTGCATGGCGTGACCAGATCGCCCGCCTCTAAAAATCTTGCGAGGTAGTGGAGCGCCGCGTCGGGGTCGCTGCCGCGCAGCGACTTCATCAGCGCGCTCGCGCAGTCGTACATCGCGTCGCCGCCCTTGTCGTAGCGCATGGCACTGCGCTGCGCGACCTGTAAGGCGTCTTCACTTTTCAGCAAAAGTTCGCCGTTCGTGACGTCCGCCGCCTCATATAAAAGCTCGCACGCGCTCACGGCCTTGCGCACATCGCCGCCGCACTGCTGCGCGATGACGCGCGGCACGTCGTCCTCCCAGGAAAGCGGCAGCTCGCTGCGCTCTTTTAAAATGCCGAGCGCGCGCTCGACCGCGGGGATCGTCTCCTCCGCGCTGACGTTTTTGAACTCAAACACCGTCGAACGGGATAAAAGCGCGCCGTAAACGTAAAAATACGGGTTCTCCGTCGTCGACGCGATCAGCGTGATAGAGCCGTTTTCCATGAATTCGAGCAAGCTCTGCTGCTGCTTTTTGTTGAAATACTGAATTTCGTCGAGGTAGAGCAGAATG
>ERZ1034719.719-NODE-719-length-18036-cov-3.640120_pt1 | contig 18036 bp, 17 predicted proteins | sample MGYA00520703_ERZ1034719 | MGnify/ENA primary metagenome ERZ1034719 (study PRJEB33766, sample SAMN09781716) | gut metagenome | biome: gut microbiome | host: Homo sapiens | place: Madagascar | study: EMG produced TPA metagenomics assembly of the PRJNA485056 data set...
GTCCAGAGGCAGCGCCTCTGGTGGGGTCAGGGGCGAAGCCCCTTGCGCCTCTTAAAAGGAGAAGTTATGTTTTTAGCGAATACATGGGAAGATTATGAGGTGCTGGATACGGGCGACGGGGAGAAGCTCGAACGGTGGGGAAACGTCATCTTGCGGCGGCCTGATCCGCAGACGATTTGGCCCAAGGCAGATCCGGCGCTGTGGAAACAGGCGCAGGCGCATTATCACCGCTCGGAGAAGGGCGGCGGCGAGTGGGAGTTTCTGACCCGCCTGCCGGATCGCTGGACGATTCAGCATCAAGATTTGCGGTTTTACGTCCGCCCGACGGGCTTCAAGCACACGGGGCTTTTCCCGGAACAGGCGGCGAACTGGGTGTGGATGGGCGACCTCATCCGCAATAGCGGGCGCAAGGACATCCGCATATTGAACCTGTTCGGCTACACCGGCGGCGCGACGCTGGCGTGCATGGCGGCGGGCGCGCACGTCACCCACGTCGATGCCGCGAAGGGCATGATTCAGTGGGGCAAGGAGAACCGCGAGTTATCGAAGCTGCCGGAGGAGAAGAGCCGCTGGATTGTCGAGGACGCGCTGCGGTTCGTGCAGCGGGAAATCCGCCGCGGCAACACCTACGACGGCATCCTGATGGATCCGCCGAGCTACGGGCGCGGGCCGTCGGGCGAGGTGTGGAAGCTGGAAAACGAGCTGTTCGGGCTGGTCGATACGAGCGCGAAGGTGCTGTCCGACAAGCCGCTGTTCTTCCTCATCAACAGCTACACGACGGGCTTTCAGGCCAGCGTCCTCAGCAATATGCTGCTGAAGTGCGTCAGCAGCCGCCATGGGGGAAGCATCGACGCGCAGGAGCTTTGCCTGCCGGTGACGACGGGCGGCGTGCTGCCCTGCGGCGCAAGCGGAAGGTGGTCGGCAGAATGAGTGAATTCCCGCTGCATCAGCTGGCGAATATCGACGTGCAGTATGAGGATAACCACGTCATCGTCGCCGTCAAGCCGCCGAATATGCTCTCGCAGGCGGACAAAACGGGCGATACCGACATCCTCACGCAGCTGAAGGAGTACATCAAAATCAAGTACAACAAGCCCGGTGCGGTGTATCTGGGGCTGGTGCACCGGCTGGATCGCCCGGTTGGCGGGCTGATGGTCTTTGCGCGCACGAGCAAGGCGGCGTCCCGGCTGTCCGCGCAGATGCGGGAGCACGAGATGGGGCGCGAGTACCTCTGCGTCGTCGAGGGGCGCGTCAAAGACCGCTTCACCTGCATCGACTACCTGAAAAAGAACGAGTACCTCAACAAGGTCGAAATCTGCGACGCGGACGAGAAGGGCGCGCAGCTGGCGATGCTCTCTGGCGAGTGCCTTGCGCGCAAGAACGGCACGGCGCTGTGTGCCATCCGCCTGCAAACGGGGCGGAATCACCAAATCCGCGTGCAGATGGCGAACATGGGCGCGCCGCTGTGGGGCGACAATAAGTACGGGCACGGCATTGCGGGGCAGCAGATTGCCCTGTGGGGCTACCGGCTGGTGTTCGAGCATCCGACGCGCAAGGAAATCATGACCTTCCAGAACCTCCCGTGCGGCTCCATCTGGAACTGCTACGCCGAAGAACTGACCGACATGGCCATCCGCTTCAACAACTCTGCCGAAGCGATTTTGAACCCCGACATCCCGGACAACGGAGGAATTGAGCCGTGACACAACCTTTTTCCTATGAACTCAAGCACATTTGCAAGCAATCCGGCGCGCGTCTGGGCGTACTGCACACGCCGCACGGCGACATTCAAACGCCGATTTACATGCCCGTCGGCACGGCAGCGTGCGTGAAAGCCATGACGCCCCGCGAGATGGAGGAAATCGGCACGCAAATTCTGCTGTCGAACACCTACCACCTGCACCTGCGCCCCGGCGAAAACCTCGTGCAGGAGGCAGGTGGCCTGCATAACTTCATGGACTGGCATAAGCCGATTCTGACCGACAGCGGCGGATTCCAGGTGTTTTCGCTCGCGGGCATCCGCACGATTAAGGAGGAGGGCGTGACGTTCCAGAGCCATCTGGACGGTTCGCGCCACTTCATCGGGCCGGAAGAGTCGATGGATATCCAGCAGAAGCTGGGGTCGGATATCTGCATGGCGTTCGACGTGTGCAGCCCGTATCCCTGCGATTACAACACCGCGAAAATCAACATGGAGCGCACCCACCGCTGGGCGGAACGCTGCAAGAAGCACCACACGAAGGAAGATCAGGCGCTGTTTGGCATCGTGCAGGGCGCGTTCTACAAGGATCTGCGCATCGAGAGCGCCAAGACGCTGGCGGATATGGACTTCATCGGCTACGGCATCGGCGGATTGTCTGTCGGCGAGCCGAAGCCCGTGATGTATGAGATGCTGGATGAAATCGCGCCGTACATGCCGGTCAACAAGCCGCGCTACCTGATGGGCGTCGGCACGCCGGACTGCCTGCTGGAGGGCGTGCTGCGCGGCGTGGATATGTTCGACTGCGTGCTGGCGACGCGAATCGCCCGCAACGGCACGGTGCTGACGAGCAAAGGGCGCGTCGTCGTCAAGAACGCGCAGTACGCGCACGACTTCGGCCCCATTGACGCTGAATGCGACTGCTACGCCTGCCAGCACTTCTCCCGCGCGTATGTGCGTCACCTGCTCAAGGCGGGCGAAATCACCGGCGGACGGCTTGCGTCGATTCACAACCTGCGCTTCCTGATTCACCTGATGGAGCAGATTCGCGAAGCCATCGCCAACGACTGCTTCCTTGATTTCCGCAAAGAGTTCTATTCTAAGTATGATATGTCCCGCAATTTCTGATGTTTCCTTGCACTCCCGCGCCGAACGTGGTGCGGGGGTGTTTGTCGTTTTTGGAAAAGTGGCAGAAAATCGCGAAAAAGTGGACTACCATGCAACCACGCTTCGTGGTATGCTAAAAATGCCGAAGAAATTCGGGACAGGCATCGAATACACCGGTTACGCGACGCCTGCCGCGGAAAGCCCGCCCCCTTCCACTTATTGCGGTTTGCTTTCCGCCCCACAAAAGACACGCTCCGGACGCAGCCTGCACCGCTATGCGTCCGGAGGGCAGTCTGTGGGAAGCAGACCACGGCAGAGAAAAATCGCAAAATGAGCGGGAAGAAGTAGGAGGAAAAGAACGTGAAAAGATTCTCACGCTTGGTAGCGGCTATGGTGGCGCTGGCTTTGGTGCTGACGGGCGTCGTCTTTGCGGAAACGCAGGGGACGATTGCGGAGCGGTATCAGGACGCGCTTTCGCGGCTGGAACGTTACTTGATGAACCTGCAGGATGATTCGGTGAACATCACGACGCTGGCGGAAGATTTCCAGAAACTTGGCAATTACGAGGGCAGCAACGCCTTCTATTACTACACGCTGGGGCTTGCGGACGCGTCGGCTAATAACTACACACTGATTCCGATGTATATCGACGCGCTTGTCATCAACACGAGCTTTGATGAGCGCCTGACGAACCTCCGCGAGAACGGCGTCAACATTCCCAGCGTTGCGGAATGGGCGGCGTACCTGAATGGGCGCGTGGCGGAAAACGAAGGGAACTATGCGGAAGCGGCAGCGCAGTATCAGCAGTGCCTGAACTTCATGGACGCGCAGAACCGCATTCTGTATGCGCTGGCGTGGAGTCGGCAGACCTCCGCGGCGGCGACACCTGCCCCGACAGCGGTGCCTACGTCTGCGCCGAATAACGCAAACACGACCGTGACGGTCTATCCGCCGACGCTGTATGCCAACGTCAGCGGCAATGCGGTTAGCTTGGAGTGGACGACTGTCAGCGGCGCGACGAATTACAGCCTCTATCGCCGCCGCACCAATTACGACAAGAACTTCCAGCTGATTTACAGCGGTTCGGCGCTGTCCTACAAGGACACGTCGGCAAACGCGAACTACAATTATACCTACTATGTCGCCGCGACGACCAAGGAAGGGCGGCAGCTGTCCTCGAATGAGAAAACAGCGCTCATCAGCAGCAATTCCGCCTCGAACAACACAAGCACCACGACGACGAAGCCGCCCGTTACGAATCCGCCGGTGACGAAGCCACCCGTCACGAAGCAGCCTGTGACGAATCCGCCTGTGACGAAGCAGCCGGTGACGAATCCGCCTGTGACGACGCCGCCGATTACGAAAAAACCTACACCTACGATTACGACAACGCCGACCCCGCCGCCGCAGTGGTCTGCATGGACGCAGTGGTCTACCACTCCGGTCAGCAGCAGCGCCACTCGTCAGGTGGAAACGAAGGTGGAGACGGAAACGTACTCGATTCCTGTGTACCATTACTCCCGCTGGCACTACTATAACACAGGTTACAACAAATGGTACTATTCCTATACTGAGTATACGGGTTCCAACTATAAGCCGGGTACTGGAAATTGGGAATACATGAGCAGCTATGAGCCGCTTTCTAAGAACGGAACGGCGGATGGACATCAGCGCTATGAAAACTACTGGTGGAACGAAACGGTCAGCTATGAGCAGGACAGCTACGAAGTGACGTACTACCGTTACCGCGATCTGCAATAAAATTCCGCATACCAAAGACAACGCTCCGGGCGCAAGGCAGCACGTTTTGCCCCCGGAGCGAATTTATTAGGCGGATAGGGGAGGAAATAGAGGATGTACATTCTGATTGAACTGGTGCCGGTGGCGGCTGGAACGGGATTTGGAGCTCTTTTCGGCATTTTGCTGTTGTTATTTTTGCCAATCATCGTGGCGATGTATGCGATGACCTGCTTGCTTGCGCCGGTTGGAATTGTGATGGAACTGCTGGAGAACGGTACGATGTGGTGGATTCTTCCCGCGGTTTTGGTTGTTGGCGCAATTATTAACTGGATTTGCGCAAAGGTAAAAGATGGTTTGTGGTGTGCGTTTATGCCGGAACTGTTGACGCTGGCACTTGCGAACATTGTAGTGATTGTTGCATTGATTATTGAAGGGATGACGAAAGGATTTTCGGACGGCGAGAAATGGACTCTTTTACTTACACCTATTTTCATTGTGTTTTATGCGTTGATGTGCTATCCGATAGTGAATACTGTGTTGACGCTTTCTGCTATCACCACTTTGCCGTACGGCTATAAACCATGCTTGGGTGCACTTGCTTGTTTTGCTGGCATGGTGGGCTGTGCGTTGTGTATTCAAGGCATGGTGGAAGGTGTCGTTGGCTGGTTTGGTGAATCAAGCTTTCTGGAAAGTCTACGGCTGAATGTGGATGCAAAATTCATGAATGAGCTCTTAATGGGAACGCTATTTGAGATTAAAGAGCCAATCTTTCAGCGCTTGCAAGGCATTGTGGATGCAGTCAAGTCAATTCCCGTTGGTATGCGTTTCCTGCTGGGGTTGGCTATGACCATTGGCGGCGGCTTCTGCGAGCATCGTTGTGCAAAGAAAAATTAAGCAATCCCCCCTTGCCAATCCTCAGAAAATGCGCTACAATGAGTTTGACACAACAAACTCATTCGCGAATGCAAGGGGAGGCAAGCTCATGAAGTATGCAGGAATGCCGATGGGCATGTGGATGCTGTTCCATCGCTCGTTTACGCGGCAGCTGACGGCGGTGCTGGGGCAGTCGGCGGAATCCGCCAAGGCGACGGAGAAGGCGGCGAAGCAGGAGTATCGGCGGATTATCGCGCGTATGCCGGATTTTGAGCCGGGCGATCGCTTCCAGATGAACCTCGTCAACTGCGCGATGCTCTGCGCGTATGTGCTGCATATGCCCAAGCGCCCGACCGTGCAGACGCTGACGGATTACTACGCGAAATCCATGATGACACCCGCCCTGCGCTGGTTCTGCCGCAAGAGCGGGAAGAACAAGTTCTCTGACAAGGACATTGCGGGGATGAAACAGGCGGAGAAGCTCCGCGCCGCCGACCGCAACCCCTACTCGTGGAACATGGACTATCTGCCGTATGCGGATGGCAGCGGCTACGAGGCGCGGTTCACCAAGTGCGGCATCTGCGTGCTGACAAAGGAGCTGGGGCTGTATGACCTCACGCCTGCCATGTGCCGACTGGATTACACGATGGCGGAAGCAGGTGAAACGTCGGACTTTGTGCGCGAATACACGCTGGCGTCCGGCGGGCCGTACTGCGACTGCGGGTATCATAAGAAGCAGAAATAACAAAAACGTCCCGTTCCATTGCCGGAAGGGGACGGTTTCGTTTGCTTATCCGCGCACGAGCGCCTTATCAGTGAATTTTGGGAATACCATATGCACTCCCGCGAACAACCCGCCGCCAATCATCCCGCCCGCGAAATTCAGCAGCAGGTCATCCACATCCGTCATGCGCTGGATGAACAGCTGGCACATTTCAATGCTGATGGGCAGCAGCAGGCACATCAGCGAAAGCCGCAGCGGATGGCGATAGCGCTTCCACAGCAGCGGCAGGAAGAAGCCGTAGGGGATGAAGAGCAGGATGTTCCCCCAGATGTTGATGAGCATTTCCTCCCGCCGGGCGTACCGCAGCTGCCGCGTAATGGTGTGGAACAGCCGCAGCTGAATGCCCTCGCCCGTCCGCAGCCGATGCAGCGCCGACGCCAGCATATCCCCCGGCGCAGCCCATGTGCCGCGCAGCACCAGGCACAGCAGCGAAAACAGCAGCGCCGCGAACGCCATCAGGCAGCCTTCGTGCAGGCTCCAGTGCTTCCAAGGGCGGCGAATGATGCACCATAGGGGCAAAAACACCGCCATCAGCAGGAAATAACGATTGATGTACGCGCTCATGCTTCGATGCCGGACAACGCCTGCGCAAGGTCGGCAATCAGGTCGTCCTTGCTCTCCAGTCCGACGCTGATGCGTACCATGCCCGCCGGAATGCCCGCAACTGCCAGCTGCTCCTCGGTCATCTGCCGATGGGTGGAGGTCGCCGGATTCAGGCAGCACGTCCGCGCGTCGGCGACGTGCGTCTCAATCGCCGCCAAAGTCAGCCGCTTCATGAACGCCTCCGCCGCGGAACGCCCGCCCTTCAAGACGAACGACACCACCCCGCAGCCGCCATTCGGCATATACTTCATGGCGCGGGCGTAGTACGGGCTGGACGGCAGGTGCGGATAGCTGACGGACGCCACCTGCGGCTGCTTTTCGAGGAACTGCGCGACTGCCATTGCGTTCTCGCAGTGGCGCGGCATCCGCACATGCAGGCTCTCCAACCCCAGATTGAGGATGAACGCATTCTGCGGGGACTGCACGCAGCCCAAATCGCGCATGAGCTGGCTGGTGCATTTGGTGATGTACGCGCCCGCGTTGCCGAATTTCTCGGCGTAGGTGATGCCGTGGTAGCTTTCGTCGGGCGTGCAGAGCCCCGGATACTTCTCCGCGTGCGCCATCCAGTCGAAATTGCCGCTGTCCACGATGACGCCGCCGAGCGCAGCGCCGTGGCCATCCATGTACTTTGTCGTCGAGTGGGTCACAATGTCCGCGCCCCAGCGAATCGGCTGGCAGTTGACGGGCGTGGGAAAGGTGTTGTCCACAATCAGCGGAACGCCGTGCCGATGCGCCGCCTGCGCGAATTTCTCAATGTCCAGCACGGTCAGCGCGGGATTGGCAATCGTTTCGCCGAACATGGCGCGCGTGTTCGGGCGGAAGGCGCGGTCAAGCTCGTCGTCCGTCGCGTCGGGGGAGACGAAAGTGGACTCAATTCCCATCTTCTTCAGCGTCACGGCAATCAGGTTGAACGTGCCGCCGTAGATGGAGGACGACGCGACGATGTGGCTGCCTGCCTCGCAGATATTGAACAGCGCCATAAAGTTCGCTGCCTGCCCGGAGCCGGTCAGCATGGCTGCGCTGCCGCCTTCCAGCGCCGCGATTTTCGCCGCAACGTGGTCGCACGTCGGGTTTTGCAGGCGGGAATAGAAATACCCGGACGCTTCGAGGTCAAAGAGCTTGCCCATGTCCTCGCTCGTGGCGTATTTGAAGGTGGTGGACTGGATAATCGGAATTTGGCGCGGCTCGCCGTTGCCGGGCGTGTAGCCTGCCTGAACACACTTGGTTTCAATGCGGTAATCGGACATGGAAAAAGCCTCTTTTCTTATGATTGTGGGTTATCGAAGTTCAATGTCTTCCACCGGGTATATCTTCTCGTTCGGCTGCACCGTCCCCGCTGTCAGCAGGGGCAGGTGATGGCGCGTGTCGCCGCCCGGACGCGGGTCACGCCGCGTAATCGGCAGGTGCTTGCGCCGGTCGGGTTTTTGCAGGCGGCGGTTGTACAGCCCCGGCATATCCTGTGTCACCATGTCATGCGGCAGCTGCTCCACGGTCATCCGGCGCGGCGGATCGCCCGAACGCCAGATGAATGGCACAAAATCCTGAATTCCGTTCATGACGATATAGAAATATGTGCCGATGTACCCCTCTTCGGGGTGCGCCATCATGTAGTGCGGGCAGGTCATCAGCGCTTTTGCCGCGTCGATGAACGCAAGCAGCCCAAAGTGGTCGATAACGCGCTGCATGGCGTTCGCCTCGTCCGACACCTGCCCCATGTCAATCGGATGCCCGGTCACGGATTCGTATGCCGCCGCTGCCTTCTGGTTCAGCCCGCGGACAAAATCCTCCGCATCCGCCTTTTCCAGCGCGCGGTCAAGCGGCAGGAAGCCGCCTAAGCCCAGCATTTTGAGGAAGTCCGCCCCGCTGACGCGCCCCAGCGCCATCAGCAGCGCCATGCCGCCGATGATGCACGTTGGCGTATCGACCATCTTCCAGAGAACGGGGCGGATTGCCAGCCGCGCCTGCACGGATTTCTCGTCGCGCTTCCAGTTGTAGCAGCTTTTGCGCAGATCCTCCGTCGCCTGATATTTCAGGCACATGCCGAGGTGCACCGCCGCGCCGCAGTGGGGGACAAGGTCGTCGCTGTTGAGGATGTTATACAGCGGATAGGCGGATGGGTCGCGAACCGCTTTGCCCGCCATCACCGTGGGGGACGCGAAGCCGTAGCCGATGAGGTTGCGCGCGGAGATGCCCGTTTCGCTCATCTTCAGGTGCGCGTACACCTGCATCATCGCCGCGCCCTGGCTGTGCCCGCAGACCCAGAGGACGAAGCGGCTGTTCGGGCTGCGCATGTTCTGCAGAATGTCGCGCAGGGTGAGCTTTTCCAGTCCCAGCTCTTCCGCCGTTTCCGGGAAGAAAATTTTCTCTTCGTTCGCCTCGAACTGCCGCGCGAGTTCCAGAAAGCCGCGGTGCATCCCGTCCTGCGTTGTCATGCGGAAATTGCTGAACCAGTCGTAGAAGCGCGAACCCGTGCCCATGAACCCAACCGCGACGACGTAGCGCCCATCCAGCGCGGGATGGAGCATCACGACCGCCTTGCCGGTGGTGTTATTGCTGCTGCTCAATCGCAGCGCACCCAGCATCTGTCCCAGCGCGCTAACGGGCTTCAGGCGCGCACGCACCCAGTATTTCCGCCACTCGGCGCTCAAGGGGTTGTTCGGCGGCAGGGCAGTCAGTTCGCCATCCACCTGAATGGTCACGTCGCGCCAGCCGGCGTCGACCCACGGCTCAATCGCCATGCCATACGCGGCGCTGGCGAGTTCGGCGCTCATGCACAGCGCTTCCTCGGACAGCGGCGGGCGCAGTTTGCCCCACGGGTCATGCGTCCACGGCAGCAGCAGCGATGCTGTCTGGGACAAATCGACGCCGGTCAATGTCGAGGATTTCTTTTCCTCTTGCTCCATCCTTCGCTCCTTTCCTTGCCGCTGTTGCGGCGTACGTTTTGTTTGTTGGCAAGCAGGCAGGGATTCACACCACCTGCCCATCATCCCCGCGGCGGAAATCCACCGCAAGCAGCTCCTCGCGGCTGATGACCTGCGTCCGCGGCGAACGGGTCGTCACGAACGACACCTGCTTGTCGTCGTAGCTCACAATGTGCGCATTGACCTGAAACAGCCGCCCATCCCGCATGAACATCAGGCGTATCACCCGGTCATGCTCCACCGCGAAGCGCAGCAGACGCTCCATTGCCCATGTCCTCCGTTTCCGATGAGGGATGCACGGCGTAAATCGTCGCTTCCCAGTTGCTGAATACGCGCGTGAACAGGCGGTCAAGCGTATCCGTATCCACCGCATAGCTGCTCCGCTCGTAGCTGCTGACGTAGATGTAGTCCACATCGTACTTTTCCAGCAGGTCAAGATTCGCTTCCGGGTCGGTGTAGAAGTTCGCAATGTCCATCTTGCGCTCACTCGTGTCCAGCCCGTGGTAGTACAGCCACAAATCCGGCCCGCAGACGATGTTCTGCCCGGCAATGGACGCAATCGGGTTCAGGTGCTGCGTCCCGGTCATGTAGGTGGAATGCTCCGGCGTGTTGTCGCGGGCGAATTCTCCCGCCTCCACCGCCGACGCGGAAAACGCCTGATAGTTGCTGACGCACTCGCGCCAGAGCGTCAGCCCCGCGGACAGGAACACCGCAATCGCCGTCACAACCGCCAGCGCCCCGCGTCCGCGCATCCCTTTCAGCCGATGCCAGACATCCCGGCACCAGTCCGCCACAATCATGCAGCAAAGCAGCCACGCCAGATACATCAGCTTGTTGTTGTCGTAGATGTTTGGCTGAAAGCGCACCAGCTCCACCGCGAGGATAATCGGCAGCGCGCCCGCAAACAGCCGTCGATGCTTCGGATTCCGCTCGAACAGCGCCAGAATCAGCATCAGGAACGGCAGACCGATGTTCTTCAGGTAGAACCAGAAGTACAGGTCACGGAAGACAAATTCACCGTTTGATTCATAGCTGTTGACCCAGTTCGGCCAGAATTGCAGGAAGCTGTTCCCACTGCCCGTGCCTTGGAACACCTGCTCGAACGTGAAGCAAATCAGCTGCGGCGCGCTCAGAATGATGGCAATCACGCCATACGCCAGATACCACTGCAATTGCGTCCAGCGCTCTTTGTCGTGAATCAGGTCGTACACCATCATGCCCAGCGAGCAAAGCCCCAGCGCGAGAAACGAATGCGTGTGAATCAGCGGCAGCGCGCCCGCCCAGACCGCCAGCAGTCCCGTTTGCCGAATCCGCTGCGCAAACGCCGGGCGCTTTTCCGGCGCAAAGGACGTAAACAGCAGATAAAAGCACGGCAGCGCCATGCACCATCCGCCGAGGAGCGTCCGCTGCGGAACCATCAGGTCGGCAATCACGTTTGACCAGCGCAGGTTGTACGGCGTCGGCTGATTCGTCGGCGTGGCGTAGTAGCCGTCAAGAACTTCGCGGATTCGCTCGATGACCGTGCCGAACGGATTGCTCACAGTGCCGCCCGCAAGGTCGAAGTTGTACAGGAAGCCCAGACCGCCGTTCAGGAAGAACAGCAGCGTCGCGAGGATAATCGTCTTTTTCCCCGCGGTCATCTCCCGCGCCAGCACCATCACGCCCATGAAGCACAGCGCCATCATCAATGTACCCGGAACGACAATCGCCCATTCCAGCGAGAAGCCCATCAGGTACAGCGACGTAGACAGGCTGTCCGTCAGGAAGGGATACGACAGCCGCTGACCGGGGAAAAGCGCGTAATCCGGCGGAAAAGCCGCGTTTTTCAGTGACGTGATGAACGACATGTGCATCGGCAAATCGCCGTAAGTGCTCTGCCCGACCCACCAGCCGCCGTCACTTCCGACGCGCAGGCAGTGCGTGTATTGCAGATAACCCGACAGCAGCGTCAGCGGCAGCACGACCATCAGCATCTGCCCCGCCAGCTGCTTTTCCCGCACATCCCACTTTTTCACCGGCGAAGGGTCGCGCAAAAAGAAGCACCCCGCCGTAAGCCCTGCCAGCGGAATCAGCGCCAGCAAATGCGCCGTCCATGTGAAATCCACCGCGAACGCAATCAGCGCCGGCAGCCACATCATCAGCAGCAGCCCCAAGCTGACACCGAGCCACACGCGCGTGAGCAGCGACTTCCGCGGCAGCAGGAATCGCACGCATGCGCACCCCGCCGCGAGAAACACAAGCAGATACAAAACGCCAAGGAATGCGGTCATGAAGGAACTCCCTTCTAACAAAAGAAATGGCACACCAAAATAAAAAAATCAGCGATAAAAACCAAGTAACAGGTACGAGCCGAAGCCGAAGGGGTCGAGGGGGCGATCGCAGACTTCGTCTGTTTTCACTGCCCCCTCGTCGCGTCCGCAGACGCGAAATCCCCTGCGGCAAAAATGCACTTTATGTCAGCTGCTTACGCCTGAAAATACTGATTCAGCAGCTTGACGCCGCCCTCGACATCGCGAAGGTCGATAACCTCGCACGCCGAATGCACATACCGGCACGGAATCGACAGCGTGCACACCGGAATCCCGCCGCGGCTGGTCTGCATCGCGGACGCATCCGTCCCGCCGAACGGCAGCACCTCGCGCTGGGTCTTCACGCCCGCCTGCGCACCCGCCGCCAGCAGCGCTTCCCGCAAATCCGGATTCGAGATGCTCCCGCGGTCCATCACCTTCACGGCAATGCCCTCGCCGAGCTTAATGTCCGGCTGCTTCGTGCCGGGGGTGTCGCCCCACGCGGTCACGTCAATGGCGATGCCCTTGTCCGGCGCTTTCGCGAACGACGCCACCTTCGCGCCGCGGCAGCCGACTTCCTCCTGCACGGAGAAGACGGCAATGATGGTCTGCTTCGTCGCGCCGACGGTCTGCAGGAAGCGAATCAGCAGCGCGCACGCCGCGCGGTCGTCCATCGCGGGGCTTGCGACGCGGTTCGCGCCCAGCTGGAAGCAGTCGTTCGCGTACACGCACACGTCGCCAATCTGCACCATCGTCTCGGCATCCGCCTTGTCCTGCGCGCCGATGTCCACAAACAAGTCCTTCATCGCCGTGTCCTTGCTCACTTCGGACACCACAACACCCTGCACGCCGTTCGGGAACGACACATGCCGCGTCAGGCTCATCGTCGGGCTGATGCCGCCGACGTTCGTCACGCGCAGGAAGCCCTCTTTTTCAATGCCCGTGACGATGTAGCCGATGTGATCCATGTGCGCGGACAGCATGATTTTCTCCGGATTCGCCTCCGTGCCGTTCTTCACGCAAATCAGATTGCCCAGCGCATCCGTCTCGATGCTGTCCACATACGGCGCAACCTCTTCCCGGATGACCGACGCCACCGGCTCTTCCAGTCCCGACGGCGCGACCGGTTTGAGCACCTTCTTCAACAATTCCAACATAATTTTTCTCCTTTACTTGAGGGAGGCGCAAGGGGCGCTGCCCCTTGACCCCGCAAGGGACGCTGTCCCTTGACCCTGCAAGGGTCTTCGACCCTTGACCCATTTTCGCGATTGAGTTGAGCGCGACTGCATACAGTATGCGCGTGTTTATTCAGAAACGGATAAAACCAACTGCAAATAACCCCAAAAGCAGCGGCACCGAAGGTTTCCGAAGGGCGATCGCAGGCTTCGCCTGTTTGCATTGCCCTTTGGTCGCCTCCGTAGAGGCGAAATCCCTGCGCTTACAGCGCCTTCACCAGCGCCTTCACCAGCGCAAACTGGCTCTCCACATCCGACAGCTTCACCACCGACGACGGCGAGTGAATATACCGACACGGCACGCTCAGCACCACCACCGGCACACCCTCCCGCGCGCGCTGAATCGCGCCGCCGTCGTTGCCGCCGGATACGCTGTGCTTCACCTGATGCGGAATGTTCTCCTGCTTCGCCACGTCCAGCGCCTTGCGGAACAGCGCTCGGTTCGCAATTGACGCGCCATCCATGAACGACACCGCGACACCCTGTCCGGCTTCGCAGACGTGTGCAGTCTCCGGTACGTCGCCGAGGTCGTTGCACGTTGTGCCTTCCAGCACAATGCCGATGTCGGGTTCCTGCTGGAACGCTGCCCCCTTCGCGCCGCGGCAGCCGACTTCCTCTTCGGACACAAAGCAAGCCACGAGGTCAACCGGCAGTTCTTCTTGCAGCAGACGCAGCAGCGACAGGCAGCCGACGCGGTCGTCGAATGCCTTGCCGCACGCGAAGCCGTCGCCGTATTCCACATAGGGCGTATCGAAGGAGATGTACGTCCCCATCGGGGCTTTGCGCTCGGCTTCGTCCTTGTCCTTCGCGCCAATGTCCACCAGCAGCTCATCCATCGAAAGCACATGCTTGCGCTCGGCGGCGGATTGCAGGTGAATCGGCACAGCATCGATGACACCGGGCAGTTTGTCGTCCCCGACGGTGACGCGCTTGGAAACCAGCACACGCGGGTCGATGCCGCCTGCCGCGGCAATGCGCAGGTAGCCATCCTCCGTGGCGGAGGTGACAATCAGCCCCACTTCGTCCATATGCGCGCTGACCATCACGCGCTTGCGGGGCGCGTCGCCCGTGCCTTCCTTCACGACAACGACGTTGCCCATGCGGTCGAGGACGGGCGCGAAGCCCAGCTTTTTCAGCTCATCCAGCAGAACGCGGCGAATTGCCTGCTCATGCCCGGAGGGAGCGTTGATTTCCGTCAGTGTTTTCAAATCCATAGGTCATCCTCCCAGCTTTCGTCGAGTTCCGCGACGAAATTCGCCAGCAGACGCGCGCCCTCTTCCAGCGTGTTCAGGTCAATCGTTTCCACCGACGTGTGCATGTACTTCTCCGGCAGGCTGAGCAGCACGCTCGGCACACCCGCGCAGGACAAGCCGATTTCGTCCGCGTCCGTGCCGGTGGAGCGGCTGGCGACGTTCGCGTTCAGCTTCACATGGTGCTTTTTCGCGCAGTCGATGAGCCGCTGATTGAGCTTCGGTTGCACAAACGGCCCGTGCGTGACAATCATCGCGTCAATCGGCAGGGCAGAGCGCGGCGGACAGGTCGGCGTTTCAGCAAAATCGACGTCCAGCACGACAGACAAATCCGGATCAATCGCGAAGGCGGAGGTCATTGCGCCGCGTCCGCCGACTTCCTCCTGCGAGGAGCAGACGAAATACACATCCGCGTCGCAGACCAGCTTTTGCAGCATTTCCGCCGTGCGCAGCAGAATCGCCACGCAGGAGCGGTCATCCAGCGTTTTCGATGCGAACTGATCGTTGAGCAATTCGCGGGCAGGCCCGTCGAAGGTCACCAAATCGCCGATGCGGACGAGTTCCTTCGCGCGGTCGGCGCTCATGCCAATGTCCACATGCAGGTTGTCCAGCGTGTAGTTGTTCGCGCGGTCGGCGGCGCTCATCAGGTGCGGCGGCAGCGCGCCGATGGTGCCGAACAGCTTCTCGCGCCCATGCACCCACACGCGGCTCGCGGGGAGAATGCGCGGATCAACCCCGCCGACATTGCCCAAGCGCAGGCTGCCGTCATCCTCAATATGCGTCACCATCAGGGCGATTTCGTCCAGGTGGGCGCACAGCATAATTTTCGGACCTTTGCCCTTTTTGTGCGCAATCACGCTGTACATCGCGTCTACCGTCACCTCATCCACCAGCGGACGGAATTGTTCGGCAAAGTACGCGCTGACCTGCGCCTCATGCCCGCTGACACCCGGCAGCGCCGTTACGTCGGCAAGCAGCTTCTTGACATCCATCATATGCCTCCTTCGATTGTGAAGAATCTACCGATTTATTATAGCATATTTCCTTTCCGCTGTGAAGAGGAAGATGATTAGCCGCGGCAAACAGCGATTTCTTGCCCGTTTGTCTTGCATGACGCGGCGGGGTGTGCTATACTGAAAATGTTTACGTGCCTGCTGCGACCAAAGGAGCTTGCTATGCCAACGATTGATATGCAGGACACGAATCGCCGCGCGATTGTGGCGCTCGACGCAGGCGATATTTTCCACGCCGAACGGCTTTTTGCCCGCAATTATCGTGCCTACCCGTGCCTGATGACGGCGCTGAACTACGCGAACTTTCTGGGCGACTGCCATCATCTGTCGGGGCAGGGAATCGCCGCGTAGCTTGTGGGCGGAGGCGGAAGCGCTGCTGGCGCGGATGTATGCCGCGAGTTTCGCGCGGGAAGTGCCGGTTTTCTCGGACGACGCGCTGATTGCCTGCCACTTCATCGCCTGCCCGATTCATGGTGAGGGCGCGGAATAAGCTGATTTTCGGATACTGCCAATATAGGTTTTCCAAAAAACAACATGCGCTGACATCCAAGTATGAAAGTGGCGACGCCGAAGGGGTGTCGGGGGCGAGCGGAAAGCCCCCGACTCGCGTCCGCAGACGCGAAATCCCCTGCATGACAGCGCAATTTATGTAGAAAAGCCATCCGCAAAATCGACAAAAGAAAGGAGTACCCCGACGATGTACGAAGAATTGCAGCAGTGGATTGACGAGAGCCGCCGCATCGTGTTTTTCGGCGGCGCGGGTGTCTCGACGGAGAGCGGCATTCCCGATTTCCGCTCGCAGGACGGACTGTATCATCAGCAGTTTGCCTATCCGCCGGAGGAAATTCTGTCCCACACCTTTTTTGCGCGCCATCCGGAGGAGTTTTTCCGCTTCTATCGCGCGAAAATGCTCCCCTTGGACGCGCAGCCGAACGACGCGCACCGCTTTCTGGCGCAGCTGGAAGCCGGCGGGCGTTTGACGGCGGTCATCACGCAGAATATCGACGGCTTGCACCAGAAGGCGGGCAGCAAAATGGTGCTGGAACTGCACGGCAGCATCCACCGGAATTATTGCCTGAAATGTGCGCGCTTTTTTCCGCCGGAGTACATCCGGGACAGTGAAGGCGTGCCGAAATGCCCCTGCGGCGGCATCATCAAGCCGGACGTTGTGCTGTACGAGGAAGGGCTTGATGATGCGACGGTTCGCGCGGCGGTGCGCCAATTGCAGCAGGCGGAACTGCTTATCGTCGCCGGTACAAGCCTGACGGTGTATCCGGCGGCGGCGCTGCTGCGGTTCTTCCGCGGGCGGCACATCGTTCTTATCAACCGAGACGCAACCCCGCTGGACAATCAGGCGGATTTGGTGCTGCATGAGCGCGTGGGAGCGGTCTGCCGCCATCTGCGCCCGACGCCATTGGAGGTGGGGGAATGACGACGCTGGAGACGCTCTTTTCACCCGTGCAGAAGGAGAAACTGCGTCAGGCGGCATTGGTGCGCACATCCTGCCGGAGCTTTGCGGGTGCGCCCGACACGGCGGCGTTCGCGGCGCTGTCCTACGTCGTCGGGCGGTGCGCGCTGCCCGGTGCACGCTTGGTGCTGACCCCGGTGGACGAATCGCTGTTCACCGGCACGATTCTGGGCATGGGGCGCATCACGGGCTGCAAAATGGCGGCGGTGGTCATCGCCTGCGGGACGGAAGCGCTCTGCCGCGTGAATGCCGGGATTCTGGGCGAAGCGTTCGTGCTGGAAGCGACGGCGCTGGGACTGGGGACGTGCTGGGTGAGCGGCACATACCGCCGCAAGCAGATTCGCCTGCCGATGCAGGAGAACGAGACGGTACTCGCGGTGATTGCGGTCGGTGTGCCGGAGAAGCCGCTTCAAGCGCCGGAGAATCGCCGCCGGAAGCCGCTCGACAAGCTGATGAACGCCGTTCCCGCGGACGGCATGATGCTGGATGCGGCGAAGCTGGTGCAAATTGCGCCGTCGGCAATGAACATGCAGCCGTGGCGGATGGAAGCGCTGCCCGGTGCGTTTGCGCTGACCATCAGCGACCGTGCCCTGCTGGACGGCGGCATTGCGCTATGCCACGCGGAACTGGCGCTGCACGGGGCACATCGGTGGGTGTACAGCGCGGCGCACGGGGGAATCACGGCGGTGGCGCAGGGGAAGTTTGTCCCCTAACCCCCTTGGTGGTAAGGGACTTTGGGGATTGATTCCTTCTTAGAAACTGGATTTTTTCATGCAGGGGGGTTCGCCTCCGCGGAGGCGACAAGGTGGCTTTCCGATCGCCCCCTTGACCCCTTCGGGCTGCACACCTCCATACTTTTGGGGTGTTGCGGCAGAACCGACCTCATCCGTCGCTGCGGCGACACCTTCCCCAGAAGGGAAGGCAAGGGGCGATGCCATACGTTCCGCAACAAACCAATAGCAGGTTTTCGCAGTGCGTGGGGAAGCCCACAAAACCTTCCCCTCTGGGAAAGGTGCCGAAGGCGGATGAGGTTGTACTTACACGCGTGCATAGTA
>ERZ1034719.725-NODE-725-length-17928-cov-11.580932_pt1 | contig 17928 bp, 10 predicted proteins | sample MGYA00520703_ERZ1034719 | MGnify/ENA primary metagenome ERZ1034719 (study PRJEB33766, sample SAMN09781716) | gut metagenome | biome: gut microbiome | host: Homo sapiens | place: Madagascar | study: EMG produced TPA metagenomics assembly of the PRJNA485056 data...
CCAAGAAGATTCAGATTGAGGCTCGTGTGATGGGCGACCTGAGCATGAACCACATCATCCCTGTGGCAACCCACTATCAGAGCCGTCTGGCAAAGAACGTAGAGGGTATGATTCACATCTTCGGAGGCGAGGAAGGCAAGAAACTGACCGCCCGCAACGTGAAGATTATCCGTGAGATTGCCGAGCGCACCGAGTCGATAGAGCGTGGTGTAGAGGCATTGGTAGATGCCCGCAAGGTAGCCAACAAGATAGAGAGCGAGCGCGAGAAGGCAGTAGCTTATCATGACACGGTAGCTCCAAAGATGGAGGAAATCCGTTATCAGATAGACAAGCTCGAACTTCTCGTAGCCGATGAGCTTTGGACTTTGCCAAAGTATCGTGAGCTGCTGTTCATCAGATAATATTTCCTGGATAAGGAATTGATATAATAAAAAAAGAGTGCATTGTTTATTACAGTGCACTCTTTTTTTATCACCTTGCTCCAATCAACATCAACGCTTTCTTGTCAGCGTTAAAAAAGTTGGCTAAATATCTGTCTATCTTCGTGCTTTTTGTCCGTTTTCCCAAGATTTAACACTTTGCCTAGTTAAAAGAGGGTGTGTCATAAGTCTAGATAATAGTTGGCGCATAACAGTTGATCACCGCATGCACAACAGCTGTTGTGCATGCGTATATCAGCTGTTATGCAAGCGCACAACAGCTGTTGTGCGACCGGAGATACTGACTACCTCAACAACATATCCTATCTCTCCCAACAACTTATCCTATCTCTTCCAACAACAAGAAGAGGGTGAATAATTATCTTATGACACACCCTTTTAGATTCCGGGAATATGGTAAAGTTGGTTATAAGTAATATAAAGAACGTGAGGAAGTTTGTTTCCTTGCTTGTTTTCTTAGTACTTTTGCCCCATAATTATGGACTCAAGTGTGGAAAATGTGGAGAATTACACAAAAGAGATACCAAAAATGTGTAAAATCCCACATTTTCCCTACTTCAATTAAAATACAGGGATACGTTTAATAGTATGGTTATTCAAAAAGTCTAGGGTGTTGTAAATATTTATATCCATAATTAGCTTCCTTGGTTTGGGGTAATCTAGCAGTGAGAAGATGGATTATAACATGCATGTTTCCTCTTTTTTATCACTTTCAGCAAAATAAAATTCTATAGTTGTACGACTATAAAGCTACAGTTGTACGACTATAGGGTTCTTAGTCGTACAACTATAGAATTTCTATTCGTTATTCTAAAAGTGCAAATATGTAACGCGTTGATTTTCAGTATGTTGCTATTCATTGTTGTGTTTGCAATATTCATGAACAAATTGGAGTCAGTTGAAAATATGGAAATCTCAGCGATGTAAAGCTAAAGAAAAAATCACGGAAGAACCTGATGTTACCTCATCATTATAGTCGGCACTTTTACAATATAAGTTTTTTCAGATTGCAGAACGATAGGAACATAGTCTGTCAGCAGTTTATTGCGGTCGAAAAGCATACTTTTTGCTTTTAACGAATGTATAATGACAAGATGATACTTTGTTGCCCTGTTGTGGCTTTGTGCTATCTATTTTTTATTAATTTCTCGATTTGTCTTACAAAAAAACAGGAAAAATAGGATATTTTTGCAGATTTTATGCAAAAAAAGATAATATTTCATATTTTTGTTGTAATTTTGCAGCCGATATCACATTATTATATAATAATTTAAAATAAGACGAGAAATTATGGAAAAAAGACTCTCGCTCTTCTTTGTTTGTCTCTTGATGAGCATCGGAGCAGCGTTTGCCCAGATTGACGTATCTGGAACCGTAATATCTGCGGATGACAACGAACCGATTATTGGTGCCTCTGTTTTAATTTCTGGGGGGGCAGCCACTAAGGGTACAGTCACAGATGTTGACGGTAACTTTAAACTGAACGTTCCTAATGGAACTAAACTCGTGTTTAGTTACGTGGGAATGAAAAGTCAGACAGTGCTTGCCTCTGCCCACATGAAGGTGGTGCTTCATCCAGAAGCACAGTTGCAGGAGGTAGTTGTTACTGGTTTACAGAAAACAGACCGACGCTTATTTACCGGTGCTACCGACCGTGTAAATGCCGAGGAAGCAAAATTGAATGGTGTTGCCGACATCAGCCGTTCTTTGGAAGGCCGTGCTGCCGGTGTGTCTGTGCAGAACGTGAGTGGTACCTTTGGTTCTGCTCCAAAGATTCGTGTGCGTGGTGCAACATCTATCTATGGTTCTTCAAAACCTCTTTGGGTAGTGGATGGCGTTATCATGGAGGATGTATCCGATGTGAGCGCAGATGATTTGGCTTCCGGTGACCCGGAGACCCTGATTTCTTCTGCCATCGCAGGCTTGAACTCTGATGATATCGAGAGCTTCCAGATTCTGAAGGATGGTTCTGCTACCTCTATTTATGGTGCACGTGCGATGGCAGGTGTCATCGTCGTTACTACCAAGAAGGGTAAGCAGGGACAGGCTCATCTGAACTATACCGGTGAGTTTACCACCCGTCTGATTCCATCTTATGGCAATTTTGATATTCTCAACTCTCAGGACCAGATGGCCATCTACAAGGAGTTGAGGGATAAGGGATGGCTCAATCTTTCTGATATTCTCAATGGTAGCGACTATGGTGTATATGGAAAGATGTATGAGCTCATCAATACCTACAACAGTACTTCTGGTATGTTCGGACTTGCCAACAATCAGGAGTCTCAGAATGCTTATCTCCAGCAGGCTGAGTATCGCAATACCAACTGGTTCAAGCAGCTTTTCTCTTCTGCCATCATGCAGAACCACTCTGTAAGCTTGAGCGGTGGTACCGAGAAGAGTAACTATTATGCTTCACTTTCTGCTATGGTTGACCCAGGATGGTACAAGGATAGCAAGGTGAACCGTTATACCGTGAGCATGAATATGACTCATCATATTCTTGATAATCTTTCTGTCAACTTGATTGGTGGTGGTTCTTACCGTAAGCAGAGAGCTCCAGGAACTTTGGGACAGGATGTGGATGTAGTATCAGGTCAGGTGAAGCGTGACTTCGATATCAACCCATATTCTTACGCCCTGAACACATCACGTGCGCTCGATCCTTATACTTATTATCATGCCAACTATGCAGCATTCAACATCCTGCATGAGTTGGAGAGCAACTACATCGACCTGAACGTGGCTGATGCCAAGTTCCAGTTGGAGTTGAAGTGGAAGCCATTCAAGGATCTTGAGTTCGCTACCCTGGGTGCCATCAAGTATAGCACTTCTTCACAGGAGCACAACATTCTGGAAGATTCCAACCAGGCTTTGGCTTATCGCGCCATGGACAACGCACTGATCCGTGATGCCAACAAGCTGCTCTTCACTGATAAGGACGACCTCTATGCCTTGCCAGTATCAGTATTGAAACAGGGTGGTATCTATCAGCGTACAGAGAACCGTATGTTGGACTATGACTTCCGTGCCACAGTCAACTACAACCATACTTTTGCGCAGAAGCACATCGTCAACCTCTTTGGTGGTCTCGAAACTACCAGCATCAGCCGTAACCGCAGCTGGTTTAACGGCTGGGGTATGAACTACCGTGGTGAGACTGCTTACTTCGAGTATCTCTATTTTAAGAAGTTGGACCAGGAGAACTCAAACTATTACAGCTTGCGCAACACCGATTCACGTAGTGCCGCATTCTATGCCAATGCAACCTATTCTTTCAACGGCAAGTATGTAGTGAACGGAACATTCCGCTATGAAGGTTCTAACCAGATGGGTCGTACCACCAAGGCACGTTGGATGCCTACATGGAACCTGTCAGGTGCATGGAACGTACACGAGGAGAGCTTCTTCCCTAAACTCAAGCCATTGTCAAGCCTCACCTTCCGTGTGTCTTACAGTTTGACTGGTACTCCTCCTGATGCAGCTTACTGCAATGCACTTACCAAGCTCTCTATGAATACCCCTTACCGTCCTACAACTACCGACAAGGAGTTGGGATTTGTGGTAGCAGCACTCGGTAATGATGAGCTTACTTACGAGAAGAAGCACGAGTTCAACTTCGGTGTGGATGCAGGTTTCTTCAACAACCGTCTGAATGTGACCTTCGATGTATATCAGCGTCGCAACTTCGATGAGATTGCTCCTACTGTTACCCAGCTCTATGGCACCGCTTATGCCAATGTAGGTTCCATGAAGTCATGGGGTGAGGAGTTGAGTATCTCTTCTACCAATATCAAGACCCAGGATTTCAGCTGGCAGACCAGTCTGATTTATTCTCACAACCGTACAGAGATTACTGACCTCTACAATCAGGGTCGCGTTATCGACCTGGTTCAGGGTAACGGTTTTGCCAAGCAGGGTTATCCAGCCCGTGCCTTGTTCTCAATCCCATTCGTGGGCATCAATGAGAAGGGTTATCCAGTATGCATCAATGAGAAGGGCCAGGCTACCGTGGGTAACCTCAACTTCCAGGAGCGTGACAATACAGATTATCTGATTTACGAGGGTTCTACAGACCCAGTTTACAATGGTTCTTTGGGTAACACCTTTAATTATAAGGGCTTCCATCTGAACGTATTCCTTACATACGCCTTCGGCAACGTGGTTCGTCTTGACCCGGCTTTCAGTGCCAAGTATAACGACTTGACCTCTATGACCCACGATTTCAAGAACCGCTGGATGCAGCCTGGTGATGAGAATGTTACCAATGTGCCTGGTGTAGTGAGCCGTTATGAGTATGAGCAGAACAGCACATTGCTTGCTACTGCCTACAATGCTTACAACTATACATCTGTTCGCACAGCCAAGGGTGACTTCATCCGCTTGAAGGAAATTTCACTGGCATACGACTTCCCACACCGCTGGTTTGAAAAATCACCAGTGAACAACATCTCATTGAAGCTTCAGGCTACCAACCTCATGCTGCTCTATGCAGACAAGAAGCTGAACGGTCAGGATCCTGAGTTTATGAATGCGGGTGGTGTGGCTTCACCAATGCCAAAGCAGTTTACTCTTACATTGAAACTTGGACTTTAATTATAGTAGAAAAGAAAAATGAAAATAAAGAAATTATATATCGCCATTGTAGCGTTGGCATTGTCGGCTGGCTTGTCTTCCTGCAACGATTATCTGGACAAGCAGCCAGATAGCCGTCTGGACTTGCAGAGCCCTTCCGATGTGTCCAAGCTCCTGGTTAATGCTTACCCACAGGTACATCCAGCCTATTTGCTGGAGATGTATTCTGACAATACCGATTGTAACCTGAATACCGGTTGGGATGCTGCCGACCGTTTCCAGCAGCAGGCATACGAATGGGACGACATCACCGAGACCAGTTCTTATGAGACACCTTCTACTTACTGGTCAACCTACTATGATGCCATCACCACAGCCAATATCGCTTTGCAACACATCAACAGTCAGGCAGACCAGAGCTCTTATGCAGCCCAGAAGGGTGAGGCTCTCCTGTGCCGTGCCTATGCCATGTTCCAGTTGGCAAACGTATTCTGCATGGCTTATGATGAGACCACAGCAGCCACAGACCTGGGTCTCCCTTACCCAGAGGTAGTTGAGACCAATGTACACGTGAAGTACGACCGTGGTACCCTGGCAGAACTCTATGCCAAGATTGACAAGGATTTGCAGGAAGGCTTGAAGCTGGTAGGCTCTACTTATGACAAGCCAAAGTTCCATTTCACTTCTACCTCTGCATCCGCTTTTGCAGCCCGTTTCTACCTCTATTATCAGAAGTATGACAAGGCTGTGGAGTATGCCAACAAGGTGTTGGGCAGCAATGCCAAGAGTATGTTGAGAGACTGGGCAGCCTGGGCTTCTCTTTCTCCTAACAAGCAGGTTCAGCCTAATGCTTACATCAGTTCATCTGTAAAGGCAAACCTCCTGTTGCAGGTAGTTGCTTCTGAATGGGGAGCCATCGGTGGTCCGTTCCAGTATGGTGACAAGTATGCACATAGTGCCATTGTTTCAAGCAAGGAGACCATTCAGTCTGAGGGTCCTTGGGGAGTTAGCGACAAGGTGTTCAATTATACCGTGTTCAACTCAGGTTCTCTTTCTAAGTACATCCTCCGTAAGGTTCCTTACGATTTCGAATATGCTGATATCCAGGCAGGTATCGGTACCCCTCACGCAGTATATGCAGAGTTTACTGCCGATGAAACTTTGCTCGTAAGAGCTGAGGCTCAGGCTTTGCTCGGTCATTATGCCGAGGCTTTGGACGACCTGAACACCGAGTTGGCTGCCTTCTCTAAGGATGGCGTGCAGCTTACACTGGATGATGTCAAGAAGTTCTACAGCGATGATGTTACCGCTTATTACACTCCTGAGAAGCCAACTCCACGCAAGGCGTTCCATACAACCTTCGCCATCAGCAAGGATACAGAGGAGCCTATGCTGCAGTGCATCCTTCACCTCCGTCGAATCATGACCATTCATGAGGGCTTGCGCATGCAGGATGTAAAGCGCTACGGCATCACTATCTACCGCCGTGATGTGAAGAGCAACTACAAGATTACAGGCGTCACCGACACCATGAAGGCTCGTGACCCACGTCTCGCTATCCAGTTGCCACAGGATGTTATCACAGCAGGTGTTACACCAAACCCTCGCAATAAATAAAAAACATAAAGTAATAGAAAGAAATGAAACATAATATATATATGTTGATGTTGGCATTGGTGATGGGCTTGGGCTTCGTGGCCTGCTCAGACAATGATCCGGACGGACCAACCATCTTCCCTGTTACCTCTCCAGAGAGAGACCAGTTGGACATGTGGTTGCAGAAAAACTACACCAGTCCTTACAACATCGATTTCAAGTATAAGATGGAGGACATCGAGTCTGACTATCAGTATACCCTGACACCAGCCGATTCAGCCAAGTCAGCTAAGTTGGCTATCATCATCAAGTATCTCTGGCTCGATTCATACGCCGAGGTGTTGGGACCGGATTTCGTGAAGCACAATGTGCCAAGAGTTATCCACCTGATTGGTAGCCCAGCCTACAACAGCAACGGAACTATGGTTCTGGGTACTGCCGAGGGCGGTCTGAAGGTTACACTCTATATGGTGAACAGTCTGACCGATGCCATGCTGGAAAGCTATGCTTCTATGACTGAGTATTATTTCCACACCATGCACCACGAGTTTACCCACATTCTGAACCAGAAGAAGCCTTACGACACATCTTATAATAAGATTACCGAGTCGGGCTATGTAAGTGGTAACTGGTATCAGGTTCAGGATTCTGTAGCTCATGGCAAGGGCTTTGTTACTCCATACGCCATGTCAGAGGGTCTGGAGGACTTTGCTGAGATGCTGTCAACCTATATCACTTATACTCCAGATCAGTGGCAGGCTATCATCAACGATGCCCAGAAGGTAGGTGGTAACGAGGCAGTATCTGCATTGAACCAGAAGCTTAACATCGTAAGAAACTACATGCTGGAATCATGGGATGTGGATATCGATGTATTGCGTGCAGCCATCCTGCGAAGAGGTAATGAGTTGAGTTCTTTGGATTTGGAACATTTAAAATAGAATAGATTTATGAAACATATATTTGTAGCTATCGTTTGCTTGTTGGGCAGCATGAGCTTGCAGTCGTGTCTGCACGATGACAAGGAATTCTTCGACGAGTCGGCTGCCAACCGCATCGAGAGCACCGTTGAGAATACTCAGAAGATTCTGGAATCTTCAGAGAACGGATGGCAGCTTCATTATTTCACAGGCAAGGGCATGACCGGTGGCGGTTACACCTTCCTCATGAAGTTTGCCAATGGCAAGGTGACTGTGGCTGGTGATGCTGCCATCGCTGACCCTACAGAGCGTGTAACATCCAGTTATACCGTAGACCGCAGCATGGGACCAGTGCTCTCCTTCAACACTTACAACAATATCTTCCATTTCCTGGGAGAGCCTACTTATGGTGAGATTGAAGGTGACCAGGGCGACTGGGAGTTTGTTGTTACCAAGCTTACAGAAGACAGTATCTTCGTAAGAGGAAAGAAGTGGGAGAACGAAATGGTATTCACCCGTATTCCTGCCGATCTGGACTGGACTTCTTATCTGAACAGCATCGCTGATGTACAGAAGCGCCTGGGTGTGAACTATCGCGTAGGCAATTCTACTGATGCCAGCAAGATGATTGAGATTAATTCCAGCAAACGCCGCATCCTTTCGCGTACAGCCAACGGTCAGATAGTAGAGCAGCCATTCTATATTACTACCACCGGTATCCATGCCGTAAATGAGCCTGTGGTTCTGGATGGTAACGAGGTACAGGACTTCCTGGTCAGCCCGACTGGCGTGTTGTCAGCCAAAGACAATGAGGCTCTTACCTTGAAAACTTATGCTCCTAGCATCGATACCTGGGTAGGCAAATGGACCCTCTCTGCCATGCAGGGTTCCTGCGATATAACCATCTCTAAGATAGAAGATGAGGAGAACATGCTGAAGGGTACATTCACCACAGGTGGATATACTTATAATATAGGATTGGATTTCGATCCAGAGACGGGTAACCTTAACCTGCCATCTCAGATGATTGAAGACCCTAGCGGTAGATATCCTGCCCTGTGGCTGATGAATGCTGACTTGAATAAGGGTGCATTGCTCGGAGATGGTGGTATGAATATCGTATGGCACGGTGTTGCTCAGGAAGGTGATTTCGAGGATGATGGAATCGTGGCTGATAGAGGCTATGTCACCGATACTTTTATTGCCTTGGCTTGTACAAGCAAAGGAGAGCCTATCACGAAGGACGATAAGTATATATTTGTCATCGAATGGTATTTCCTTTCTAATTTGACTCCAAACAAATAAAAAATGAAGATGAAGAAATCTATATATATAATAGGTATAGCTGCCATGGGGCTGATGGCCTCATGCAGCAGCGATAGCGATTATCAGGCTGTGGCTGAGAGCACCATCAACGTGCTTTCTGCCCAGACTATGCTTGGACCTAACGACAGCGAGGGTGCTGTCACTGTTGACTGTACCCCTATGAAGGCTTATACCGATGAGCCTTCATGGCTTAGTACCAGCATTGAGGGTAGCACCGTGAAACTGGCTGCTATTGCCAACGACTCCCGCCAGTCGCGTAACGCCAAGTTGGTTATCAAGAAGACTGAGACCGATTCTGTGGTTATCAATGTATCTCAGTATGGCTTGGTGCTTGAGATGAACAATGCTAATATGATTTATAGTAACAATCAGCCTGTTGAGTTCACGAAGACATACCGTTCTAACACCGATATGAAGGTAATCTATGCTCCTGAGTGGGCGAAAGCTTCGGTTGATACCAATAGCAAGGAATTGAAGGTGTCGCTCAGCGAGAATACAACCGGTCATCTCCGTGCTGATTATATCAAGTATCAGGTGGCAGCCGTTACCGATTCTTTCATCGTGAAGCAGTTTGACTTCGACAAGGATATTGCCGGAGAATACGTGTTTGCTTATTACGATTTTAATGAGGATACGAAACTGGAACTCCAGACGGTTCGTGCCAAATTGAGCCGTACCGAACTTGCTATTCCTGAAATGGGACTGGTATTCCCTGTTTCTATCAACGAGGAAACTGGTAGTGTGGAGACCCGCAGCAGCCAGTATCTGGGTAAGTTTGGTAAGTACTATATCTATGATACCTTCTTCGATACGGATCTTCTTGGCTATGTGGGTTCAGAGTCTGGTCTTCTTTCTGCTACCTTGAAGTTTAGCGAGGAGTATGGAACTTACGGATTCTTTGGCGGTACCGCTTATACCATCAATAACAAGACGGGCGAATTCCTTGCCATGCTCTTGCAGACATTCAAGGCGAAGAGTGCTTCAGAGGCTAATTTTTACAACAACTTCTGCTGGATGGTGGCACCATATATCATGTCAGTTCCAAAGAAGGATCCTGCTTCTGTCAAGCAGCAGGCACCGGCATTGGCTCGCCAGTTGGCTCCATCTGCCAGCAGTCTTGCTACCAAGCTTTCAGCATGGCAGTCATATCGTAAATCATCTATCATCAAATAAACTTAATAAGTTTTTATTATGAGAATTTTATCTACACTTTGCCTCACTTTGCTCCTGGGAGCAAGCGGCACAGCAGCGATGGCCTCCAGTAAGGCTTCGTTTGCCAAGAAGTTTAAGAATGTTGACATTCATCGCCTGGTATCTGTTCCTGGTTTGGTGGATTGCAGCAACAGTGCTTATCAGATGCGTCAGGCTGGCTTTGCTACAGTCAGCAATGCTCCTATGCGTAGTAGTGATACTCCTGCCAATACTGCTTCGGGTCAGACTTACGGATGGGTAACTGCTCCAGACGCAAGCAACTGGTATTTTACCCAGGACATTACTTCCAGAGACTCTGTCTTCAGCGAGTTTTATACAGCCCACTTCCACGAGTCTTCAAAGATTACCCTGTTTGATAATAACCACAAGCAGGTAGGTTCTTTCAGCGTCAAGGTTCCTGAAGGATGGAAGCATGTGGCAGACATCACTCCATATGGTCCTATCACCAAGAAACTCTTCGATAGAGACGAGAAGTCTAACGAAATCCTGGTGGAGTTCCACGATGCCTTCAATGGCTCAAACAAGTACCTCACCCGTGCCTATGATATCAATACAGGTGAAATCAAGTTCGAGATGGAGGGTACCGGTCTTGTATTCGATGCTTCAAAGGGATGGAATAGCTACCAGCGTCTCATCATGACTCACGAGTCTGATGAGAAGTATAGTATCGATGTCATCGCACCTCCTGCCAATGGACAGACAGACTGGACTGTAGAGCATACTTTCAACTTTGATATTGACAACAAGATTACCTATCTTCAGGGTTCTTGCTTCAACTGTATGAATGTGGATGGTACTCCTTACTATGTTCTGGCAGAGTATGATAAGCCATTTACAAAAACCGATGCAGGTGATGGTTCCACGGATATTAAGCAGGAGCCGGACAACTTCCTGGTATTGAGAACTTTCGATAAGAGTTTCGATAAGGTGGATAGCCTCCGTGTTTCCATCAATGCACCAGAGGGCACTCCATACCGTTCTGCTGCTTTCGGTCTCTTCGGCAACAATGATTTGTCTAAGGGCTACTTCAGCAACAGCGGCAAATTGAACTATGTGGTAGGACTTCACGATTATGCTCCTGCTTTGGATGGAGACTTGATTTCTTATGCCGTTTACGACTCAGAGAATGGTAAGTTGAAGGATATCTGCGACAAGGTAACAAGCAACAAGAGGGGCTTGCTGAATACCATCCATGGTAAGTCAGACCAGATGTGGTTCTTGCAGACCATAGGTACAAGCGAAGGTTCAGGTCAGCAGATTCAGTTGGTTGATGTTCCTTCTTGCGAGAAGGTTTGTGTGTTGCCACAGAGCATTGATGGCAATGCCATCTCTTCTAATTTCGACCGTTACCCAACTACAGCCAATGCGCAGGGTTACCAGTATGTCATTGCTTTGTCAAAGGCACAGTCTAATGAGGCTGGTGAGGTTCTTGCTCCTATCGCTTGGGTGAACCCTGATTGCACCATCGATCATGTGGACCGACTTAACTTGGGCACAAAGGCAGAGAACTTCACTCCATTAATCAACAGCACATCACTCAACCCATATCTCTTCAATACCAATGATGATATGGAGTATGTATATATTGCCAAGAAGCGTCGCGAGGATGGCAGCAACAAACTCGATAACGTCTTGGAAGTTTCCACGCTCGACGGTACCGTTATCAAGTCATGGCGTGGTGATGATAACTATGTCTTCTCACAGGCAAGTTTCCCTGTTATGGACGAATTGGGCAAGCGCCAGATGTTTGTCGTGTTCGAGGATAGAGCGAATAACAAGTATGACATGAACTTCTACGACCTTCCTTTCACCAAGTTTGAACAGGGTGGTACAGGTACCGTAGAGGATCCATACCTGATTTCTACTACTGGTGACTTCCAGCAGCTGGCTCTGGAGCCAACCAAGAACTACAAGATGGTAGCTGATATTGATATGTCTAAGGCTGCACAGTGGTGGGCTCCTGTCAAGAACTTCACTGGTTCTCTGGATGGTGACGGTCATACTATCTATAATCTCGGTGTGAAGACAACTGAGGACCATGCAGGTTTGTTTGGTACACTCGACCTCAATGGTATTGCCAAGAACCTGATTTTTGTGAATCCTACTGTAGAGGTGACAAATAGCAACCAGTATGCCGGTGTGTTGGCAGGTGAGACCAATTATACTTATGATGGTAAGGGCCAGGCTACCAATGTAGACAGCATTTTTGTTTATGGTGCCAAGATTGCAGGTGATGACCAGGGCTTTATAGCTGCGGGCGGTCTCGTTGGTAGCGCTAATCTTAAGACCAAGATCAATAACTGCTCTTTCCAGGGTGAGATTACTTTGCCTAACACTGAGAATGTAGGTGGTATTGTTGGTCAGACACGTTCAGGCTCTAGTGTAAACGCATGTTATGCAAATGTCAATGCCACAGCCAAGACCGTTTTGGGTGGTATTGTCGGTATTGCAGGTACTCCTCATGATTACTGTACGTTCTCTAACTGCGAGGTTCGCGGTCAGTTGACAGCTGAAAATACTGTAGGTGGATTCGTCGGTGACAATTACTTCAACGAAATCTCTAATGTTGTCAGCCATGCTGATGTCGTAGCTACCAAGAAGTCTGCCTGGAACGGTTATGCTGCCGGTGGTATCATTGGTGTAATGGAGAGCGACTGGAATGGTGGTACTGGTTTTGCAAAGAACTGTGTATTCAATGGTTCTGTCAAGGCATTACAGGATGGTGAAGAGGTAAGCGCTCCTGCTACTGTTCATCAGATTGCCGGTAAGACTATTGCTGACGAGGAATATTCTGCTGGTGAGACTCCAAAGAAAGAAACTCGCCTGTCTGGCAACTACACTACCAACAATGTGGGTAGCACAGATGCTACAAGCGTAGATGGCGCCTACAAGGCAGCCAAGGAGATGGACAAGGACTTCTTCACAGGTTTGCAGTATGCTTACGGAAATAAGCTTGCTGAGCCTTGGAAAGAGGACGGAAGCAAGATTCCTACTCTTTACTTCAACAATATCGCAAAGGCATTTGCTGTCAGCTCTGATGACGTAACTGTAGGTACTACCGATGAGGGTACTGCTGTTGTCAAGGTTTCTGTATACGGCATGGAGAACCCTGACTTGGAGTCAGACCTGGAGGTTTCTACTTCTAAGGATAATGCCATTGCTACTCTTGGTAAGGCTCATGGCAACACCATCGACCTGGTTATCAAGGGTAAGAAGCAGGGTATCGATGTAGTTACCGTTAAGTTCGGTGAGTTCTCAGCTACTATCAATGTAACCATTTTCAAGAACTTTGTAAGTGGTATCGAGAACGTAGAGGATGCAGAGGCTTTGGTTATCAAGGCTGCTGATGGGCAGATTTCTGCCGAGGGTGCTGATGCAATCTGGGTTTACAGTGTAAATGGCAAACTCGTAGGCAAGACTTCAGGTGCTGCTTTCAGTACATCTGGTTTGACTTCTGGTCTCTATATCGTAAAGGCAACTGACAAGGCTGGTCATAAGGCTACAGCTAAGCTCGTTATCAAGTAAGTATGAAAAGAATCATTATATTCAGCTTATTGGTGGTCTGTTTCGTGCAGACCACCTTTGCTATTCCTGCTTATCCTAAACCTTTGAAGGTGAAGCAGGCTGATGGCTCCTGGCTCACCATCCAGATGCGCGGTGATGAGCACGGCCATTATGTGCTGACCTCTGATGGTATTCCGCTCGTGTTTAATGCTCGACAGAAAAATTACGAGTATGCCGATTGGAAGGATGGTAAGGTGCAGGCTAGCGGCATCAAGGCAGTTGAGGCTTCTGAGCGCACAGCAAAGGTCAAGGCGTTCGTTGAGAGTCAGGACAAGTCTGCCATCCTTGAATCTTTCAAGCGTGCCCGTCTGCAGCAGTTGCAGCAAACCCTTTCGTCTCGCAGGAATGCTTCTCTGAAAGCCGGCAGCAATCCTCAGAAAGAGAAATTGAACAATTTCCCTACCATTGGTGAGGTTCACTCATTGGTCATCTTGGTGCAGTTTGCTGATACCAAATTCTCTACCGTAGGTAGCGATGCACATCAGTTTTTCAACAACATGCTCAATGAACCTGGATTTACTTACAGCAATGGCGCCAATGGAAGTGCGAGAGATTTCTATCTGAACAGTTCCAATGGCAGATTCCAACCTCAGTTTGATGTCATCGGTCCTGTAACATTACCTGAGAAATATTCTTATTATGGAGCCAACAAAGGCTCTTCCGTAGATAATCCTGCCCGTCTGGAGCAGTTTGTAAGAGAGGCTTGTACGCTTGCCGATCCGCTGGTAGATTTCTCCCAGTATGACCATAACCAGGATGGCTACATTGACAACATCTATTTTTTCTATGCCGGAAAGGGTGAGGCTGATTCAGGCGATGGCAATGCTATCTGGCCACATTCTGCCTATTATTCAGACATGGCTAAAGATGCAGGACTCAGCGAAACTTCGCTGAAACTGAATGGAGTAGAGGTAGGCAACTATACCTGCAGCAACGAAATCAATGGTACCCTCATCACACCTCAGCCTGCGGGCATCGGTACCTTTGTACATGAATTCGGTCATGTGCTGGGTCTTGCCGACCATTATGATGTAAATTATGGCATGACAACCTTCGCCCCTGGTTCTTTCGATACCATGGCACAGGCTTCTTACAACAACAATGGAAATACGCCTGCGGCATTCTCTGCCTATGAGCGTGCCTGTCTGGGATGGATCGACCTTACCATGTTGAAGAATGGGGTAGATTCGCTCAATGTATTGCCCGACTTGAATGATAGCAACAAAGCATACGTGGTGCCTGTGGGAGGGACCAACGATGAGGAATACTTCATCATGGAGAATCGACAGAAGAAGGGCTGGGATGCGTTCATTCCGGGCCATGGCATGTTGCTCTGGCATATCGATTATGATGCCAAGGCTTGGGAGAAAAATGAGTTGAACATCACTGGCACTCATCAGCGTGTGGATATCGTTGAGGCTGATAACAAGCTTACCGACAATACCCGTGCGGGAGATCCGTTCCCTGGAACATCGAATGTGACTCAGTGTAATCTGACTTCCTGGGCTGGTGGCAAGGTGATGTCACTGGATGATATTGAGGAGAAGGATGGTATTATCAATCTCATGCTCGGCGGACTTAATCTGAAACTGAATACTCCTGACGTGAAGGTTACTGAGGTTCAGGATAGCAGTATTGTGGTAGGATGGACAGATGTGCCGGTTGCCAAGCGATATGTTCTGAACATTAGCTCAGTGGTGAATGGAAAGAAAGAATCTCTGCCGCTCTATAATAATAAGGTATATACAGCAGCACAGCCTTCTCTTCATGTTGAGGGCTTGAGTCCTGAAACAACCTATGAGATTACCCTGCAGGCAAACCGTGGCTCTTATTCTTCTGATGTCTACACCCAGCAGCTCACTACTGCCGCTATCCCTTTCAGTAAGTATTATGTGACTGATGTAAAGGCTACCGCAGTCGGTAAAACAGGCTTCACGGCTTCATGGAAAGGTATGGAAGCAGCAGATGATTACGTGGTCACCCTGCATAAGTTGGTTTATGCAACAGAGTCAACTCAGAAGGGCTATGATTTCAGCAAAGAACTCGATGGTATGCCATCGCTTTGGAAAACCAATGGTAACCTGAGCATGAACAATTATGGCGAGGAATCACCTTGCCTCCGTCTGAACAAGATAGATACCTATCTGAAGATGGCATCTGCCGGCAACCGTATATCTTCTGTCAAGTTCTTCGCCAAGTCATCTTCTTCAACCAAGGCAACCTTGGCAGTAGAGGCTTATCAGAATGGAGAATGGAAGCAGATAGCTACTTTGCAGGGCGGTGCTGATATGGCTTCGGGAGATACCTATAGCTATGATTTGCCGGAGTTGGCTGATTCAGTAAGACTGAATGTCATCCAGCGTACTTCCGGTGCTTTCTATATCGATGATGTGCTTTTGGGATGCAATGCATTGATTCACGAACCGGTGGCAGCCTACCAGAAGGTTTCTACCAATGGCAAAACCGAGTTCGCATTCTCAGGTCTGGAAACAGATGCTACCTATGCGCTGGTAGTAAATGCCAGCAAGAAGGGTGAACTTTCTTACAGTTCCAAGGAACTCATCGTGACACCGGCAAGTTCTACGGGTATCAGTTCCGTCACAGCCACCCCGTCACGTAATGGACAGAAGAGATTCTACGATCTCAATGGCCGCAAGGTTTCTGCCAAGGAGATGCGTCATGGCATTTATATCGTGAAGCAGGGAAACAGCGTATATAAAATCGTGAGATAATAAATATTAGTATTAACTTTTAATGTAAGTGATTATGAAGAAACAATTACTTTTTGCGGCTATGCTCATGTTGAGCGCAGCGCCAGTGGTTTCAGTATCAGCTGCCCAGCCTTTTGCGGCTGCAGCAGAAGAGGGTCAGACTCTTGCAACTCAAGAGCAGTATGATGCACTTGTGAAGTCTATCGCAGACGTGCAGCAGAACATCGACGCTATGCTGAAGGAAATCAACGACAAGTATCCTGATGCAGAGGATACTAAATACTCGTTGAATTTCAACAAGGAAAGTCTTGATAAGATAGCAGATGAGGCTAAGGCAAAGTTTGTAGCAGGGACGCTTACTGCAGCTGAGGTTGAAAGCTATCAGGCTTCTGTAAAAGAGATAGCAGAAGGTATCAAGGATGCTGTGAAGAATGCAGAGCAGGAGGTTTATTCTTTCCAGGTGAATACCTGCTATCAGAATGCTGCTATGCATAAGTCTGAGTGTCTGGGACAGGTTCCTGAGAACGTGCAGAATTATTATGCACCAGCTTTCGAAGAACTGGATGCTGACATGATGCAGGTTTATATGCCTATCATGATGGGTAGTCCTGTAGAGTCAGCAGAGCAGGCTAAGAAGATGTGTGACCAGTTTGAGGCTATCAGCAAAAAGGCCGATGCCCTCTTGGCTGCATCAAAGAAAGCCAGCACTTTGCTGGATGACATCACTGCAACGCTCGCTTCATTGGATGCAGAAATAGCAAAGATAAAGAAGGATTTCCCTGAGTATGACCTTTCTGCGGTAAATGAATCAGCAGAGTATTGGAAGAACCTTGCTGCTGAGTTTGCTCAGGCACCAGCCGATCCTACGGCTCCTTATACAGAGAGCAAGATTGATGGTTTTGTAGAGAACTTTGGTTATTTCAAGGCGAATATCTCCGACTTGTATGCTCAGGCACAGAAGGATGAGTGGATGGCGCAGTTCAACGCAAAGTTTACTCCAGCTTCTCAGAAGATGGATGAATACCTCTCTACCCTTGACTCAGAGTGTCCAACAGTAAAGGATAAGTACTTTACCAAGTTGGATGACCTTAATGTAGAGATGAGCCAGATGTACATGAAGCTTTTTCAGGAAGACTTGACTCAGGAGCAGTTCAACGCAATGCTGGCTAGAATTGACGCTATCCTGGTTGAGGCTCAGAAGATTGTAGATGAGGCTAAAGAGGCTGAGAAGGTTGCAACCGGCATCAGCGGCATCACTGTCAGCGAGGCTGTTAAGGCTGGCAAGGTTTACTCTATCGACGGCAAGCGCATAAGCAAGTCTGCCAAGGGTCTTGTTATCATCAATGGCAAGAAGGTGATTTTAAAGTAAGTTATATATCTTCTCTCGAGCCCACGAAGTAGGGCTTTAAATAGACTTCATTTCGGCTCCCTCGGTCTTTGTGCTGAGGGAGCTTTTTTTGCTTATCCTGAGCAGAAAAGCGCAAACTAAGTTAAATATTCATAAAAGTTTGGGGTTAAAACTCGTAACCTACACATAATCAAATAAAAATGTGTAATTTTGCAGTCCGATTATTTCGGGGATAC
>ERZ1034719.747-NODE-747-length-17581-cov-23.326258_pt1 | contig 17581 bp, 19 predicted proteins | sample MGYA00520703_ERZ1034719 | MGnify/ENA primary metagenome ERZ1034719 (study PRJEB33766, sample SAMN09781716) | gut metagenome | biome: gut microbiome | host: Homo sapiens | place: Madagascar | study: EMG produced TPA metagenomics assembly of the PRJNA485056 data...
AGATTGACCGCCTGCTTGAACAGACGGGTGGGGATATGCTTCCTGCCTGTCTTGCTGGCACTTTCCCCACGCTCCAAGTCGGGATATTTCTCCACCATATAAGCGTGAAAATCGTCCTGCCATTTTGAGAGATTGGCTCTGTTGCCGATAATCTCCTTTGCACACAGGCGGTTGTCCTTTGTCAGCGGAACAAAGGTCAAATGTAGGTGGGGCGTTTTCTCGTCCATGTGTACCACCGCCGACACGATATTCTCCCGCCCCACCCGGCCAATGAGGAAATCCGCCGCCCTCTGGAAAAAGGCTTGTATCTCTTTCGGGGACTTCTTCTTGAAAAACTCCGGGCTGGCGGTAATCAGCGTATCCACAAACCGGGTGCTGTCCCTGCGGGTGCGGCAGCCAGCCTGTTCAATACGGTTTTGGATAAAGTGGTAGTACCTGCCCTCCGGCTTGACGATGTGGAAATTGCACTTGCTCCGGCTGGTGTCAATGTCGGGATTGCTGGCGTATTGCTCTTTCTGCCGTTCGTGATGGGCTTCCAGCGGTCTTGCCGGATTGCCCTTGTGTTTTTCAAATCGCAAAATTGCGTGTTGTGCCATAAACTCCTTTCCCCGTTCCTTTCCCTTCCGGGACTTTTCCACAGGAAAATCCCGCAGAAAATATCTCGGATAGGAAGGGAATGGATAGAATATAAATCAATATTTTTATCTCTGTATTTCTATATACCGTCCGGTTTTCGTACTTCAAGAGGATTGATTATCGTACTTGTGGAGTGCGGTTTTCAGTCCTCCGGCGTTCCATAACCGGATTTCTTGAAGTCGGTGTTTGGAACCGCTTCATAGGATTTTGGGTAAATTCGGTTGGGTTTTCCACAGCCTTGCTTCTGGATCTCCACCAGTCCGGCGTATTGCAGCTCCCGCAGGGTGTTGACGGCTTTCTGCCGCCCACAGTGGAGCAGCTCCACTACCTCGTTAATGGGATAGTAGAGGTAAATCCGCCCATATTCATCTGCCCAGCCGTTTTTCTGGGACAGGTCTGTTTGGCGCAGGATAAAGGCGTACAGTACCTTTGCTTCGTTGGACAGAGGGCTGAATGTGGGGGCTTCAAAGAGGAAATTCGGGAGCCGGGTGAAGCTGAACGCCTGTTCCGGCTGATGGATATAAATGGTGTTTGTCATATCGTGTTTTGTGGACGGTTAGAAGCCCGTTTTCGGGGGTAGACGGTAGTTTCTATTACCTGCCCCTGTTCTGTGCTTGCAAAGCCTTGAAAATCAAGGACTTTTCAGCCCCTAACTGTCCACACAAGACCTCCTTTTCCGTTCACTTTCTGTTTTCTGCCGCCTGTGAACTCTGGCGGCACAGTCGGGGCAGTATTTCCCCCGGTTGGATTTGGGGACAAACACACCACCGCAGACTGCGCAGCGTTTCAAATCCCGTCCCCGGTAAATCTCCGCTTCCAGCGTCCCCACCAGCGGCAAGACCGCCCAGCGGAACCACTTACAGCAGACCGAGAAAGAAACCGTCTGCGGGCAGGTGCAGGTGTCCCCATAATCAAGGACAATGCAGTTGCCATCCTCACAGTTACAGCACTCCCGCCGTATTAAGGCGTTTGCCTGTTTCCTTTGCGCTGGTGTCATGCGGTAGGGCGCGCCGTCCGGCTTACGCTCTAACGGCGGCAAAGTTTTGATAGAATGGATGCTGATCCCTCATTTCTTGTTGTATTCAACCGGTTGTGAGATCAGTTTATCATGAAAAAATGCAATTCCCGTTTTCCTGCGGGAATTGCATTTTTGCCATCGTGTAGACCTTTGAAATTGTAAATCTGCAATTATCGCTATTCCTAAATGCAGCACGGTATGGTAAACTGAAAGAAATACTGGCAAGGAGGGGAAAATATGGCGGCAAAGCAGCTTGACGGGCATCCGGGCGACCGGATTGGCGATCTTAGGACGAACCTGGGGATGACAAAGAAAGAATTGAGCCAGAAAACCGGGATCGACGCATCCCAGATTACCCGCATTGAAAACGGCAGCCTCAAAACCATCAGCAGCGATTATTTAATAAAGCTGGCAAAGGAATTGAAAACATCTACGGATTATATCCTGGGTCTTACCCCTGTCAGCGTTCCCAAAAGCTATGATATTTCTGAATTGGGCCTGTCGAATGAGGCGGTCAAAGGGCTTGTGACGGGTACGATTGATGTGGGAATCCTAAACCGCCTGCTGGAGCACAAGAGTTTCCCCCGGCTAATCCATCTGATACGGGTTTACTTCCAAGATACGGCGGCGAGGGGGATTATGGTGCGCAACCAGCTTATCGAGATGGCAACGGCTTCCCTGTCCGACCTGATAAAAGAACACCCTGAACACCGGACGGAAGCAAAGCAGGATTTACAGTTTTTGAATGCCCAAAAGCTGGGGGAGCATGAAGCAGAACTTGAAAAAATCAAAAATGTGTTCCTTGCAATCCTGCGGGATATTAAGAAAGATATGGACAGCGGCGAACAGCCGGGAGAAGTCGCCACCGCTGCGATGCTCCAAACCATGAGGGACACGCTGGCGGAGCAACGGCAGGAGCCGGTGACAATGGATGATGTTGCCGGTATAGTTACCGGCCAGTTTGGACAGCTCGTCCCGATGGACGAGGAAACGGCGGAACAGTTCTGGAAGTTGGCAAAGAAGATTATGGAACAGGCAGGGAAATAAAAATTCTATTGGGGGATTAAATATGGATGTATCAACTATTGTTAATATCATTTTGTGTGTTCTTTCGTTTATCTTGGCGGTTGTCTCTGTTGTCACAGTTGTAATCACTTTACGTCAGAATAATAGGATGATTGAAGAATCAACACGGCCGTTCATTTCAGTTTATACTGATGAAATTAATACCGGCAATCCGTTTTTCTATTTAGTTGTTAAGAACTTTGGAAAATCCACAGCTTACATAACAAAGTTTGAATATGACTTTGACTTCAATGGATGCTATAAAATTCGGAATGATAAAGACTATTTGCAACAACTTAATAATGCCGTTCTGGCACCGGGGCAATCGAGAAGCTGCACACTTGATTATCAAAGGATAAATAAAGCCGTAACATTTACTCTTGAATACCATTCCGGGGCTAAAAAGACATATTCAGATAAATTTACGATGGACTTAAAAGCGGGTGTAAGTATGCCCTATGGTAAAGTTGCTACGGAGGGCAAAGAACTCCGCACAATTTCCTATGCATTACAGGAAATGTTGCAGAAAAACCTTTAGCTACCCTATAAATTAGTAATGGGTACTGCGAAATGAGCGATGTAATGACTCCAGAGCAGCGGAGCCGGGCAATGAGCCATATCAAAGGGAAAGATACCAGCATAGAGGTATTATTGCGGAAAGCCCTTTGGCATAAGGGCATCCGATACCGGAAGAACTATAAAAAGCTACCGGGTACCCCGGATATAGCGATAACCAAATACAGGATTGCTATCTTTTGCGACAGCGAGTTTTTTCACGGCTATAATTGGGAGATCAAGAAACAAAAGCTGGGGCACAACCGGGAATATTGGATCAAAAAGATTGAGCGCAATATGGCCCGTGACCGCGAGAACGACTTCAAGCTGATTGCAATGGATTGGGTACCCATGCACTTTTGGGGACAGGAGATACAAAAGCGGACGGAGGGATGTGTGGAAGCTGTCGAAGATTTGATTTTTGAGTTGCAGATGATGCAGTTTGATGGTATGATAGAGGAAATGAGGGACTGTGTTGAAGATATAAAATAATATTTTTATATCTTCAACTTATAAATTGATGATTTACAAGGAGTACCCTTATGACAATATCAGAACAGATCAAAGTGCTGTGTGTTCGCTCCAATATCAGCGTTGCGGAACTTGCAAGGCGGATGGGGACTACGCCGCAAAACTTCAACTCAAAAATGAAGCGGGAGAGTTTTACCATCTCCGACTTGGAATATCTGGCGGAAGCAGTAGGGTGTTCTTTTGAACGCCATTTTGTCCTTCCAGATGGCGAAAAGGTTTGACAGGAGGGCATTATGGATTTATTGCGTTTCAGAGATAACGCCGCGAACCGGGATGTGATTTCCCTGTTTTCCGGGGCGATGGGGCTGGATATTGGCCTTGCAAAAGCCGGATTGAATATCGTAATCGGGCAGGACTTTGACCCCGCCTGCGTCGCTACCATGCGAGCAAACGGGCATAAGGTGCTGGGTGGGGACATCCGCGAGATTTATGAAGCGGATCTGCTGGAACAGGCCGGGCTTAAACAAGGGGAACCCTTCCTTATTTGTGGCGGCCCGCCTTGCCAGCCGTTTTCAACCGCTGGCAAGCGAATGGGGATCAACGACCCGAGGGGCAGCCTGTTCATGGACTTTATACGCATGATCGACTATATCCGCCCCCGCTTTTTTATCATGGAAAATGTTAAGGGGATCATGTCTGCCCCGTTAAAGCATATCCCGCTGGCAGAACGGGATAAAAACGACTCGGAACAGCAGTTGGGGACGGTATTAGATGTTATCCTTTCCGAGTTTGGAAAGCTGGGCTACAAAACCGTATACGGCCTGCTGGATGCAGTCAATTACGGTGTTTCCCAATTCCGGGAAAGGTTTGTCTTGATTGGGAGCAGGGATAACGAGGACATTTTCCTGCCTTTCCCGACCCATTTCCAGATGCACCAAGACCCGCAATATCGTTGGCGCACCCTAAACGATACGATCCGCGATTTGGAATATGACTGTGGGGAATGTGCCGCATTCAGTAAAGACCGCCTTGCATACCTCCGCCTTGTCCCGGAGGGTGGGAATTGGCGCGACCTTCCGGAAGATGTGCGGAAAGAGGCAATGGGCGGCGCTTATGGTTCCGGCGGCGGGAAAGTAGGCTTCTACCGGCGGCTGTCCTATAGCCAGCCATCCCCGACATTGGTTACTTCCCCGGTACAAAAAGCAACCATGATGTGCCACCCGACGCAAGACCGTCCCTTGAGCATCCGGGAATATGCCCGTATCCAGCAATTTCCCGATGATTGGAAGTTCATGGGGACAAGCGCAGCGAAATACCGCCAGATCGGCAACGCCGTCCCGGTGGGGCTGGCATTGGCGCTTGGGAAAGCAGTGATTTCCGTTGCGGATCAATCCGCTGAAATCCGCACAAAACGGTTTAGAGGGACGGACATCCATCAAAAGCTGAAACACGCCATAGAAATAGGAGGAAGCTGCTATGCCCATAAATAATAGCTACAACGAAGAAGCCATCGTAAAAGCGATTGCAACCGCGCTGGACATTTTCTACACGAATTTAATCGGCAACATTGACAAGCTCAATATCAAAAAGGTCATGAAACGCAAGAACCCGTACCTGTTCCGGGCAAAAGCCATGAACGGGGCAGCGCAGATTATTGATGCAATCCTTGCGGCTTTTGTGTCCTCGTCCGAGGAAACGATTTTCGGGAATGTGTTCTTTGAGCCGATTGCTACCGCAGCCGCGCAGGGACAAAAAGCGTTGGCGGAGGGCGTGGATATTATGGTGGAACGGGATAATACCATCTATGCCATCGCTGTAAAATCCGGCACAAGCGTTTTCAATGCAGACAGCCGCAAGAAGCAGGAGCAAAACTTCATGGCGGCAAGCAAGTTGGCGCAGCAGGCGAAGAAACGCTTTGTCCCGATTGTTGGCTATGGCTATGGAAAGAAGAAAACCTCTACCCGTGGCCTTCCCAAGTTTTACATGGAATTGGCGGGCAAGGATTTCTGGACAGAACTGACTGGCGATGAAGAATTCTACATAAAGCTGATCCGCTTCATGGACAAGCTGCCGGAAAAGTATGTGGAGGAATTCGATGCCTCCTATCAGAAAGCGGCTAACCGGCTCGTCCGCGAGTTTACCCAAGAATTCTGCTTTGAAGATGGCAGCATTGATTGGGAGAAACTTGTGGAGTTTAATTCGGGGAATTAAAATTGGGAGGCAGCATCGATGGCTAAAAAGAAGAAGGAGCCAAAGAACAAATCTGTGGAGCGCAAGGTTTATTACTATAAGGTCACTTGCAAGTGTGATGGCACAGATGAACCCATTAACAGCTTGTTTGACGCATATATCAAACTGTATGATAATAATGGAAATAATCTTGAAGATCGCGGTTTAGCCATCCCCTTTTATGACAAGTTCCATTTCCTCGAAGTGTTCCAGCACGAATATGACAAAGATATTTATCAGGGGAAATTTTACAGTTTGCGCGCCACTGATTTTCCTTACCTGTTCAATTTATTAAATGGAAATCGTCAAGAGATTCCGGCAAGTGATGATGATACCCTTATGGAGCAGACTCATTTCTGTTATATCGTTAACAAGAATCTTCTTGTAAGCGAGTACAATTTTCATGGGGCAAGGATTGAACGATTGGCAAACTACCTTGTTAGTATCATGGGGCGACTTCAGCCAAGTAAAAACTATGAGGTGAGCATTGATCCAATCATAATGCCTGATTATTATACTCGTATCGCTAATTGCCGTTCTTTATCCAAGTTGCAGTTTAAGGTCGCAAAACCAGGGCTGAAAATGTTAAAGAGCTTTGGCATTATTAACGGATATGATATTCTTACAGATGAAGTAGATGCCGGGACTGATTTTTATATTGATATTGAAGTTTCTGGCGGAGGAAAAGGTTCCCGTGTGCCGGTTTCTAACCTGCCAGCATTTCTTCAAAAGATTATTAACATGATTAAAAAATCTAAAGAGGTTGAATTAGAATCGGAAGATGGAAGCAACCCGATTTTTAGCAAAGCAAAACTGCGTGGATTAGATTCAGATGCAGGTAAAGTTATTCCTTATGATCTGTTAGACGAGAAATTAGTTCAGAATGAATGGGTAGAAAAAGTATCCAATCGTTCTAAATATGTAGATTCAGACAAAATGTTTGCTGCAATATTAAAAGCATACCGTGAGCAAAAGGATACCGCCTTGAAATATATGGAGAAAATGTAATGTTCAAAAAAATTAACCGTTTGATTTATGGCGACCATTCGTACTACATTGCTCACATCCTCATCGGTATAATTATTATGGCGTGTATATGGTTGTTGCTTCGGTTCGGTTTTAATCAACCTACAGATATTGTTTTGCATCTTATTTCTAACGATACAGTAGGATTATCTGCTTCTTTATTAGGCTTCCAACTGGCAGGTGTATCTATTCTCATTTCTTTAGATGGGAATAAAAAACTGCGCCTACTGCGGGAAATAGAAAGCGATACAATGATCTATAAAATTTTTATTTCTTCCATTACGATGTTTCTGATTTCCATCGTGCTCATGTTAATATCAATGAACTTTTTTCCCGACAGATCAAATATAACGGGGAAACTGTTGTGCGGCAAGCTGTTTGTTGATTACTGTTCTATTATTACTTTTTCCTTTGGGATGGTATTTCTATTTTCAAGCGTCCGGCTCTTGAAATGGTTCTGTTCCAAATAAAGAGTTTCATATCCCTGCTGCCACTCCCGAAACCGCCCAGTATTTTGCTCATTCCCATCTGCAAAAACCTGTCCGTTTTCCTGCTGGGTAAAACGAGCGTTTCCATCCGGCGAAACCCTCATTTTACCCGCCAGCCGCGCCAGCAGGTATAACACACTACACTTTGCAAGCAAAGCCGTGTGCCAAAGGGAGGCCCCTTTGGAAACCCCTGTTTTGCCGGGAAGCCGGTGCGACCCGCAAAATCGCGGCTGCACCTCTATCCCTCCAAAACGCAAGCAGGCGGCATAGGCCAGCCCGTTCCCGGTGCTGATCTATGCCGCCCGCTTGCCTTTATGGGCGCTTACTGTATCGCCCATATTAACCGTTCCAATTTATTACTTCTGTATGGACAGACCGTACAGCAAAAAGTTTTTCGATGACGGCGTTGAATTGTCGGGAGGGGAACAGCAGCGCTTGGTTATCTCCCGCGCATACTGCAAAAATTCCGAGGTGCTTATACTTGATGAGCCGACCTCTGCGATCGACCCGCTTTCGGAACGCAGGCTGTTTGAGGATATTCTCGGAATTCTGGGAGAAAAAACGAGTATAATGGTATCGCACAGAATGTCCTGCTCGAAGTTTGCAAACAGGATATTCGTGATGGAACACGGAAAACTTGTCGAGCAAGGCACGCACAGCGAGCTTATGAATTTAAACGGGCTGTATGCGACAATGTACAACCGACAGGCACAGTATTATCTGTGAGACTGCGGCTGCGGGGAAAAGTCGGTCGCTTGAGAAAGAATGGGGATATTTATGAATAAAAAATATGATGTAGTGGTAATAGATACCGGGGCTGAAAAAGCACATTTTCGACTGGCAAGTTGTAACATTGAATGTATGAAAATCACTAGGAGAACAGAAACAGATGGTCTTACAATTGAGAATTTGACTGATGGCGGAGATGACGTAGGACACGGCACGGCTGTATGTAGTATAGTTTTCGTCATTATATTATCCCATTTTGGGATAGATTGATTAAAAACTACAGGAAAGGCCCAAACATCGAAACATACAATTCGAAACTTCTTTCTGCATACTATTTGCTTGGAGTATCTATCGGATTAGATAAATTTGAAAAATAACTGATTTGCACGGAGCAGGTACGCCTGCTCCGTTTCTTCTTTAAAAGAATCATCACACACGCCGTATCTCTCCGGGAACAGTTCTTTCAGACTGCTGGTTTGTCAATGATATAAACTTTCGATAGGCACAAAAACGTTATGACTGATTTGACGGTTGCGTACAATTGCCGCTATCGGCGAAATCAGAATATTATTTCATCATCAAATCTTGATATTTTGCCGATAATGTGCTATACTATCCCTGTGCAGAAAGTGAGGGATCTCTATGAAATATATTTCTGTCGCGGAAACGGCGAAAAAGTGGGGTGTTTCCGAACGCAGCGTGCGAGGGTACTGCGCCGCAGGAAAAATCGACGGTGCATTTCTGACCGGCAAGACATGGAACATACCCGAAACCGCGGAGAAGCCCGATCGCATTAACAAGAAAACCGATACACCAAAGACCCTTCTTGAGGTGCTGAAGGCCGAGAAAGCGGCGAAGCTGCACGGCGGCATTTATCATAAAATCCAAATCGATCTGACCTATAACTCCAACCATATTGAGGGCAGTCGCCTTACCCACGATCAGACGCGCTATATCTTTGAGACGAACACCATCGGCGCATCGGACGGGGCGGTCAAGGTTGACGATGTGGTCGAGACCGCCAACCATTTCAAGTGCATTGATATGATTATCGATAGCGCAAATCATATGCTGAGCGAGGCGTTCATCAAGCAGCTGCACGCCGTTCTGAAAAGCGGAACTTCCGATTCCCGGCTTGATTGGTTTGCCGTTGGGAATTACAAGAAACTGCCCAACGAGGTCGGCGGCATGGACACAACTGCGCCCGAGAATATCGGTGCTGAGATGAAGAAGCTGCTTGCCGAGTACAACGCCATTGAGGGCAAAACCTTTGACGATTTGCTTGACTTTCACTACCGCTTTGAGCGCATCCATCCGTTCCAGGACGGCAACGGCAGAGTCGGGCGCCTGCTCCTTTTCAAAGAATGCCTGCGGAACAACATCGTGCCGTTTATCATCGAGGACGACATCAAGATGTTCTACTACCGAGGCTTGAAGGAATGGCAGAACGAGCGCGGCTACCTGCGTGATACTTGTCTATCTGCACAGGACAGATTTAAGAAGTATTTGGACTATTTCCGAGTACCGTATGACCAATAAGCAAATCCGCCCCTGTGCGATACAGAGGCGGATTACTTTTTCGTAATAAACCCGTGCGTCTATGCCGTAAAAATGTAGAATTTTCAATGTGTTTTCGGGGGGTGCTCACACTTCCGTATCACGCTTCCGGACCACTGAGAACGGTTATTGTTAAATAGCCGTTCTTTTCTTTATACAGCTTGCAAAACATTCCAGCCTTTATTATAATCTCTTCAAGCCGTAATACTTTACTATTGCAATAAAACACATGGAGAAAACTATGGGAACGACCTTAACGACCCTCAGCCTATATGGTGTAAACCGCTCAGTAATCGAACCAATGCTTGCGCCAAGCGATTTGCTGCGCGAACAGAATTTGCCATGGATCACCATTGTGCCAGCATGCGTAACCGATGGCGATAATATAAGCAGGCTATGCAAGCTTGCAAAGAAGTTGACAAATGAACATGCCGCTATAGCATTATTATTTCTATACTTTGATGATGAGCTATTCCATTGCGACCTATATAGCGCCGGAAGGAAAGCCGCTTCCTGTGGCAGTGATTTGACGTGGATAAAATTCGGCAAAAAGTTAAACGACTTATTCGGCGATGATTTGCCTGCCAAAGCGTTGCGTTATGCTTCTCATTGCACCTGTATTGAGGAGCAATTAAAGCTGTTGGAGGAAACCGTTGGCGCAGCGCTGTATGATATGCAAAACGAGCAACCAAGCATTGTTGAGCGCGGAGATTCCACATTGCGTGCAATCAAGCTGCGGGAAGCAATGCTGCGCAAGCGACCTAATAAGTACAGCTTATCCGAAGTACCGCAGGAAGTTTGGCCTGATGAAATGAAAATCCGGCAGAAACTTTTAGAACTGCTGCAACCGCAATGGCAAAGATATAGCCTCAGTACGCTGTTATACAACACAGATGTAAAGGAATACTTTGTTCCAGGAGCAGATGGACTTGTAGCCTACCCTTATTCGGATAATGAGAACCGTAAGGATTATCTGTTATTGTACAACGGAAATACCGATGATTATCAGGATATCGGCCCACTTCCAGCCGCTTGTCGATCTGTAGTCTGGATAACAAAGAGTGGAAATCTTGTTGTGCTGTATGCTAAAACCGTCAAAGAGCAGAAGGGTGACAGTAGTTGGTCCCAAATTGTGGGATCTGAGTATGTAAGCTGCATAAAAAAAGACGGAACCGAGTGCTGGCGCTTTGAACCCGAGCTGAGCAATTCACGGCAACTTTATCATATACATAGTTCTTTCGATGGCGTCGTTACGCTATTTTCACCCGCAACTCGCGGCATTCCCGATGCCGATGCACTAATTTGGCAAATCAACGCCGAAACCTGCGAACTGCTGCGTTTGCATCATATTTCAGCCAACGATGAAGCAGTCCACCTGATATATGCCGAGTCGATAAATTCCTTTATCTACTGCTGCCGCAGCACAAGCGAATTAGTTGTCATTGATAGCAACTTGGATAAGGAATACCGATTAGCCGGATATTTTGGCAACTATTATATAGAAAACGAGCAAATATACTGCGATACAATTTGGAATTGCTGGGATTCAACAGGAATACGATTCTTCAATCTTCGCAACGGTGAAGCATTAAAGGTAAATTTTGAAATTCCCGCTTATGCTATAGCTGTTTTTTCAAATGGCCTTATACTATGCACAAACGAAAGTCAGAAGAAACTTATTGTGCTCGATAAAAGCGGAAAAGTAGTTTCCAGATTTTCTTTTGCTGGCATAGTTTGCCGCGCATTTTCAAACGGGAACAAGATATTTATCGTGGAGCAGCGCAGCCCAAATCCAAACGGCTTAGTATATGACGAATTATTCAATGAAACTTCCACACATATTTGGGAGTTGGTTCCGTTCAGTTGCGTCTGATTTCAACAAATAACTTCAATTAAGTATTATAAAAACAGGCTCTCATCCCGAAAGCCTGTTTTATCATCAAATCTTTCTTACATCCCCCGCAGCAGGTCCGTCAATGCTGACGGACCATATGGAAACTGATGCCGGATGCCTTTTTGAATATCAAGCCGCGCATTCAGGCCATTTTTAGCGGCCAATGCATATAACTGCTCCGCCATAGGAAGGCAGTCGGCGTCCTCAGAACCGCAAAAGATGCTCAAAGCAATTTCCTTTTTACCGACAGCATCAATCACACGCACGGCATCGTCCTGCATTATCGGTATCCATGGGCTTTGCAGAATCAGCCTATCGCATCGCGCGGTCGTGAAAAGCACCGTGCGCAGCAGCATATCGCACCCCGCTGAAAAGCCGCCGCAGACTATTTGCCCATAACCTTCGTTTTGTATTCTTTTGAGCGCCCTTGCTACGGACTGATATGACACCATGTCATAGCTCCACCGATACGTTCCGTATCCGTCCGGCTCCGCGCTTTGTATCGTTTCTATCTGCCATTGGCTGTTCCCGCCAAGCAGCGTTTCCCAATCATTTCGCGCCGTTTGTCCATTTTGTGTGTTGCCATGGACGGCAAGGAACAGTTTGTCTGCCTTCTTCCGTTCCCACGAAAACACTTCTTTGGTCTTAGCCGCTGCGTCTACATATCGCCCACCGGAAACGGCTTTAAGCGCAATAAACTCAGCGTTATCTTTAAGCAGCTCAAGGTCATCGTCCTCCAGCACCTCCGGCCGATACCACCATCCGTTATCGGCAACGGCTTTTCTTATCCATGCCAAGGCTTTTTGGGACATACCGGCTCCGCCCGCCAAACAGGCAAGGAAATACAGCGTCTGCGGCCCAAAATTTCCGGTATCATTTTCATACGCCTCGGCTAAAAAGCAGTACGCCTCGGCATATCCGCTCTCCGCTATCGAAAGCGTTATTTCCAGTATGTCGTTTTCTTTTTTAGTATTCAACAGGCGTTTTACTCCTTCGCCAGCAGCGGGGATCTGAGCAGCGCCTGCTTGGTGCTTTCAAGATGCGTTCTAAGTATCGCCTTGGCAAGCACGGTGTCCTTTGCTTCGCATGCGTCTATCAGCGCACGGTGCTCGGCTATGTTCTTCACGCGGGGCATGTCCGCCTTTGTATAAAACGGGTGCAGATATCTGTCCACATTGGCATGGAACTGGTCTATCAGCCCTATGGCAACCTTGTTGCCGCTGGGTTCATACAAGGCAAAGTGCAGCTTCAGATTGATGGAATCAAGATACTCCATGTTCTGCTCTTCATTAAATTCATCAAGATACTGCCTGGCCTTGCATATGGTTTCGTCCGTCATCAGCGGTATCGCCGCGCCAAGCGTGCCGGTTTCAAGCATTATGCGCGTATCCATAACGTTCGCAAGCTCGCTTGCGCACAGCTTTGTTACCACCGCGCCGCGGTTGGGGTATATGCGAACCAAGCCCTGCGCCTCAAGCTGCCTTAGCGCTTCCCTTACGGGAATGTGGCTCACGTTTAGCGTTGTTGATATTTCGTCCTGCCTAAGCGGCATGCCGCCCGGCAGAACGCCGCGGATTATTGCCGTGCGTATCACCTGAAACACCCAATCCCGTGCCGCTATGGAGCGCGGCTGAAGCTCCTGCGCTATTCTTGCAAATTCCATAATGCCTTCCTAACTCTCTTTAATTTTTTAGAATATATCGACCGATGTTGTCATACACCGCAAAAGCAGACTGATTGCATAGATATATTTTATATAATATTTGACGCTTCGTCAAGCCGAAATTGCATATTTTAGGATTATACATCGGTTTTATGCATAAAACGAAGAGCGCCGCATTTCTGCGGCGCCCTTCTATGGATGGGGGGTATGTCAAAACGGAGTGCCCGTCATGACCAAAGTTTGTTTTGGCGTAAAGACTGATTAGCTCTGCCTTTCGCCCAGCGTAACGTCAACGTCTATCTGCTCGCTGCCGCGCTGTATTGTTATTGTTACCGTATCGCCCACATTATATCCGTAAAGCAGGGCGGAAATTTCGGAAGAGCTCGTTATCTGTTCTCCGCCGAATGCAAGAATGATATCGTTCACCTTCAAGCCGGCTTTTTCAGCCGCGCTGCCGGATTCGATGGAGTATATCTGCGGGTGGGTAGTATAGCTGCTGCCGAAGAACCCGCGGTTGCCCGTGGTAAAGGCCACGTTCTGCATCACTATGCCAAGATACGGTCTGCCGGTAACAAAGCCATGATCCATCAGGTCGGTTATAACGCTCTTAGCCGTGTCCATAGGAATGGCGAAGCCTATGCCTTCAACGTTTTCGCCGCTGGCCTTTGAATTGACTATGCCGACCAGTTCGCCGTCCGCATTGAACAGGCCGCCGCCGCTGTTGCCGGGGTTTACGCTGGCGTTCACCTGCATAAGCGTCATCTGCTGACCGTCAATGGTAACTTCCCTGTCAAGGCCGCTCACAATGCCCTTGGATACGCTGGTGGCAAGCACGCCAAGAGGGTTGCCTATTGCGTATACCGTATCGCCTACCATAAGTGTGCTGCTGGAGCCTACCGTTGCGGCGGGCAGATTCTCGGCATCTATCTTTATCACGGCAAGATCAGTATAGCTGTCCGTGCCGATAAGCTGCGCTTCGTATTCCGTGCCGTCCTGCAGGTATACCTTTATCTTATCCGCACCGGACACAACGTGGTTATTGGTAACGATGTAGCCATCGGACGTGAGTATCACGCCGCTGCCGCTGCCGACCGTTTCGCTTTCCGTTTCGCCATTGGAATACCAGTAACGTCCGGTGGAGACCTCGGCCTCTATATCTATGCTCACAACGCTGCTCATGCTGCTCTGCACAACGCTTGTGCTGCCGTCGCCCTCGGCGCGGCTGTCATTCGTCTTAATGCCGCTGCTGGGCTGCGTAGCAGGATCCTGCGTTACGGTAGGCGCGTTAGCCGTGTTATTCTGCTCGGGCGCTGTGGTTGCGTTGTTAAGCATCTCCTGATGGGTAGGCTCATTGTTCGCGCTTATGCCGCGGCCTATCGCCAGTCCGGCACCAGTGAACAGCAGCGCCGCCACTATCACGGTAACTATCATCTGTGTCATCGTAACAAACTTTTTCGGTTTGCTGCCGTTTCCGCTGCCGCCGTCGCCCGCGCCGTAGGCATTGTAGCCCGGGTTTGCATTAGTGCTGTAATTATATTGGCCGTAGTTCGGCTGGCTCTGCTGCGGCTGTTCGCTCTGCTGGGCGTTCTGCTGCGGGTTTTGCTGTTCATACCATTTCCAGTTGTTTTCCATATTATTTCCTCCTTTCGTTCCCGTTCCCGCGGAAACTCGTGGTCGTTTTCTTTTTATGGCCTTATTATACCGACAGATTATGTACAATAAACGCGCAGCGCGTATCAATATTGTGTTACATTTTGGATTAATTGTGTCCTGCCGCGCGAAAGCAAATGTTTACAGATTGGTAAAATTGCTCAGGCTTGATGATAAGCGTGTTGCGGAGTATAATATTGGAAAGAATACTTTATATAAATAAGCAGAAAGGTATTGTTTACGCATGAAAACACGCCGCCGCAGAAGGCGCAGGATCACGGCAAAGTTCGTGATAATACTGGTATTGTTCATAATCGCGCTCACGCTTGGCATACTTGTGCTGAGCAATTCGGGAAGCGATAACGACAATATAGTTCCCGGCGAAACGCAAAAGCCCGGACTGATCGATTCCATATTCAGCAAAACGCCCGAGCCTACCGAAACGCCCGAACCCGAGCCCACCGAAACGCCCGAGCCTACCCCCACTCCCCTGCCGGAGTTCAGTCCGTATGCAATAGAAGGCACGCGGCCGAGCGATTTCGGCATGGAAACAGCCATAGAGGTCAATGGCGAGATAGTTTCAAGCTATCAGCGGGAGCAGACCATAGACTTTGGCGAGGGCAGGGATTATACCCAGCTTGAGGGTATTATCACCTTCCGCGGCAACAATTTCCGCGACAATCCCGCCTACGGCACTGCTACAATAGTTGAAAAAACGCTGGACGATGCCAACGCATGGATAGTGAACACCGGCAGCGTGCCCAAGGTATACGGTTCAGGCGCATGGACAGGCTCCGGCTGGACGGGACAGCCGCTCATCGTCCGCTGGCCAGAAGAAACCAAGCGCATAATGAATCTTTACGATTCCGCCAAGAATAAGACCGATCTTGTTGAAGTAATATATGCCACTATGGATGGCCATATTTACTTCCTTGACCTTGACACCGGCGAACGCACGCGCGACCCCATCAACATGGGCCGCTATCCCTTCAAGGGTGCGGGTGCGCTTGACCCGCGCGGCTATCCGCTGATGTATCTCGGCTCCGGCGATGACAGTAAGGATGATGGCGAGGGTTCCTCACATGCATCTATAATCAGCCTTATAGACGGCAAGGTACTGTATGAATTCGGAAGCAAGGATAGCTTCAGCCTGAGGGGTAAGCTTTCGTATTTCGACAGCTCCGCCCTTGTTGACGCCGAGACTGATACTCTCATTTACCCCGGCGAAAACGGCATACTGTACATGATAAAGCTTAACACCAATTATGATGTAAACGCCGGCACGATATCCGTAGCTCCCGAAGTTGTAAAGTGGCGCTATAAGGGCTCGCGCAACAACAGCACCGCCACGGTGGACGGTTCAAAGGGCTGGTGGTTCGGCATGGAGGACAGCGCGATAATCTGGCGCGGACACCTTATCGTAAGCGATAACGGCGGCCACATGATGTGCATAAACCTGAATACACTTGAACTGGTGTGGGTTCAGGACGTGCTGGACGACACAAACTGCACAGCCGTGCTGGAGCTTGAAAACGGGCATCCTTACGTATACTGCTCCACCTCCTTCCATGGCGGCTGGCGCGTGGATACGAATGCAAAGGCGTCCATACCCATATGGAAGTTGGATGCCGAAACGGGCCGCATAGTTTGGAAGAACACGGATTATTCCTGCCAGACCGTATCCGGCGTATCCGGCGGCGTACAGGGCTCCTTCGCAATAGGCAAGGGCAGCCTGAGCGAGCTTGTATTCGCTCCCGTAGCCATGACGGACGGCCACCGCGGCAAGCTTGTCGCCTTCTCTAAGACCGACGGTCACGTTGTGTGGGAATGCAACTTCGCGGGTTATCCGTGGTCAAGCCCCGTTGTGGTATATGACCAGAACGGCAACGGATATTTAATACAGTGCAACTCCTCCGGCTATATGCACCTTGTTGACGGGCAGACAGGAACCATACTTTACGAGTTCTCGCTCGGTTCCAATATAGAGGCCTCCCCCGCCGTGTTTGAAAACACCGTGGTAGTCGGCACCCGCGGCCAGAAGATATACGGCGTAAAGATAAAATAACATAGAGCACAAGCAAAAAGCACTTCACATGAAGTGCTTTTTTGTTTTATAGGTTTATTGAAGATGCTTACCAGCGTTTCATATTTTTCTCAAACTTTTCTGTATATGCTTGTTTCAGCTCTTCAGCGCCGATGCCATAGCATAACATAACGTCATTATAATACATCAGAACATCCGCCATTTCCTCAACCAGATCTTTTCTCAGTTCTTCCGTTGCCGCTGCATTTGCCCCGCCATGCTTTTTTACTATGTCTATCACTTCGCCTATTTCGCCAACCATCCACAGCAGTTTATTCTGCCCCACTTCTGGGCATATAGGCTCCCATTTATGCTTGTATTTATCCTGTAAAGCCCTCTGCATTTCCTGCATTTCGTTTATGCTGAAGTCTGCCATAAGGTACACGTCTCCTAAATTCAAATCTATATGAATCATTTTACCCCAATGTATACAGAAGGAGCAATAGGAAAAAGCCCATGCTATGCATAGGCTTTTTTGTTTGGTGGGGATGGAGGGGCTCGTCCGGCGGCACTGGGC
>ERZ1034719.751-NODE-751-length-17516-cov-6.282057_pt1 | contig 17516 bp, 20 predicted proteins | sample MGYA00520703_ERZ1034719 | MGnify/ENA primary metagenome ERZ1034719 (study PRJEB33766, sample SAMN09781716) | gut metagenome | biome: gut microbiome | host: Homo sapiens | place: Madagascar | study: EMG produced TPA metagenomics assembly of the PRJNA485056 data set...
TTTTAAAAAGCAAAAACTTTATAGGCGGTTTTCTGAGGGCAATAGAATAGGTAGTGGTTAAAAAAGCGGACATCCGAATCTGGATATCCGCAACGCTCACATCTTTATGCTTCTGTAAAAATCCAGCGTTCTCAGCCTGTGCCCGAGCTGGAGAAGCAGGTATTGCTCGGTGATGTCGCCGAGGATTTTCAGCGAGCTGTCCGGCATACGGAACGCGAACAGCGCACGGTCGTCGCAGGTGCAGATATGGCGCATGGCGTTTATAACTCCCGGCGTTACGGGTTCTCCCTCGCTGTCCGGGGCACAGCCGCGGCAGACAGTATTGCAAACAAGCAAGTTGACGGCATGACAGTTTCGTGATATAATATCTAATTAGAAAGATGACTTACAAGCGGAAAATTATTTGAAAGTAGCGGGATTGTGATGAAAAAGAATGCTTCGGAAAAGAAAACGGAACGTTTTCAGCTGACAGACTCGAAAAGCGGCAAAATAGATATATTAAGAGGTCTATCGATTATTGCGGTTGTATTTATACATAATACGCCTGACGGGCTATATCAGGTTATGTGCAGACCATTTCTTAATTTTGCGGTGGCAACTTTTCTTTTCCTCAGCGGAATGTTATCCGATGCAAATAAATGGCATCCCGCCAAGCGAATAAAGAAAGTCGTGATACCGTATATTTTTTGGACATTGGTTTATGTTACTCTGTCAAACTTTCGCAATCCTGTCGAAATACCGCTCGATTTTTTGAAAGGGCTTATAACGGGAAATTCAGCGGCCATTATGTATTATATTTTTTTATACTGTGAACTGACTCTGTTGATACCGCTTATAGATAAGTTGGCTCGTTCAAAATATAAATATCTGGGCTTTGTTATTTCACCGGTGGAAATTGTCTTTATGAGATTGATACCGCTGATTATGAAAGTGAATTTCAATTGCTATATTGAAATAATAATGTCTGTCTCCTGTGTTGGTTGGTTTATATTCTATTATCTGGGATATTTGCTCGGAAACGGGTTGCTTGAAATAAGATTTTCAACGGCGAAGATAGCTGTAATGTGGGTTTTTTCCATAGCGCTGCAAATAGCGGAAGGTTATTGGTATATGTCAATGGGGGCGCAGAATTGCGGGACGCAGTTGAAGCTTTCGAGCATTCTTTCAAACGCGCTGTTTGTTGTATTGGCGTTCGGATTTGTTAACTCGGATAAAACTTGCGCCAATAAATTTTTAAATATACTGGGCAAAAGCTCGTTTGGCATATATTTTTCCCATATAGCGGTGATGACTGCCCTTAAACAAATACCGTACTATTCCGAGTATATTATTTATCCTTTTAATGCAATTTTGACGGTTCTTGTAAGCTTAATATGTGTGCTTGCGGGAAGAAAATTTTTGGGGAATAAAGGTCGATACATTGCGCTGTAATTTGCCCTTTGTTTGTGAGACATCACACAATCATTGCTGAAACAAAAAATCGCATGAGCGGATTTGACGATGCTCAAAACAGTCGGTATACTAAAAAGAACTTCGATAAAACAGAGGACACCCCAAGGGAGAGGCTTCGTAAGGAAGTCCTCTCCCTTTGGCTTTTGTAATCAGTCAGAATGATTGAATTGTAGGTAAAATCAATCATATTGGAGGATTACATAATGAAAAACAGAATTTATAATGAACAGAATAGTTTGTGGTACGAATTACAGGGCGATTATTATATTCCTTGCCTTGCACTTCCTAATGAAGAACAAGTTGAAATTGGTGTATGGGGACAGCGGCATTCAAGGTATATCAAACAACATCACAAGATGCGATACACCAATCTGCTGACAAGCGGTAAGTTAACCGACTACCTCGCTGACATTGACGAGCAAGCTGAGGATATGTTTTTTCGGCTTGTAAAACAGATAGCAGAGCGTGAGGGTGTGACTGAACAACTCAAAGCTGACAATCAAATGGAGTGGGTTGCTCGGATGAATAACATCCGTAGCAGAGCCACAGAAATCGTAAATAACGATATAATTTATACCTAAGATGCAACAGCGGCAGAGAGAAATCTCTGCCGCTAATTTTTCATTTTATTAAAATAAACGAAAGCGAAGGTACTTTCTTAATTCGAAAACAAATTAAACTTTCGTGAAATTTATTGTTGTGTTTATGTGTTTCTTGTGGTATAATATAGGAGTATACATTTATTACTTATTCGAGAGGTGCGTTATGGCTGTAAGTTATAATAAATTGTGGAAACTTCTTATTGATAAAAATATGAAGAAAAAAGAACTTAGCGAAGCGGCGGGAATAAGCAATACGCTGATTGCAAAACTTGGAAAAAACGAAAACGTTACGGTTGAAGTATTGGTTAAAATATGCGCTGCTCTTGATTGCAAAATAGAAGATATTATGGAATTGATTCCTGATGAAAAACAAGCAATATAGAGAAAGGGTATTAAAATGAAAACATTAAATAAGCCAACATATATTAGCTTGTTTAGTAGTGCCGGTATCGGCTGTTACGGATTCAAGTTAGAAGGGTTCGAGTGTATTGCTACTAACGAACTTATAACAAGAAGATTAGAAATTCAAAAATTCAATAAGAAGTGCAAATACGAGAGTGGATATATTTGCGGTGATATTACAGAAGAGTCCACAAAAAATGCACTTTATGAACAAATCTCTTTTTGGAAGAAAAAAGAGGGACTTTCTCGTGTTGATGTTGTGGTTGCTACTCCTCCTTGTCAAGGTATGTCTGTAGCAAATCACAAAAAGAGTGAAACTGAGATTGTTCGTAACTCTTTGGTTATTGAATCCATTAAAATCATAAAGCAGATAAATCCCCGTTTCTTTATTTTCGAAAATGTACCTGCTTTTATGAAAACAATCTGCACAGATATTGATGGCGAACATAAGACTATTGCAGCTGCAATTGAAAACAATTTAGGACAGGCATATTCTTATACATCCCGTGTGATTAATTTCAAAAACTTCGGTGCTTGCTCAAGTCGTCAGCGCACTGTTGTTATTGGTGTGTCTAAAGATTTTGCCGATGAAGTTTCTCCAATCGAATTATATCCAGATCTTCTTAAGGAACGTACATTAAGAGAAGTAATTGGCAATTTGAAGTCTTTGAAAGAATTCGGTGAAATCGACGAATGTGATATTTACCATTCTTTTAGAACTTACCCTGAACATATGAGGGCGTGGATTTCAGATATAAAGGAGGGACAATCTGCATTCGATAATGCAGATGATTCTAAAAAACCGCATCGTGTAGTTGATGGCAAAATAGTTATCAATCAACGCAAAAATGCAGATAAATACACTCGTCAATATTGGGATAAGGTTGGCCCGTGTATTCACACAAGAAACGATCAAATGGCAAGCCAAAACACAGTCCATCCTTGTGATGATAGAGTTTTCAGTATAAGAGAACTTATGCTAATGATGACCGTTCCCTATTCGTTCAAGTGGGTAGAAACCGATCTTGATGTTTTGAATAGTCTGTCTACTGAACAAAAGAGAGCATTTTTGAAGAAAGAGGAAATCAAGATTCGCCAATCTTTAGGCGAGGCGGTTCCTACGGTGATTTTCCAATCAATAGCAAAGAAGATTTCTGAGGCATTGAAGCATTCACCTCTTAACACTGCAACCATCAATAAAGTAGTATCCTCCAATAAATTATCTGAAGTTGATAATTTGAAGAACTTTATTGTTAACAATCCTATGAATTTATCAGCTGCCACATTGGGAAAAATTGCAGAAATGGCTAATACGAGCCGTACGGATAATGCGGCATTTTTTACAAGTAAAACCCTTATAACAGAAATGATGAAAGCATTACCGGATACTGATAAGGAAACCGTTCGTATTCTTGAACCGTCAGTTGGCGTTGGCAATTTTCTTCCTCTGATTATCAAAAAATTTGAGGGCAAAAGAATAATCCTTGATGTGGTAGATATTGACGAGCACAGTCTGGAATTTGCTGAATTGATATTAAAATATTATAAGGTTCCCGATACTTGCACAATCAATTATATCCACGATGATTTTCTGATTCATAATTTTGAAGAAAAGTATGATTACATAATTGGAAATCCGCCTTTCTTTAAAATGAAATCAAATAATAAACTGCTGAATATTTATCGTCGTAATGCAATCAACAAAGTAACAACCAACATTTGCTCATTCTTTTTAGACAAAGCGATTAATCTCGGTAATTATGTAGCTTTGGTTTTTCCGAAATTTTTGTTAAACACACCTGAGTTCGCTCAAACAAGAAATTATCTCTCGGAAAAGGCTGTTGAATGTATTATTGACTTTGGAGAAAAAGGATTCCCCGGCGTTCTCGTGGAGACCTTAGCAATCTTTATTAACAATCTTGCTCGCCCGTCTAACACACGGGTTGCATCCATTACACACGGCAAATATATATCTCAATCACAGAAGTATATCTTTGATGATAAACTTCCGTATTGGATTATTTATCGTGATATGCAATTTGATACTGTTTGTAAAAAGCTCGATTTTAATGTTTTTAAGGTCTTTAGGGATAGACAAATCACAAACAGTCAGCTCTCTGATTCGGGAGATATTCGTGTATTGAAATCACGTAATATAAGTGATGACGGAAAAGAAATTGTTGATTTGAATGACTACGATTCTTATATTGATTACAATGCATTAAAAAAATTATTAGTGTTTGAATATTTGGATCGAGATGATGTGTATTTGACACCGAATATGACATATAAGCCTCGTATGATGAGGAAACCTAAAAACTGCGTTGTAAATGGTTCGTTGGCGATTTTAATTCCTAAAAAGGATATTGTTCTCACTGATAAACAAATGGCGTTCTTCTCTACTGAGGAATATCGGGAGTTCTATCAGATTGCAAGAAATTATCAAACAAGATCATTAAATGTTGATGCTTGTTCGGTTTTCTTCTACGGATTATTAAGAGATAAAAACAAAAAATCACCTATAATCGAAAAGTTTAATGAGCAGGACAACTCTGCACAGCTAACTATCTTTGATTATGCGAAATGAGGGTAAGATATGTTGACACAACAGGCAATTATTGATTTTTGCGATCAATATGACTATGACATAAGAAAATCGGGCAACGGTAGATGGATAGACCAAAAGTGTGCAGCCGATGTAGTGACTGTCATTGCGGACTGCGTATATAACTATGCATTGGAAGATGATGACGGCATATTTACGACAGCTGATATATGGCATTATAAATATGCAGTTGAAAATGTAGAAGCTATTTTCAAAAAGCCTGGCGTTGAAAATGAGGCTGCAAGAAGCGAATACGATAAGTTCTTTCAACAACCAATGGAAATGCTTGCAAATGCTCGTGTGCTTACAAAGACCAAGCAAGGCAATAGAAATTTCTATCAGGTAAATAATTTTAAGGTGCTGGAGTATATTGCACTTCGTGAGCGAAACGCTCTGTTCTTCCTTAAGACCTATATTGAAAAAGTCCTAGCGGATAGTGGAATATATCCCGTTTTTGAAGAGTTTTTCAGATTGCAAACGAAAGAATCTTATGAAACAATCAAACGCACGTTTTCAACATTTATAATCAACAACACGAACATCAATGGCGTTGTTGAATGTAATCGTATTTTTATCAAAGTGCTAAATCCGTTAGCCTACTTCAAGAACTCTTGCGGTACAGAAAGAGGCAGATTATCCGAGCAAAATATCACGTATGATATGCTTATGTATAATCGAAATAATTTCAGGGATGTGTATGCTGATAAGCCTAAAGGTGTCACGAGAAAAGAATATGCGGTCGCACACCCCGTTGAAGTGAACGAAGCTTATTACCGCTATCAGTCTGCTAAGGCGAAAAGATTTTTGCGTCTGTTCAATGATCAAAATCGTGGCGGACAAACTGAGCATCTTGAGACATTACATATGGCAGATAGAGCAATTCATATGCATCATATTTTCCCCGAAGCTATCTATCCTGAGATCTGCTACTATTTGGAGAACATAATCGCTCTTACCCCTACACAGCATCTTAATTATGCACATCCCAACGGACACACACAAGAAATTGACGAACAGTATCAGCATTTACTGCTTCTTTCTAAAGCGGATAGAATCCAAGAGAATTTAACTGATGCCGCAGTAGAGACAATCTATGAGTTTTCCAATTTCTTGTTTGTACTCAATGTCGGCTTTGACAATGACGATGTTTTGGATATTGCTGATATGGATTTCTGTGCAGTTATCAACGCAATCAACGTGCATTATGCAGCTTAAAACGAAGGGAGATTTAATTATGAGTAAGTTAGTTTATGGAAAGAATGGACAAGTTCATTTTGACAATGATGAAGAAAAAAGAGAAGCAATGGAGTATATATTAACTTCATCTAACGTCAATTTTAGAATTCACGAAAACAATCAAAATCAAGGGGCTTGGGGACCTGAAGATAGGATTCATTTTAAGCACGAAGAAGGCGTACCAGATTGTTTAAAACGAATTATGACAGCTGGAGACGGAAGCAACTACGGTAGAATTAATTGTAAAGAATTTTGTGAGGAACTGCGAGAGTTAGCAGATAAAGACAAGTAATGTAATTTTAAAGATAAAGAGAGGCTTAAGTATTTGAATTTTTCATATTATGATTTTGGACATTTAGAGAGAGGCCGGATAGTAGAAGTTCAACTATCTGCCGCTGCCAATGTACGGCTTATGGATTCCACTAATTACAGTAATTATAAAAATGGCCGAAGACATCGGTACTATGGTGGATATGTAACAAGAAGTCCATATAGAATAACCGTTCCTAATTCGGGCCATTGGTATTTGACAATAGATTTAGGTGGTTATGCCGGAAAAGTGAAGCATAGTGCTCGTGTGCTTTCAGGGATACTGCCTGCAGCAAGAGAACAGTTGCCCCTTGCTCAAGAAACCAACTTGTATGTGGACAATACGGATTCCAACAAAGAGTACGATGTTTTTATTTCGCATGCTTCTGAAGATAAAGATAGTGTTGTTCGACCACTTGCGATTGCATTAAAAAACAAAGGTATCAATGTTTGGTACGACGAGTTTGAGCTTAAAATTGGAGACAGTCTTAGAAGAAAAATAGACCAAGGTTTATCTAAAAGTAAATTTGGGATTGTAGTAATCTCTAGATCTTTTATTAAAAAAGGATGGACAAACTACGAATTGGATGGACTGATGACAAAAGCAATTTCAGGTCAGCAAATACTACTTCCTATATGGCACGATATAACCAAACAAGAAGTAATAGACTATAGTCCATCATTGGCAGATAAAGTTGCGAGAAATACTAGCCAAGAAACTGTAGAAGAAATCGCCGAAGAAATTGCGGAATTGATTGTCAAATAATGGGGTGTTAAAATATGTCACGAGGATTAGTGTATATACTTACAAACCCGTGCCTTGATGGATGGGTTAAAATAGGAATGACAGAACTCAATGATATTGAGAGAAGATTACAGGAACTTAATTCACCGCCCAACATTCCTTTTTCATATCGTTGCTATGCTACTTATGAAGTGGAAAATCCACTTGAAGTTGAAAGAAGAATTCATAGCCTTATTGATAGAGTTGATGATTCCTTACACGCAAGAGAACAACTTAATAACGGAAGGGTTAGAGAACGAGAGTTTTTTTAAATATCACCTGAAACTGCATACGGTATCTTTAAAGACATCACAGCTTTAATGGGTGATGCTAATAAGCTGAAATTGTATACACCAACTCTGGATCAATCACAAGAACTGGAACTTGCTGAAAATAAAACAAAACGTTCAAACAACTCATTTGAATTACTTAATATTGGTGTAGGTGAAGAGATCTCGTTCCTCTATGATGATACTATCATAGCTAAAGTATTGAATAAAAAGAATCAAGTTGAGTTTGATGGTATTCAATACTCCGTAACAGGCTTAGCTCGTAAAATTCTGTTCGAGAGATTTGACTGGGCCGAAAATCTACACGTAAATGGTTGGAGATTTTTTACGAAAGATGGCATTTCACTCAGTGATCTACGAGACAATATCGAAAATGCTATAGAGGAAGAATAACTATTCCTATGCAATAAAAGAGGTTTAATTATGGCTAAAAGAAAAATGGTTCAAAATAATTTGTTAAAAAACTCAATAGCAGCATATTTTGCAGCTATTGAAATCCATAATAAACCTAATTTTTCATATCGTTATGAAACAACTACTCTTTTATTGATGAACGCTTGGGAGTTGGTATTAAAAGCATTTGTGAAAAAACGCATCAAAACCAAAAACATTTTCACTAAAGATGGACATACCATTTCTATTGACAAAGCAATAGATTATACTGAAGAATACATTAACACAATTGAGCCAAGATCTTTTACTGCTGTTAAGGAAAACCTGCTTCTTATAGAGAGCTATCGCAACAACATTGTTCATTATTATAACGAACAATTAGAACCTTATATTTTTATGCTTACCTATAAGGTTTATGCCAATGAAATGATTGGAAATATTTCTCAAAAGATATTCTTGCTGAAGATGGTTTATTTATTTTGCCGCTGGGATTTAAACTGCCGTTTAAGCCTGAAGATTTTCTAAGCAAGAAAGCAACCAATTATGTATCTTCACCGGAATCAAGAGAGTTTATAAACTCAATGGTTAAAATTATCGGAGATTTAGAAACGCAAGGTGTAGAAGATTCTATTGTTGTTGGCTTCGACATATATTTAGAGAATGTTAAAAGAATGAATAATAGTGACTTGTTAATTGCGATAACGTCAAAAGATGAGGCGGATGCAAGTTTTTCAAAAGTTAGTAAGTATCAGATAACAAATGATTCAAATGCACAAAAGGTTAATCTTTCGGATGAAGAAATAATAAAAATATATCCTCTTACTTATAAAGATGTATGCGAACGTTGTAAGACTGAAATAGTTGGGTTCAAACAAAACAATGATTTCAACAAAATTATTGCAGAGCTTAAAGAAAACAGTATATTTGCCCATACAAGGAAGTTAAATCCTCAAAGCAAAAAATCAGCAAAGACAACTTTTTATTCGGAAAGTATAATTAAAGAAATTTGCAAGAGGTACAATGGCATAAAGCAAAGCAAGTAAAAAATGTTCGTGTTGCGACAGAAACCACTTGACAAACGAATGTTCTATCGTGTATACTGAAATACCCTCTTAGAGGAACTACAACTGAATATGATGTCTTCGTAGAGGTATAGTCTGGCTATAACTCACTATACCCGGCAATCTCTTTTGAGAGAGCTGTGACTCGCCACCGTGAATCTTTTGTACTGTTTAAGGTGGAGTTGAGTTAACACAAACAGTATGGTCTTTTGAATCAATTCAAAGCCGTTACATATGAGCATCTGATTTGAAGCGAGAGCTAAATGCTCCCGCCAACGATTAGTGTTGATATGTAACGGCTTTTTATTTTTTCTTCGGACTACTTAATCGAATTACGAACGTGACCTATAACTTTCAGTTGAACTTTGACAATTGAATGACCGTCTGAATGGGATACTCCGCCAAGACTTCCCTTGTAGGAACGAGCGAGAAAACGCCGCTGAAAAAGCAGGGGCAGGAACGACATTCGGGTAGAACGGCAAAAGGAAGCACTATACCTGTCCACAGGTGTAGCGAGCATCGGATTTTGACACCAAAATCCAATCCACACCCTAAAGGAATGTGGACTATACTCAGGGGAAGTCCCCTGAATACCCCTAAAAGTAAGGAGATGATTTTATGAAAAATAAGGATTTCGTTCGTATTTCCGTGCGGTTATCCGAAGAAGAAAAAGAAAAGTTAGAACGCTCAGCAGAGATATGCGGACTGTCGCAAGCGGAATTTGTGCGGCAGCTCTGCAAGGGCAAAACGCCAAAACCGCAACCGACAAAAGAGTTTTGGAAACTGCTTGAAGCACTCTATGGAGTTCACAAAGGGTTTAAGGAGTGTGCAAAGTATGAGCCGTCTGCACTAACTGTCTGCAAAGAAATTGAGTGTCTTATCCTCGATTTGCAGGAGGTGGGATAATGGCAACTACGAGTTTGTGGCATATTGAAGGTCGATTGAAAGACCTTATTGCCTATGTAGAAAATCCCGAAAAGACAGTTGCAAGCAACCCAAGTTTGCAACCGCTATGGGAGGTTATGTCATATGTCAGCCGTCCCGAAGCTACCGAGCAGGGCGAATATGTTTCCACCATAAACTGCTTAAAAGAAATTGCCTTGCAGCAGATGCTCCTAACGAAAAAGCAGTACGACAAAGAGAACGGATATATCGCTTGGCACGGTTATCAAAGCTTTAAGCCGGACGAAGTTACGGCAAAAGAAGCGCACGAAATCGGATTACAGACCGCAAGAGAAATGTGGGGTGATCGGTATCAAATTATCGTTACTACCCACCTAGATAAAGACCATCTGCACAACCATTTTTGTTTCAATTCCGTTTCCTTTATTGATGGTAAAAAGTATGATTATTCTAAAGCGGAGCAACGAAAGCTCCGCAGTGTATCCGATCGCATTTGTGCTGAACACGGCTTATCGGTTATTAAAAATCCACGCAAAGCACCGTCACGGCAAGTATGGCTTGATGAGAAAAGCGGTAAGCCTACCCGTTATAACGTGTACCGAGAGGATGTGTGTGAAGCCATTGATTACAGCCGAAGTCCGAAATATATCGAAGAATATTTAAGGCGAAAAGGATATATTACCGACTTCACGGGTAAACATTGGAAGATAAAATTACCGCAGTACGAACACTTCACAAGGTTAGATACACTCGATGAAAGATGGACTCCCGAAAACCTAAAATGGTCGGTTGGTAAGTACGCTTCCTTCGGTAGCAGACGGGCATATATCTCCTATCCGAAAGAAATGCCGCAAGACTTAAAAGATTGGTTTCAGCCGTTCCACTGGACAAGCCACATCTACCGCTTGTATTTGCATTACTGTTATCTGCTCGGTTACTTGCCAAAAAATACCGCCTATAAACCTACAAGTCCGTATCTCAAAGAGGACTTAAAGAAACTCGATGAGATTTCAGAGCAGGTGCGGTATATGGGCAAATATCATATCGAAACATTTGACGATCTTTGCGCTGACCGAGCAAAAATTGAGAGTGATATGAACAAGCTCATAGAGGTTCATACCAAACTGCAAAACAAAATCCGCAGAGCAACACCCGCCGAAAAAGAATCCTTACGGGAAGAAAAAGCAGGCGTTACTGCACGGATTACTGAACTGCGGAAACAACTAAAAATGAACAAAGCCATTGAAGAACGTTCCGTTAAAATCCAAGAGAAAACGGATATGTTCTACGCAAATGAAATTGCGGCTAAACAAGCCGAACAACAAAAAATCAGAGAACGACAGAGAGGAGGTTGGGAACGATGACAAATAACGATAGAACAGATGATATTTATAAGGTCATAGATGAAATCGCAGACCACCTTGCAACCCTTACAAAAGAGGAACGTATCGCTTGGTTTAAGAGGAATATGTATCTTGAACCGCTGAACTTTGTTAAAGAAATTGACGGTACTCTTTATGCGGTCAGAGCCTTCTTTAGAGAAGATGCAACGGAAAATATTACCGAAAAGGTCGAACGCATAATTTTAAAAAAAACAATGAAAAACTCTTGATTTACCGCATTAAAGTGTTGAAGCGCAGCAGAAGATATGATATAATATATATGTCCTACAATTTGTATCATATCTGGCTGTGGAAAGGAGAACTATGAACAAACAGTCAGAAAAGATCACTGCTCTGTACTGCCGCTTGTCCCGTGATGACGAGCAGGAAGGCACTTCGGGCAGTATTAAAAATCAGCAATCTATACTTGAGAAGTACGCGAAAGACAATGGCTTCAAGAATACCCGTGTGTTTATTGATGACGGTTGGTCAGGAACGACTTTCGCAAGACCTGCCTTTACAGAGATAATGGAACTTGCGGAAAAAGGAATGATTGGTACACTTATTGTAAAAGACCATTCCCGTCTTGGTCGTAACCGCTTGGTTGTTGGCCAATTGTTGGAAGAAGACTTTGACAGTTTAGGTGTTCGGTATATTGCTATTATGGATAACATTGACACCGCAAAAGGGATCAGCGACCTTGTTCCAATGCAAGACCTATTCAACGAATGGCACGCTAAAAACACAAGCCAAAAAGTTCGCAATGTTTTCAAGAACAAGGGTATGTCTGGTGTACCGCTTACAACAAACCCGCCTTTCGGGTATATGAAAAATCCCGATGTCAAAAAGGAATGGATTATTGATGAAGAAGCGGCAAAGACCGTCAGACAAATCTTTGCCCTATGTGTTGAAGGACTTGGACCGACACAGATCGCAAAGCGGCTGAAAGCCACAAAAGTGCTGACACCTACAGAATATTGGAATAGTATCGGCAGAAATTGCAGTAAGCCGCCCACTGTTCCGTATAATTGGTGTTCAGCAACGGTTGCCGACATTCTTGCTAAACAAGAATACTGTGGAGATACGGTCAACTTCCGAAGCACAACAAAGTCATTTAAAAATAAAACCAAGATTGAAAGACCACAGGAAGAATGGAAAATCTTCCCGAACACCCATCCAGCAATCATAGACCGAGAGGTGTTTGAGTTGGTACAAGAACTGCGACAACACCGCCGCAGACCTACCAAAAGCGGAATTGTCAGTTGGTTTTCGGGACTTCTCTACTGTGCAGATTGCGGAGAAAAATTGTATTATAGCGTAACCAACAACTACAAACGGGAGCAAGCGTATTTCTTCTGTTCATCGTTTCGCAAAAACTCCGATGAGTGTTCCGCCCACTATATTCGTGAAAAGGTGGTAATGGAAAATGCATTGGAAAGTATGCGGCGTATCCTACTGAATGTGCAAGCCTTTGAAAAGAAATTTGCCCGTAAGCAGATGGAATGTTACAGCGAGGATAAGAAAAGAGAACTTGCGGAGAAACGCAGAGAGTTGAACAAGGCAAAGAAGCGTATCGCAGAGATTGACGGTTTAATACAGAAGCTCTACGAGGATAACGCTATCGGTAAAATATCCGATGAACGATATGCCACCTTGTCAATGTCATACGAGGAAGAACAGAGGGCACTCAAATCCGCACTTCCCGATATAGAAAACTATCTTGAAACCGAAACGGACAAGACCGAGAGTTTACAGAGGTTTATTGAGAAGGTTAAGCGGATAACGGAAATCAAGGAATTAACCGCCGAGTTGGTACACGAATTTATTGACAAGATCGTGGTACACGCTCCGAGATACCTTGACGGCAAGAGAGTTCAACTCATAGATATTTACTACAACGGCGTTGGCATACTCCGAGAACTCACTCCCGAAGAAATGGAAGAAGCGTTCCAAAATCATATGGCGGAACGTAAAGCAAAAACGGCATAGCCAATGGCTACACCGCTTAACGAAATCAATTATTGAATTTAGATACAAGAGCCCCCTCTTGGGGCACCTTCCTTACGGAGGGCGCCCCAATCGGGATATCCTCTGTTTTTACATCTTTATGCTCCTGTAAAAATCCAGCGTTCTCAGCTTGTGCCCAAGCTGGAGGAGCAGGTATTGCTCGGTTATGTCGCCGAGGATTTTCAGCGAGCTGTCCGGCATACGGAACGCGAACAGCGCACGGTCGTCGCAGGTGCAGATATGGCGCATGGCGTTTATAACTCCCGGCGTTACGGGTTCTCCCTCGCCGTCCGGGGCGCAGCCGCGGCAGAAAAATCCCGCATGGCGCAGGCTGAACACAGGCTCGTCGGGCAGCTCGTTTCCGCAGGCTTGGCAGCCGACGAGGTCGGGCATATAGCCCGCAAGCGCGAGCATACGCAGCTCGCCCACGGGTTTTAGAAAGTCCGCGCTGCGCTTGTCCTCGGACAGCAGATGCAGGAGATTGAGCGTCAGGCTCAAAAACTCGTGAGCTTCGGTGTTCTCGGGCGAAAATTCGCCCGCAAGCTCGCAGAAGTAGTTGGCAAGCGACAGCCTTTCTATATCCTCGCGCAGGCCGAAAAACACATCTATGGCCTTTGCGTCGTCGATTATGTAGCTCTCGCGCCCGCGGTAGAGGGTCAGGCGGGAGTAAGTCATGGGCGAGACGGCGGCGCTCGCGGTTCGGCTCTTGACCCTCTTTGTGCCGTTTGCAAAGGCTGAGATAAGCCCCAAATCGCCCGTCAGGATTTTAACGACGGTGTCGTTTTCATTGATATCGCGGGACTTGATTATCAGCCCCTCTGTCTGCGTCTGCACTTGCCGTTTCACCTCCGCCGACTGTATTTATCTCGGCATATCGAAGATAATCCTCGACCTTGCCGCTCAGCTTAAATTCGTTCCACGCATTTTGAACATTGCTTTTGTCCGAGCTTCTCATCTGTTTATAAACGCGCCAAGCGCTCCTCCGTGCAGTGTAAAAATATTTTTTTCACCGCGCGGCGATTTATGACAGGAAAAATTATTCGTTGTCAAGCCCGAAATTTCGGATAAGTCCCTCTCTGTTGCGCCAGCCCTCTTTGACCTTGACCCAGCAGTGGAGATTGATTTTGCACATGAAGAAGCGCTCCATATCCTCGCGCGCCCTCGTCGAAACCTTTTTGAGCATCTCGCCCTTTTTGCCGATTATTATACCCTTGTGGCTCTCGCGCTCGCAGTAGACAGTCGCGTCGATATCGGTTATGTCCGAGTCCTCGCGCTCGTGCATACGCTCTATGCATACCGCCACGCCGTGCGGCACCTCGTCGTCAAGGAGATTCAAGAGCTTTTCTCTGATTATCTCGGCCGCTATAACACGCTCGGGCTGGTCGGTCAGAGTGTCGTCGGGGAAGAAATGCGGCGAGGGCTGAGACTGCTTAAAGAGCTCGTCCTTGAGCTCGCCGAAGCCGTCGCCCTTGAGCGCTGAGCAGGGGACTATCGCCTCGAAGTCGTAGAGTGCGGAGAACTGCGCCATGCGCTCTATGAGCAGCTCCTTCTGCTTGACCGAATCTATTTTATTTATGGCAAGAATTACGGGCATTTTTTCTTTTTTAAACTTGCCGAGAAGATCCTTTTCCGCGTCGCGCAGCTCTCCCGAAGGCTCAACGACAAAGAGACAGGCGTCAACGCCCGAGATGCTGTCGCTGACGGCCTTGACCATCTTCTCTCCGAGCTTTGTGCGCGGGCGATGGAAGCCGGGGGTGTCGGTGAAAACGAGCTGAACGTCATTCTCCGTCAGCACGCCCATTATCTTTGTGCGCGTAGTCTGCGGCTTAGGTGACACGACGGCGATTTTCTGACCGAGCAGGCGGTTGAGTATCGACGACTTGCCGACATTCGGGCAGCCGACTATGGCAATGAAAGCAGTTCTTGTCTGAGTCATAACTTCTCCTTATATAGATGACCGCTGATATGACAGTCAGCGGTCATTTTGTTTATTTGTTCTTTTTCTTAAAATGAAAGCCCGTGAATATGAATACGAAGCTCAGCGCAAGGCTCAGCACAAGCACCGCTATCATATATGGCTTTTCGGCATAGTAGGCGAACATTGCCTTGAACGCCTCGGGCTGACCGAGTATGGCAATGCCCGTGCATACGGCGAATATCGCGCCGACGAGCACGGCTCCCGCAGCAGTGTCCTTCGATATTTTAGCAAGGCGGTTGTACTTCTCGCTGAACTTCTCCTCCGCCATGTCAACGACCGCTTCTATAGCGGTGTTGAACAGCTCGCCCATAACAACTATCGCGTTGGCAATAAATATTATCGCAAACTGAGTACGCGAGACCTCAAAGAAGTCGTAGATGAGCAGGTAGGAGTACATATATATCATGCACACAAGATGTATGCGCATATTTCTCTCCTGCCTTATACAGGTGGCGATTCCGCAGCCCGCATAGGCAAAGCTCTTGAGCAGACCTTTCATTTATTCGTCACCCATATAGTAGCTTCCGCTTCTGGGCAGACCGAGCTGAGTTAAGACGGTCTCCTCCTTCTCGCGCATACGCACGCTCTCGATTCCGCCTTTCTCATGGTCATAGCCGAGCAGGTGGAGCATTGAATGTACGGTGAGGAAAGCTATCTCGCGCTGAAGCGTATGTCCGAAGCGCTCTGCCTGGTTGACGGCGTGGGGGATAGAAATAACTATGTCGCCGAGCATCTTTGCGCCCGTGTCGAGATTTGTGTCGTATACTCCGTTTTCGCCTAAGGGGAATGAGAGCACGTCGGTGCTCCTGTCCGTATCGCGGTATTCGCGGTTGAGCCTGTGTATTTCCTCGTCGTCCACAAAGCGGACGCTTATCTCGGCGGGATCGTTGAACTCTTCAAGGGTCAGTACCGCGGTACAGGCGCGGCGTACGAGCATTCTTACTCCCGTAGGAATTTTGACCTCATTCTGGTCGTTTGTGATGATTACTTTAACTTTGCCTCTCATTTCTTCTTCTTCACATCCTCATGTTTTTCGTAGGCTTTGATTATATCCTGAACGAGCTTATGTCTGACCACATCACGCTCGTTGAACCTGACTATTTGAATATCGTCGACATCCTTGAGAACCTTTACGGCGTCGACAAGACCGCTGCGCCTGCCGTCGGGCAGGTCTATCTGGGTTATATCGCCCGTGACCACCATCTTCGAGTTGAAGCCGAGACGGGTCAAAAACATCTTCATCTGCTCAACCGAGGTGTTCTGCGCCTCGTCGAGGATAATGAAGCTGTCGTCAAGCGTGCGTCCGCGCATATAGGCGAGGGGCGCGACCTCTATGTTGCCGCGCTCGAGCTGCTTTTGAAAGCTCTCCGCGCCGAGCATATCGAACAGAGCGTCGTAGAGCGGGCGCAGATACGGGTCAACCTTCTGCTGCAGGTCGCCGGGCAGGAAGCCGAGCTTCTCGCCCGCTTCGACTGCGGGGCGGGTGAGGATTATGCGGTTGACCTCCTTTGCGCGAAAGGCGGTGACCGCCATGGCAACCGCTAAATAGGTCTTGCCCGTGCCGGCGGGGCCGACTCCGAGAGTGACCGTATTTTTGCGGATGGACTCGATGTATTTCTTCTGGCCGAGCGTTTTCGGTTTGACCGGCTTGCCCTTTGAGGTGATGCAGATGCAGTCCGCAGTCATCTGCGGCAGCTGATCCTCGTTGCCCTCATTGACAAGCGAGATGACGTAGCGGACGTTCTGGTCGCTGAGCGCCTCGCCGCGGTTGATGAGCATCAAAAGCCCGTTTATCGCGCGCACGCCCTTTGAGACATTCTCCGCCTCGCCCGTGACCTTTATCTCCGAGCCGCGGCTGACAACGTCCACGTCGAACTCTTTTTCTATTATTCTGATGTTTTCGTCGAAACTTCCGAACAGGCTGACCGCCTGCTCCATTCTGTCGACGCTGATTGACTGTTCAAACATAAATTATCTCCGAAAATCGCGTTATATTGTTGTTACGGCAAAATATGTTTTCGTCATAACTGATAATATTATCGAAATATTTTGTTAGATTATACCATATTTTCTTAGTTCTGTCACCATAAAAAGGACGAAATTTTATTAACT
>ERZ1034719.756-NODE-756-length-17439-cov-6.463069_pt1 | contig 17439 bp, 14 predicted proteins | sample MGYA00520703_ERZ1034719 | MGnify/ENA primary metagenome ERZ1034719 (study PRJEB33766, sample SAMN09781716) | gut metagenome | biome: gut microbiome | host: Homo sapiens | place: Madagascar | study: EMG produced TPA metagenomics assembly of the PRJNA485056 data set...
TACGGGCTTTGGCTACGGCTATGTGCTCACTGCGTTGCGCGCATACGCCTCCGCTGTCGCCCTATTTCGCGCGTTGCGCTCAATACGGGCTCTTTCCGCGCCCACAAGGGCGCGGGGCCACCAACATTCACCACAATACAAGGAATTCACATGCTCGGCGCCATTATCGGAGATATCATCGGTTCGCGTTTTGAATGGAACAATCACCGTTCAAAAAACTTTGATCTCTTCACGAAAGATTGCTTTTTCACCGACGACTCCATCATGTCGCTCGCCATTTGCGACGCTTTGCTCCATTCCAAACCCGATGATAGCGATCTCGGTCAAAATGCCATTCGTTCGATGCAATCTATTGGGCGACCGTATCCAAATAGCGGCTATGGTAGTTCGTTCTATCATTGGATATATTCCGACGCACCGCAACCCTATAACAGTTTTGGCAATGGTGCCGCAATGCGCGTCAGCGCATGCGGCTACGTCGGCAATTCGATCGACGAAGTCAAACGGCTATCTAAAGCCGTGACCGAAGTCTCGCATAATCACCCCGAGGGCATCAAAGGTGCCGAAGCAACTGCCATCGCCGTATTCCTCGCTCGAACGGACAAAAGCCTCTCCGAAATTCGCGACGCTATGACGACGCATTATTATACAATCGATTTCACACTCGACGACATCCGCAATTCATATCAATTCAACGAAACTTGCCAAGATACCGTTCCACAAGCACTCCAAGCCTTCTTTGAATCGACCAGCTTCGAAGACGCCATGCGTAACGCCATTTCTATTGGCGGCGACAGCGACACACTCGCAGCAATCACGGGCGGCATCGCCGAAGCCTATTACGGCATACCAACGAGCATTAGAGCACAAGCCATCGCATTCCTCGACGATACTCTGCTCGCAATATTGAAAGAATTCGAAAAACGATTTCCACCAAAGATTACAAACTAAAATCATTCATCGATCGTCAATGAATCTGGCATTTTCTACTTATACATGCAATGATCATTTTCTGCTTATACATGCAATGATATAGATGACTTGCGTACCAAAGATGACAACGACAAAACCTCTTCGAACTCATTCAAATCATAAACGCGTTCGCAACGACGCCCGACTTCGACAATAAACAAATCTCAAGTGAACATCAATCCACGATCGACTTTCTCGCAAACAAATCGAGAAAAAAACGACACAATCGCGGAAAAAATCGTTTTTCTGTGCGCCAGAAATCGAGTAATCGTTGTATAAGTGTGCCGCAAATGGTCGGTTTGCGACGCCTTCCGTTTGCTTCGTCACTCGGTTTTGCCAAGGAGGTTTTTTTGAACGCTGAACGTGCAGAAATTGGCATCGATACGACGCAGATGCCGCCAAACATCGCCTGGCATCCAGATTCGAGTTCTTCGACGGTGGCGGGCTCTATTTCTTATCGCCGCGGTCGCATGACGATATTCTACCACGTCGTCGTGACTGTCGTCTTGAACATCTTCGTCGTACTCATCTTGCGCTGGAATGCCAAAGTCATCTTTCAGGATCTCGATCTCCCCGAAATCCCCGTGATGGAGATCGTCGGATTGACGGCGTGCGGATTGATCTTTATCGCGCTAGGGCTCTTTTTCATCTATCGCGCCGTGCGAATCTTGACCGATCGCATCCAAATCCATCTCTCGCCCAGTGGAATCGATTGCACCGAAAAGTATTGCCACATCGAAAAGGCATATCACTTCGCCATCGACGACGATCTTCGCATCGAGCGATATGTAGCCTTTATTGGGCGCAACCGCGAATTCGATAGCCTGGTGATTAAGTCTGGCAAGACCGTGTTCCCATTTGGTGCTCTTTCGCCATGTGGCTTGCGTTGGCTCGAATCGACTCTGCGAACGTATATCGAGGCGCATAAACCCAATGCAATCGGCAAAGATGGCGACGCAACCGATTAATCTCGCGATTTGCCCTCTTGGCGACGGCGAATCCGCCCTCGTATGTTCAAAATCAATATGATCGTCAGGGCAATGGCACCGCCATAGAGAAGAGCTCGTGGCATGAGCGCCATGGCACCGCGTGGCTCAGTCGCTGTGTCGTCTTCCAATGGCGAACACTGGCCATCGTCGCTTGCGCAACCGTTTTGTGGCGATTTAAAATGTGCCGATTTTAGCGTGTTTTCAATGTGCGCCAACATTTCGGGCGATGCGTCGTCGATCCCCACATAGACGAAGACTTGGACGAGTTGCGATCGATATGGATAGAGATATGAAATCTGTCGCACGGGCGACGATATCCCAAAGCGATCGGCAATGCCACGATCGCGACGCAAAACTTCGAATCGCGCCATCAGCGCCGAATTCTGGCTATCTTCGACGATTTCGGCACCGACGACTTCGACGTTTTTCATCCCAGCGAGTGCTTCGCGCGACTGGATAAGATGCCGTTCGAGCGCAGGGCGCGTCGCCAGATCATAGCCGTCGTTGACGGTCACGAGTATGGCACCGTGCCCAGCGATGATATAACAAAGCCCGCCCGTTCCCGCCGATACTTCGTCGCGACACGGATCGAGTTCTATGCCCTCGAAGCTATCGATGCGCAATTCGCGCCCATCGTAAAACGGATCTGTTGCCGACGACACTCCGTCGACGGCATCGGTCGTTTGCGCTTGGGCTCGGTGCGTTCCGATTCCCGCCAGCAACAAACAAAAAATGCAAACGATGGCTCGTGCGCAAGTTTTCATCGATTCACCACACGACTACGCCGTCACGAGCTGTTGATACACGACGCGCAAATCGCGCACGACATCGCAAAAGCGCACATAACGACTGCCGACGTCGAACGACGTACACCAACGTATGACTTGGCAAAGATCTTTGGGGATATTCGGATCGATCTGCGTCAAATCGGGAACATCCTCATATTGCTCGATGATCTTTGCAACGTCGACATTCGTCGATTTCTCTTCGTCTATGCCGTCGTAGGGCACTTTTCCGAGCAACATATAGACGAGGCTCATGCCAAACGCGAATATATCGGACTGCGCATTGCTTTGCTGCAAATTGTATTTCAACTCGGGCGCAATAAACGCCACATCACTCGCATGAATGTGATCGATCGAATCGACATAGAGACTCTGACCAAAGTCGTATATGACGGGCGTCATCACGCCCGATCGATTCTCGAAAACGATATTACTCGGTTTGATATTGCCGTTGATATAACCCGATTGATGGGCAATATCCATCGCTTCGGCCAGCAATATGCCGATTTGAGCGACGACCGCGGGCTCGTATGCGCCATTTTGAGCGATGCTCTCGGGCAAAGGTTGACACATGACGTTATCGGCCAAAAATGCACATTCATCGGGATATGCTTGGAATATGCCTTGAATATAGGGGCTTTTTTGCGCCAATAAATCGCTACGGCGCACGCCTTCATTGAAGACGGCTTTTTCGATGGAATTATGGGCATAAAAACACTTGAGGCAGTAGAGTTCGCTCCCGTTCGACGTCGTCGAAACGCAAGCGACAAACCCTCGAGCATGCTCGCGGATCATGTGGTGTATCTTATAAATACTCGCCAATTCACCGGGGAGCACGACACTTCCACGATAACGATCTGCCGTCTGCGATTCGCACGAATCGAGATCGACATCGTCGTCGCGTCGTTCTGCCTCCGCGATGGGGCTTTCTGCAACGCACTCCGATGGTTCTACCGCTTGAACCGATGGATCGGCGACATCGACGCTTGGTGGCGCAACATGGGCGTCTTGTGGCAAAGCGCGAACTCGATCTTCAGCAATCTCCGTCGACGATATCGGTTGTGCCGATGGCGCAATCGTATGGTTGCCATTTACCGATGCATACATGCCACTTTGAGCCGCTTGTATGGGTTGCACCGGCTGCGCTCCGCGATTCAACGACGCATTCGCGCCGCTTTGCGTCGTGCCGCTAGGATCTTTCGCAACCGACGACATCGATTTTATCGGCAATTTGGGCAATCCCGGTTTTGCCGACAAAACAGAGGGCTGTTGTTTCGCCCCATCGGCAACTTGAGCTATCGACTGCGATACCGATCCCGTGCTCAAGTGTTTTACGGGTTGCGACACCGATCCCGTGCCCGCATGAACAATGGGCTGCGAAATCGATCCCGATCCAGCTCGCATGACGGGTTGCGATTTCGACCCCATCGTAGCATGGACGACGGGTTGAGAATTCGAAACGGCCGGCAACTGCCCCGATCTTTGTGCCGATGGCGAAGATCCCGTCTTTCCGCTGTGATAGATAACACTCGATATCGACGACAATGCCGGATGATCGTCGAAGTTTTTGCGCGACGCATCGATCGATAGATTGGCGCTCAATTTGAAGTTGGCGCCGATTTTCTTCACGGCTTTGAGGAGCGAAAGCGCATCCCATTGGCGCTCTTCGGGGCGCGTTCGAAGCCCAGCACTCAAAATTGGCACGAATTCGGGCGGAACCGAGGCGGGGAACCAATCGATACCCGAGCATTGTTCGTAGAACGTCGAAAACTCTTCGATCGAGCTCAAACGCAAGGGCGGCTCGTGGGCGAAAACGCAATACATCGTCGCACAAAGGGCAAAGATATCCGACGCTTGCGTCGCATTGTCGAAATTTCGATATTGCTCTGGTGCCAAAAACGGGATAGCCGTCTCGATATCGAGGTCTGCCGTGTTTTTCGACGACATAAAATTGAGGATACGAGGCGACAGTCGCGCTCCTTGGCAATTGAGAATGATTTGAGAAGGCGAAATGCGTTTATGGAGCGTATCGAGAGAATGCGCCATAGCAATGGCATCGATGACGCCTAAAAACAGCTCGAGCGCTTCTTTTGGCTCGAAATAGGCACCTTCGTTCAAAAACGTCGCCAACGTCGGGCCTTGGAGCAATTCCATGACCGAAAACGTCAGCCCGCACCGCGTCTCGATATTGGCGACATGCACGATATTGGGGTGATTGAGACGAGCCAGCGCGCGGAACGATTGAATAAAACCCTTACGCTTCTCGCCCCACGTGCTCGCATCATCGTCGCCAATGAGGAATTTCACCACATCGTGGACATCGAGACGCGTGTCGACGCATTTGAGAATTGCCGTATCGCCCGAAACGTCGAGGATTTCTTCGACGTAATAACGATCGAGCAATGTACTGCCTATCGGCGGAACGTTCTGCATCTTTGGATTCGCTTCAAACTGACGTGTACGAGTCATCTCATCGCCTTTTGGAGCCCACGCACGCCAAACATGCCCCAAAAAACCGCCCGAATTTAAACGAATACGCCGACGAATAAAAGATCTATTTGTCTATTTGCCAAAAAGCGACCGCAATGCAATGCGCTTTTCTTCGCCAAACGTCAGCTTTTCCATCATTCCCAGCCGCATATCCATGACGAGTGGCGCGATAAAACACGACGCATCGCAAGTCTCCAAATCGACGTCGTCTTGGCGCAATTCGCAAATCCCTCGCATTTCGCACGCTTCTCCCGATTCGTCTTCATCTTGCCAACGATGCGCCAAGCCAAATGTCCGGCATTTGATCGGTCGAGCTCGATAAATCCGGCACAAGCCATCGTCGTCTAAAAAAGCACACATGCCAGGCGCATGCGGCGCCTCGTTCAATACGTTCGGATATTGCTCCGCGATGACCGCTGCTTCGGCTTGAGTTATCGTCAAATCGTCGATACAACAAGCACAGCAACCGGGACGACACCGAGCACACGCCCCATGCGCCTCGAAATTCTCTTCGACCTTGGCCGCCAACGCATCGACCTGCTCATAAAACAATGCCATCGTCTTGGCGATTTTTTCGGGCACAAAGCCATTCTGCTCTTTGAATTCTCGACTCACCGTTTCTTTAGCCATCGTCGTTCTTTTTCTCCTATACCAAACAATTTGCGTAGGCGTATGCGCGCAACGCAGTGAGCACATAGCCGTAGCCAGAGCCCGTATTGAGCGCTAGCGAAATAGGGCGTCCCCCAATACCAAAATAGACATCGCTCGATCAAAGGTTTATAAGCGCTGGCACCCGATGGGCGCTGGCAAACGCCGCACGCGTGGCTGCAACAGCGCCGTTGCAAATATGACGTATGATTTGAGAAATACATGGAGGATTCGATGAAAACGAGAGTTGGCGTGGCGACGATTAATGCGCTGGCGGGCGATTGGTCGGAGCAAATGGTGGCGATTCGGCAGGCGATTGCAGCGGCTCGCAAGGCGGCGTGTGCGCTCGTCGTCTTCCCCGAGCTTGCGATTGGTGGGCCCGATTTGCAAGACGTGTGGCTGCGCCCCGATACGAGCGTCTATGCCGAGCAAGTTTTGACCGAGATTATTACCGAAACGGCTGGATTGACGGTCGTTTGCGGGCTGCCGATGGCACACGACGGGCGCTTATACAATGTTGCGGCGGTCATTCACGACTGCAGGCTCATGGCAATCGTGCCAAAGCGGTATTTGACACCAAACGATCCCGAATTGCGCTGGTTCAGTGCGTGGGACTTTTCCAAAGGATCGAAATTCCACCATGGCGCCGTGATGGGCGCGTGGAACTCGACGATTGCTGGGCTCGAAGGGCTCGACATCTGCGTCGGCGCACTACAGAGCCATCCGACGCCCGCGCGTGGGGCTATCGTCGTCGAAATGAACAATCGCCGGTTTGCACCGAATTTATATCGAGAAGAACTGTCGCTACACTTAGAATATTCGAAAAAACTCGGCATTACGCTTATTCGATCGAATATCCTCGGGAGCGACGACGGCACGCATATCTACGATGGAGGCGGCTTTATCGTCACGCGTGGCAACATGAAAGCCCTATGCCCGCGCTTCGTATTCGACCGCCCGTTTGTCCTCACGACATCCGACGACGAAATCCCCAACGGATTCGACCCATCGCTGGCGCATTTTGCCAAAGCAGGCAGTAGCCCAAGACACGCCGACGACTACGCGTTCGCCGAGATCGAGTTGGCGCTTGCGCTCGGGCTCAACGATTATATGAAGCGAGCCCATATCGAAAAGTTGTGTCTGGCGCTGTCGGGGGGGCGCGATTCGGCAATGATTGCCGTGCTTGTCGCCCGAATGGTCGCACTCAAACACGCACAACTCGACGAGGCCGAACAAAAAGCCATCGTCGGGCAAACGCTCGTGACGGCCTATCTCCCGAGCCGACATTCTTCGTCTTCGGGCACGCAAAAAGCCGCGCTCGCCCTTGCACAAGAACTCGGCTTTTCGTGCCCCGTTATCGAGATTGCCGACATCGCCACTCACGCCGTCTCGACGATCGAATCGGTCGCCAATCGCCAACTCTCTTGGGAATCCGACGACCTCACTTTGCAAAACGTCCAAGCTCGTGCTCGCTCTCTCGTCATTTGGACGCTCGCCAATGCCAACAATGCCATGCTCCTGACGACGGGAAACATGAGCGAGGCGGCTGTAGGCTACGCGACGATGGACGGCGACTCAAGCGGTTGCCTCGATCCCATCGGCAACATTCCCAAAACGCTCGTCAGTCGTTGGCTCGAATGGGCACGACAATTCCACAAAATCGACGCCCTCGACTTCGTCTTTGCCCAACCGCCCTCGGCTGAGCTACGCCCGGCGCACCAAAACCAAGCCGACGAAACCGACCTCATGCCCTACCCCGTTCTCGATGCCCTCATTGAGTGGTTTCTCGTGCGACGTATGACGCCCAAAGAGATTCTACAATGCGCCAAAAACCAACTCGGCAACTACTACGCCAACCCCGACGACATCGAAAAAGACGTCAAACGATTCATACAACTCACCGTGCGATCGCAATGGAAGCGCACGCGTTTTGCCAATGAATTCATCATTCTGCCCTTCAATATCGCCCCCGACGACGGCTTGCGATGGCCTTGTTTACAAGCGCCATTCAGGCGCGCCGTCGACGAGATGGCGTGATTTTGCGTGGTGCACGCTACGAATTCTTGACTTCGACCATCGTGCACCACTTTTTGCAGAAGCAAATGGCATAAGCTGTGGCATCGCTAGCCAGCGGTTCGTGAAATAACACCGACCGCTGGTATTTGCGCGATTGGATTTGTCGCGTAGCCTCTTCGATCTTCGATTGGCAAAGCATGTCGACCAAATCGACTTCGTCGACATCGCGATGGCTCTTTTTGGCTTGTTCGAGAGCCTTTGGCGTGACGCATTTGACTTCGATGATAATCGCCGCATCGCCGACGATGGCGACGATATCGGGCCGGCCTTCGCCGTATTCGTCGTTCGATCGAACGATGGCGCCTGTTTTCAATAATCCGACGAGCATGCCATGATAAAACGCTTCGTTATAATCGAAAACACTCGTGCTTTCGTTCAATAATACGCGCAACTCGCGTTCGGCGACTTTTATATTCTGCGTAAGTAATGAATTGATAAATCTATGCGCATCAAAACTCGGTATTTTGATATCTTTCCACCAATGTTGCATCGCCTGATTCATCACTGATCGAATTTCAATATTGGGAATCGTCATCAATGCTTCTAAATTATATAAATTCGTTTGGCGGATTTCTATCGATTTCAAATACCCCGTATATAATAAAAAACTCCATATTGCATCGGATTTAACATTCAAATCGCGATACGACAAATCGCGATAGAGCGGAGCCCATATCGGATCGCCATCCATGATTCGAGCCAATGTATTTCTTTGGTCGGGATCGTTTGTAATGACATTGTCGATGATATCGTTGCTACTCGTGCGAGCCCAATACGATTGAATCGCACTCTGCCCTTCGCCGTTGACAAGACCTCGAATGGCATTCAATAAACTCCACGGATTATAGACTTCTCGATTGCTATAATAATACCCATCGTACCAATGTTTGAGCCCTTCCATTTCGCTCGACAAGTTGTAATAATCGAGCATCTTTTCGACTTCTTTTTGTGTAAATCCCCAGTATTCATCGGGGATAATACTCGTGACGGTAATCACCCCAGGGTTATTCATACCTGTAAAAACCGATTCCTTTGCCACGCGCATGCAACCCGAAATGATGCCAAATGCCAAATTGTCATTCGACTTAAATCCGGCAGAAATAAAACAACCGACGAGGGTGACGACGTCGTCGTAAATCGGACTGTCGGGATTCTTCATATCGTGAATGACCGCTTTCTGCAGTGGCACGTCGTATTCATCGAGGAGAATGACCGTGTCGCGCCCCGTGACTCGCTTGAGCCATACGCACATATTTATCAAATAACTTTTGATTTCACTCTCCGATGCCGTTTTCGACAAGTATCGATTTAACTGTTCCATTTCGCTCCCCGATAGAGCAGAATGGACGGTCAATAGCTTGAGGATTGCTTGACATGAATCATAGACGGCTTGTCGCAAAGACTCTAGTACATCGACGTAGTGTTTCCCCCACACGTCTTTGAACGACAGCGATATGACGGGGTATTGCCCCATGTGCTTGAGCACATCGTCGCCCGCCGACATGACCTCGAGGCCTTCGAAATAATGGCGATTGTCGATGGGATTCCCTTCGTCGTCGAGGGCATATTCGAAAAACGTCTGTAGCGTGCGCAACATGAGCGTCTTGCCAAACCGACGTGGGCGCGTAAAGACGCAGATTCGCCGACGCTGTGAAATCAGATACGGGATAAAGCCCGTTTTATCGACGTAATAGATGCCGTCGTCTTTTAACCCCTTAAAACTCTCGGGGATCTCTGCAAAAGGCAATAATCGTTGATGAGTCGTCATGTCCATTCTCCTATCATTCTTTGGGGATCAATCGGGCATTGGGCTTGTGCCGATCCACGTAAAGACATTTTTTTCGCATCGCAAGATTCCCTCTTTTTGCATCTTCGACAACTCGTTCGAGAGCGCACTCCGTTCGACGCCCAAATATTGAGCGAGTTGCTGGCGATTATAGGGAATTTCGAGGGTATGCGATTTTTGGGCACTCATGGCATCCGACAAATATGCCACGATTCTCCCTCGAATCGTCTTGGGCGCCGTATGCATCGTGCGTTGTACGAGGTGGAGGTTACGACGCGCACATATTTCTAGCAAATTGCGCATCAATACGGAATGCAAATGACAAGGCAACTGGCGCGTCGTCATCAGGGCCGAGACGTCGATAAAGACGACCGACGTCGCTTCGCGAGCCACGACGGTAAACGGCAATGGCTCGCTTCCTAGGCATGCATAGGGCAACGCGAAATTGACGCCGACTTCGATCACCCCCATAATCGACACGTTACCCCAAATATCGCCGTGTTCAATGACTGCCGCTCCGCGCACGACGACACCGCACTCCCGTGTCGTCGCCCCTGCTTGCACGATGATTTCGCCCTTGCGATACGATTTTTCATGCGCACAAAGCGACTTGAGAACGACGCGAATGTCGTCGCGTGCGATACCTCGGAATAATGGCGTCTTGGCGAGTATATCGAGCATTTTCTCTCCAAAATGTTGTTAGAACAACAGATTGCAAATCGATGAACGCATAAGATTGCGCGACACGGCGCCCAATCGCCACGCTCTCGTCGGTGTGGGGTGCATTCGACATCTGTCGCATGGGTGCCAATTCGATAGCAACACATCTATAATAGGAGAAGAAGATGGATAATAAAATGTTTTGTTTTCAATGCGAGCAAACAGCGGGTTGCACCGGATGCAAAGGCAGAGCGGGGGTTTGCGGAAAAACTGCCGTCGTCGCACGGCTGCAAGACGAATTGACTGGGGCACTCATCGGGCTCGCGCAGGTGCTCGAATCTTGCCCCGAAGCCGTCGCCGAGGTCGCTCGACTCGTGCTCGAAGCCCTATTTACGACCGTCACCAATGTCAATTTCGACGAATCGACGATGCATGCTATCATCGATCGCGTCAAGGCCGAAACGGCGCGTTTGGGCGGCGAAGCCGCCGATTTCGACGTCGAAACGATTTGGCAAACCGACGAAGATACGCGCAGTCTCAAATCGCTCGTATTGTTCGGATTGCGCGGAATGGCAGCCTATGCCTATCACGCCATGGTCTTGGGCTTTACCGACCCGAATCTCGACGCCTTTATCGCCAAATCACTCGCCTGCCTCGGGCGCGAATCGTCGCACGACGTCCTCATTCCGCTCGTACTCGACGTCGGCAAATACAACCTCATTTGCATGGAATTGCTCGATCGCGCCAATACGACGACTTATGGCAATCCGAGCCCGCAAACCGTATCATTTACCATCGAAAAAGGGCCTTTTATCGTCATCACAGGGCACGATCTCTACGATCTCAAATGCCTCCTCGAACAAACCGAAGGGACTGGCGTCAACGTCTATACGCACGGCGAAATGCTCCCGGCTCACGGATACCCAGAATTGCGCAAATATGCGCATTTGAAAGGCAACTTCGGAACGGCGTGGCACAATCAACAACGCGAATTCGACGCCATCCCAGCCCCCATCTTATTCACGACGAATTGCCTCATGCCTCCCAAACCGAGCTATATCGATCGCGTATTTACGACCGAAGTCGTCTCTTATCCGGGGCTCACGCACATCGGAAACGACAAAGACTTCTCACCCGTCATCCAAAAAGCCCTAGAACTCGGCGGATACGACGCCGAACACACGACGCCTGGGATCAATGGCGGCACGAAAACCGTCACGGGATTTGCACATCACGCCATTATCGGCGTCGCCGACAAAGTCGTCGAAGCCGTCAAATCGGGCGCTATTCGCCATTTCTTCGTCGTCGGCGGCTGCGACGGGCAACGCTCCGGGCGCAATTACTATACAGAATTTGCTCGCCAACTCCCCGCCGACACCGTCATCCTCACTCTGGGATGTGGCAAATACCGCTTCAACGACATCGCTTTCGACTCGATCGGAGGCATTCCACGCCTCCTCGATCTCGGACAATGCAACGATGCCTTCGGCGCCATCAAAGTCGCACTCGCGCTTGCCGAGGCTTTCCAATGTACCGTCAACGAGCTTCCGCTCTCGCTCGTTCTCTCGTGGTACGAGCAAAAAGCCGTCTGCGTCTTGCTCACACTGCTCTACCTCGGCATCGAAAACATCCGCATTGGGCCTTCGCTTCCGGCGTTCATTTCGCCCAATATCCTCAATTTCCTCGTCGAGAAGTTCAAAATTGCCCCCATCTCGACGCCCGAAGCCGATATCAAAACGCTCATGCGCACGGCATAAAGATCGGCCCGCCCCAGGGCGGGCTTGAGCGCGGCGTATGCGCGCAAGGGCCAACGGCCCGAGCACATAGCCGCGCCAGTGGCGCGTATTGGCCACGCCAATAGCGCCACCACTGCCGGCGTATTGCCCACTGGGCAATAGCCGGCAAACGGCGCCCGTATCGCCAACGGCGATAGGGCGCCCCAAAACCACATATACCACAAGATCTTTGAACCAACCGCGATGCTATGCCAAGCATTTGCAAGGGGGCGCGGCTTCGGCGGGGGCGGGCAACATGCGGTAGGCTTTTTTGCTCACAATGCGATAGGCGATAATCGTGGCAACGCCGGTGATAACCCACGATATTGGATAGACGACCATGAGCGCTTCGAACGATGGATAGATGGGACAAACCGTGTAGATCCAGAGCAAGCGGAAAGCGCACGTCCCGAGTACGGTGATAATCGTCGGCGTCATCGAATAGCCTAGCCCGCGCATCGAGGCGCCAGGCAGCTCGTATGAAACGGCAATCGGCTCGAGCAAGAGAACCCAAATGAGTCGCGTCGAGGCGTAGTGTGTGACGCTCGGATCGTCGGTAAACAATTCGATAAAGAAGCCTTGTGCTCCGACGAAAACGCCCGCAAATACGGCGCATAACGCGAAACTGCTCGCCGAACAAAGGACGAGTATTTTTTTGCAACGATCGTAGTGATGAGCACCGTAGTTTTGGCTTGTAAACGTGACGGCAGCTTGTGTGAAGCCCGACACGGCGAGCCAGGCGAGGCATTCGTAGACGACGGCAGCCGCAGAACCGGCGACGGCGGCAGACCCGTGCGTATTGATGGCGGCTTGAATGAAAATATTAGAGAACGAAAAGACCATCCCCTGGAGGCCGGCGGGTATGCCGATTTGTAGCGTCTGAGCGAGCACGCCGCGTTCTATGCCGAGTTGCCGGAATGTCCATCGGATCGGTTCGTCTTCGGTGGCTAGCCAATAAGCGACCATCGCTGCGCATATATAATTCGAAATGACGGTTGCAATGGCAACGCCATAGACGCCCCAATCGAAGGCAACGACGAATATACAATTGAGAATGGCGTTGAGTATGCTACCGAACAAGAGGCTGATGAGCGGGCGTTTCGTATCGCCCACACTGCGCAAAATCGCTGCCCCAAAGTTGAAAAACATAAACGCCGGCATGCCGAGGAAATAGACGCGCAAGTATGACGTCGCCAATGTGAGAATATCGCTAGGCGTTCCTATCGCTTCGAGCATCGGACGAGCCGCAAACATGCCGATAAACATGAGCAAAAAACCACTGATTATCGACAAAAACTGCGACGTCTTGACCGTTTCCTTCACCTTTTCGTCGGCTTTTTGACCGATATAACGCGCGATGACGACGTTTGCACCGACCGATATCCCGACGAAGAGGTTGATCAAGAGATTGATGATCGGACCGTTGCCGCCGACTGCTGCCATCGCCTGCGAACTGACGAATTTCCCCACGACCGCCACGTCGACCGAGTTAAACGCCTGCTGAAGCATACTGCTCAACGATAGCGGCAATGCAAAAAGCAATATCTTTGGCAACAAACTACCGTGCAACATGTCGATGTGATTCGCGGCATGTTTCGCAGCATGTTGATGATGTATGATATCGTGAAGATGAAACATCTCTTGACCTCTTCTAAGAGGTGCTACACGTAGAAATAGCCGCCCTGCTCACATTGCGGTATGCAGGGCGGCCATCGCGCACCAAGTACGACTATCTATGCGCTTATTCGACAATTGTCAATCGATGATTAAATTTATTTAGATGATTTCGTGCGTTATTCGATTATTATTTATTATTTTTCAAATATATCGAATTATATTCGATAGCATTCCGACATAATGAGACGCATTCCAAGTGCGACGGGCGCATATACATGGGCATTTCGATAAAAGCTACAAAAATGCGCCCTGAATATTATTCAAATCCCGATTCGACACACCACAGTGCCGGCTTCGATCCGCGTCGACGAAGCTTCGCTATAGCCCCCCCACATACACCACAGCGCCGGCTTCGATCCGCGTCGACGAAGCTTCGCTATAGCCCAATATTCGACATACCACAGCGCCGGCTTCGAGCCGCGTCGACGAAGCTTCGCTATAGCCCAATAGTCGCCACCAATCCGATTCAAATCCCGATTCGACACACCACATCGCCGACGTCGATCCGCGTCGACGAAGCTTGGCTATAGCCCAAGAACGTGCCCGCGTTCGCACCTTCGTAGGGAATTTCGACACGCAATTTCATAAATTCGACGGCGGCAATACACATGCCCGGGGCGATGATATCGCCCTTTTTGCAATACGGTTCGCCGTTTGCCGTCGTATAGATGAGAAACCCCGAAACGGGAGCATGTATCGAAAATACATGCTCATCGCCGATTGCCGAATTATCTTCGCCAGATTCTGCATTTAATCGATCGATATTCGACATTTCGTCGCGCTCGATATGCCCGATTTGCACGCCAACGCCCAAATACGTGCCACTGGCGACGTCGGCAATATACCGCCCAAGCTCGCCATCTATCGTAATGGAGAATATTTGCCCCAATCGACGAATCGTCGCAATTTCTTCGACGCCAGAATCGATCGTTCGGGTTTTATGCGATATATAGCCGACGATGGGCGACAAAATGCGATGACCGCTGCGAATGCAAGGGAGTTTCATCGCCCCGATCCCCCCTCGACGCTATAGCGTATCGTCGATCGATTCATCGTCGATGTCGTAGATGACGACCGCATCGGCACTCGCCTCGGAGATGAGCAAGAAGTTGACCCGACTCGTCTTGAAAAGGGCCAAAGCCGTCGGCGCCGCGCCAACGCCAACGCTCACGTTCGAAAGCCCCGATCGCGTCGTAAATTCAAACGCGTCGCCGCGCTTGAGATTGATGGCGTTCGCGGGCATGCGAATGCCAAATATCGCCGTCTGCGCATCGACCCTAGCCGGATCGGCAAGCGTCTGATTGTACTCAAACCGCGTTTTTCCATACATCTGGCGCGGATCGTCGACGCACGTATTGCCGGCGACGAGACGACGATTGACATAAGTCGATTTGCTCGTCACGATCCACGCATGATTGGCGCGGATTTCGTAGTTCAACCCCGTCGAAAAGCATTCTTCGGTCGGGATTTCTGTCGCATCGGCGGGGTTCCCCGTCGGCGCGAGCGATAAGACGTGCGGACCTGCCGAGACGACGCTCCATTCGAAGTTGGCATGGCCAAATTTCGCCTTGCAAGCCTCGGTATTTTTGAGCCCCGATCGGCTATTCAAGACGAGACGATCGCCTTTGCGAGCCCCGAGAAGGCAAAAATCCATCAAGCTGTGGAAATTGCCATCGACGTCGAAATAGCCATCGGTGCGCTCGGTCTTCTCGAGCACGCCTTCGTATTCCAAGCGCCATGTCTCGGATTGGATAATCGGGTCGTAGACCGCCGTGCTCGGCAATCCCGTATTCGGATCGGTATCGCTAAGCGCCTGAATCGACGTGTAGTACAAAATCGCTGGGCGCTGGCGCAACGTTATCGTCGGCAAATCGGTTTCGGTGCAAATGCGACCAACGCAACGCACCGTGCCCACATACGACTCCTTCGCATCGTCATCCGATGGGCGCATCGCCAACTCTTCAAACGACTCGCGCTCTGCCCCACCTTCGTAATGAGTGAGCTTCTGATGGATCAGATACTCGGTCACCGACCCATTTGTCGAAGAAACAAACGCAGTGGCGCGTTCTGCGCTCACCGTATGCGAATTTTTCTTATAAACTTGTTGCGTCCGTATATCGCCGACGACGTCGAGCGCCAATCGACCAACTGGAATCCCGACGACGCGATGCCGCGGATACCACCCCGATCGGTCGATCGTCTTCTCGGTCTCCAAATCGACGACGATCAATTGTGAATCGCCCGGATCGAGGACATAGAGCCAGCGCCCCTTCGGATCGATCGATATCGCACCTCGCCCCGTCGACGTCGTCTCGACTTCGCTCCACCAATTCTTGCCATAGCAAGCCAGCGATTTCGATTCGCGACATACCCCCGATGTTTCGACAACAACACCACTCTCGGCACTTTCGTCGTCGGTCGGCCAAAGGCATTTCGCATCGTCTCGATCGTCGTTGCCGTCGCCATCGTTATCGATCCCATCGGCACAAGTCCCCGCCGTCATCGGCTGGAATCCAGGCGCCTCCGATGCATCGTTCGACGATACACACCCCAGATCAAGCGCATCGATCAAGCCATTGCCATCGTTATCGATCCCATCGTTGCACTCCCCAACGCCATACCAGCCGACTTGAATATTCTCGGGCGTACTCGATCCTTCACTGCTCCACGGATACCAACACGACGGATCTTGCGCATCGATCAAGCCATCGCCATTGTTATCGATTCCATCGGAACACCCAAATCCAGCACCTATGCGGCGCAATTCACACGGATACGTCGTCGATCCATCGAGGCACGATCCCGCCTCTTCGTCAAATCCCAACACCGAAATATAACGGCGATCGGAATACGAAACGTAGCCGATGTTTTTCTGCGTCGGATGCTCGACGTATCCAGCCAATCGCCCATCGAGTTTCCCCGATTCGCGCCATGTAATATCGAGATCGTCTTTTCGAAGCTTACACGATTCGGTCAAAACGCGCGATCCCTTCCCGCAATCGTAATCGATCGTGAGCTTGCGTATCGTTCCATCCGAGAAAAAGACGAAATATCCCCCCTCTTGCGCTCGATAAATTATCTTGCGCGGCGTTTTATCGGCTTTTTGCCACGCTATTTCTCGCGATTCTAGCTGCGAAACAATCGATATATCGTTGTGAATCGTGCTCACGAGAACGACAAACGCCCCCTTGTCGTCGCCGGCCAACGAATGCGGCCGCTCACCCGTCGAAATCGATGTCGCTCCAGGAACCGATTGCGTCGTATCAATCACTTCAAACGTCGATTTTCTCGGATAATACGGGATCAACGCCAACGATCCCGTCCGCATATTGGCGGCATAAACCGTTCGCGAATATGCCCCACCCGCCGTTTCGCAAGCCGCCTCATCGAGCGCCTCGTATTGACCCCCGACGAGACAATGCGAACTGATGAACATTTCCCCCGGCATGCCCAACGCCGAAAGCGACGACGTATTGTCGTCTTCACACGCCGAAACGGCAGTCAAAAGGCTTACCAAGCATACCGCTATCTGATGTCGGCGCATTATTTCTCCTCCGCGCTATCGCTCGCCGTCTTGGCTT
>ERZ1034719.757-NODE-757-length-17403-cov-5.928176_pt1 | contig 17403 bp, 15 predicted proteins | sample MGYA00520703_ERZ1034719 | MGnify/ENA primary metagenome ERZ1034719 (study PRJEB33766, sample SAMN09781716) | gut metagenome | biome: gut microbiome | host: Homo sapiens | place: Madagascar | study: EMG produced TPA metagenomics assembly of the PRJNA485056 data set...
TTGCGAAGCAATATTTCACCCACCCGAAGGGTGGATTTCGTTGAAAAAAGCACTTGCGAATGCAAGTGCTTTTTTCTGGCTGGGACGGCTGGATTCGGACCAGCGAATGCGGGAGTCAAAGTCCCGTGCCTTACCGCTTGGCTACGCCCCAAAATATCGTTATATTAAAATACGCAAAGCCGTGGCTTTGCGTACTGCTCTTTAAATGGGGTGGCTGATGGGATTCGAACCCACGACCTCCAGGGCCACAACCTGGCACTCTAACCAGCTGAGCTACAGCCACCAAATACCGGCTGCGAGATCGCAGCCATGGCGCGCTTGAAGGGACTCGAACCCCTGACCCACTGCTTAGAAGGCAGTTGCTCTATCCGGCTGAGCTACAAGCGCATATGATTCCTGAATCTTGGAGCGGGTGATGGGAATCGAACCCACACAACCAGCTTGGAAGGCTGGGATTCTACCATTGAACTACACCCGCAGGATTTGGAACGCAAGCTATTTTATCACAGGCAATTCAAAATGTCAATAGGAATATCAACTTTTTTAAAGAATAAAGGCGGCCGTTTCACCGACCGCCTTAAAGTTCTTACTGAACAAGATATGCCGAGCTGACCCAGCCCTGAGCCGAATTATATGTGACATAAGCCCAGCCGAGCACGGATTTCGTGACCTCAACTATCGTGCCGTTGGGTATTTTCTCAAGCACCTGGCTGTCCGCGTCGGGGCTGACCCTCATATTGAGCACGCTGCCGCTCGTCGACACGGTGTATTTGCCCGCAGCTATCGGCTCCGCGCTTGCGGGGCGGGCGGAGGGCTCGGGGAGTTTTGCGCTGTAGTAGACAACGCCGTTCTCGAGCTTCTCGCCGTATGCCTCAAAGAGCTGATCGACCGTGACGAGCTTGAATCCCCTCTCGACGAGGCCGGGGATGACTATCTCACAGAGGTCTGCGGTGAAATCATAGATATCGTGCATGAGGACTATGCTGCCGCCCTTTGCCTGCGAGAATACCATATCGGCTATCCTGTTGAGGTCGGCGGTGCGCTCCTCGGCGCTCCTGCCCTTATGCGACGCGTCCTTATACTTCCAATCCTCGGTGTCTATCGACCACTGGATGAGGGGCATACCTATCTGATCTTTTACCCCCTTGAATGCGCCGCCGGGTGCACGGAAGAGCGTGGGCTCAATGCCCATGTCGCGCAGCAGCGAATTGACGCCGTTCACCTGCGCCTTGATCGTATCGGCGCTGCACTTGGTGAGGATCTTATGATCCTTTGTATGATTGCCGATGGAGCAGCCCATTGCGGCGGCTCTCTTGATTACCTCAGCGTTATCGGGGATATTGTAGCCGACGAGGAAGAAGGTCGCAACGCCGCCGCTGCGCTCAAGCAGGTCGAGCACGCGGTTTGTGGTCGAGCTTCTCGGTCCGTCGTCAAAGGTGAGCGCTATGAGCTTGTCGCTCGGCGAATATTTCGGCTTTGCCGTGGTCGGCTCCTCGGTAGCTGGCTCCTCTGTCATTGCGGGTTCGCCTGCCGATGAAGTGCCGGCAGCGGTCGTTTTGCTGTCGTCCTTAACGCCGCAGGCCGAGAGCAGCATTGCAGCCGCAAGCACAAGCGCCGTCAAAGCAAGAATTACTTTTGAAGTCTTCATTTTTACCGTCCCTCCTTATTTTTCTTTCCGTAGCCGATTATAGCACTCCGAAAGTCAAAAAATATTCCGAATTTGAAAAATAGACGTTTTGTAACTATTTTTAACCATTTACATTGTAGGTTTATGCTCAATAGTTATCCGCTTTAATTTCAAAGAACGAGCGTGGGTGCTTGCATACGGGGCAAAGCTGCGGCGGCTCGGAGGAGACATGGAGATATCCGCAGTTGCGGCAGAGCCAGACAGTCTCGCCGCTGCGGGCAAAGACGATGCCCTTTTGCAGGTTGCCGCTGAGCCGTCTGAAGCGCTCCTCGTGTGATTTTTCAATGCTGCCGACCATCCTGAAAAGTATCGCAAGCTCGGTGAAGCCCTCCTGCTCGGCAGTCTGCTCGAATTCCTTATACATTTCCGTCCACTCATAGTTCTCGCCCGCCGCAGCGTCAAGCAGATTTGCCGCCGTGCCGGGCACTGAATCGCCGTTCAGGCGCTTGAACCATATCTCGGCGTGCTCCTTTTCGTTGCTCGCCGTCTCGGTGAATATTGCGGCTATCTGCTCATAGCCGTCCGCCTTTGCCTGCGAGGCGTAGATATCGTATCGCGTCCTCGCCTGCGATTCGCCCGCAAACGCCGCCATGAGGTTAGCCTCCGTTTTGCTTCCTTTGAATTGCATAAAAATCGCCTCCCGCTATATTATGGAAATGCGGAAGGCTGTTTATTCAGATGAATTTGTCGGCGTTGGCGGCAATATAAGCTCCGCCTGCCTGCTCTATCGGAGAGGCGGCGATAACGGCGGCGAAATCCAGATTCCACTGCTCGATATCGCTCTGCACGAATGATGTCGTCTCGTCGTTGCCGTCAAAGGCGAGGAATTCTTTGCCGAACGGCTCTGCGGCGGCGGGCAGCAGCTTTTTGACCGCTTCAAGAGCCGTATCCGTCAGCGGGCTGCCGTTCGCGGCGAAGAAATCGCTCAGGCGCTCCCTGCCGTCCTCAGCGACATAGCAGAGCGCATAGATCTCGCGCTGCTCCTGATTCAGGGCGGCGAACGCCTGCTCCATATCCTCGGCGTCGGATATCTGCCTGTCGAGATTCAGCGCAACGCCCTTAAAAAGCTCAGTCGGCTCGGAGCTGTCGATAAGCTGCCGAGTAAGGACGGCAAATTTATTTCGCAGACGGTTATCCTCCTTGAGTTTGTTTATTATCTTTTCGTTCTCGGCGTGCCTTTTGGCGCTCGCCTGAGCCGCCTTGACGCAGACGAATGCCGTCAGCAGCGCAAGTGCGACGAGGATCGCGACTACATACGGATGGGATGCAAAATACTCTGCCATTTTGTGCTCCTTTCACGCCGGTCAGACCAGCGCCTTATATATATCTCCCTTTTTGATGCCCGATTCCTTTGCGGCGAGCTTCGCGGCGTTCGTCTTGCTCTCGCCGCCCTCAACGAGCCTGCGGGCAAACTCGACGGCCTCATCGAGGGTCATAGGCTCGTCCGAAGTCTCGGGCGCGCCGTCGATTATCAGCACTATCTCGCCTTTAAGCTCCTCGGCGGAGTATTTCTCCGCTGCGGCACAAAGGGTGGTCAATATCACCTGCTCGTGAATTTTGGTAAGCTCACGGACTATCGCAAGCCGCCTGTCGCCGAGTATCGCGGCGAGATCCGCAAGCGCGGCGGCGAGCTTGTGGGGCGCTTCATAGAATATCAGCGTATGTTCGTCGCCCGCCAGCTTCTCAATACAGCGGCGGCGGTCGCTTTTGTCGGCGGGCAGGAAGCCCTCGAACGAAAACCGCCTTGACGGCATACCCGACACGGCAAGTGCGGTCGCAAAGGCGCACGGGCCAGGGACGGCCTCGACCTTTATCCCCCGCTCATGGCAAAGACGCACGAGATCCTCGCCGGGGTCGGAGATAGCGGGCATACCCGCATCCGTCACGATGCAGCAGCTCTCTCCTGCCAGCAGCCTGGCGGCGATAACGGGGCCTTTCTCAAATTTATTGTGCTCAAAGTAGCTTATCATCGGCTTCTTTATGCCGAAGTGGTTGAGGAGCTTTAGCGACACGCGGGTATCCTCGGCGGCGACAAAGTCGCAATTCTCAAGCGTCTCAAGCGCACGGGGCGAGATATCGCCGAGATTGCCTATCGGGGTGCCGACCACATACAAAGTTCCGCTCAATTGCCTTCACCTCTGTTCTCCGGCAGATAATCGCCGTAAATCTCTTTCATCTCGGCGGAATAGCCGCCGTCCTCGCCGTGGACAAACAGGTCGGGCATGACGGTCATGCCGCTTTTGCCGCCTCGGCGACCCTCCACGAGCACGAGCCACGGGGCTTTGCCCGGGCACTTTGCGACGAGCCGCAGCCGCTTCGGCTCGACCCCCGCGGAGCGCATCTCGCAGAATAATTCACACAGCCGCTCGGGCCTGATGCATACGCAGAATCTGCCGCCGAAATTCAGCAGCTTTGCAGCGGAGGCGCAGACCTCGGAGAGCGAGCACATAGTCTCATGGCGGGCTATCTTGTCGGGTGCGGAGCTGCTCTCGATGCCCGCCCCGCTCGCTTTATAAGGCGGATTCATCGTCACGAGGTCGAAGCATCCGAACGGCACCTTGCCTTTCAGGTCGCGCAGGTCGGCGTTCACGGCGGTCAGGCGGTCGGAGAGGGAATTCAGCTCTATCGCCGCCTCTATTTGCTTTACGCCGAGGGGCTGAAGCTCGACGGCGGTTATCCTGCCGCCCTCATGCCTGCACCAAAGCAGCGGGATTATCCCGCAGCCCGAGCCGAGGTCGCAGCAAACAGCCCACTTGCCGGGAGAAGCGAAATGAGCGAGCAGCACCGCGTCTGTGCCGAACGAATGCGCCTCGGAGACAACGGCAGTGATGCCGCCGCCGAGATATTCATGCCTTGTACCGTCCATAACGCCCTCCTGCCGATAAAATACAGGGCTATTATATCAGATATCCGCAGAAAAGTAAAGAATACAAAAAAGCTGCCGACAAGCGGCAGCTTAAATATCATTTGTGAGTCGCGTTGTATTCGTCGATAACGCCCGTTATCTTTTTATCCTCATAGAAGACATAGAATACCAGCGCCGCCGCTATGAAGCCCGCGGCTATCAGCGCCGTAGTCCGCACGCCCTCGTAGTTGGCGCTGCCCTCGACCACAGAGCCGGTTATCGTCAGCGGCACGATAAAGAGCACTATCGCCTGACTGAGCTGATGCAGCAGGTTGCGCGAGGCGACGAACATTGCCGCCCTGTTTTCGCCCGTTTTAATGGTGTCATACTGGGCGAGGTCGGAGAACGCGGCGACAGGGATGATATTAGTGATTGATATCGGGAAGCCTATCAGCGCGCCGATAAGAATGCCCGTTGCGAGGGCGCCTATCGCATTTATCACGGCGGCGGAGAAGTAAATGCCGAGATAGATAATGACATAAGCTATGCACGCGCCGATGAGCAGCGGCTTCTTGCCCACTTTTTTGGCAAGGATATTGACGAGCGGGTATGAGAGCACGCCCACTATCATTGCGATAGCCATTATTATGACGGCGTAGCTGTCGCTGAGTCCGAGCAGCATGGTGACATAATACATGAGCGTTGAATTGAAGAACGAGAACGCTATCCACATCAGCATATAGCCGACGAGCAGGATAACGAAATTTTTATAGCGGAAGGTTGCCTTGAGCGATTCGATCAGCGGCACATAGCCCGCCGAGCGCTCCACATATTCATCCTCCTTGATGCTGAAGGATGAGATAAAGGCGCAGGCTCCGCCGACGATGCCGAATACAAGGAAGGCGCAGCGCCACGCGGCGATCTCGCTCATACCGGCCGAGAGCAGCGCATTCTTGATTATAGGCGTGACATATATCACGGCGCTGCCGAGCACAAAGAGCAGGGTATTTATCGTGCTGAAAAACACACGGCGCTTGGTATCCGTGACAAGCTCGGCTATCAGTGCGTAATACGGCACAAGGAAGAGCGAGGAGAAGAAATTATAGAGCAGCAGCATCGCGAGCAGCCACACGGCGTTTATCCAGCTCTGTGAATTCACCGGCATGAATACCATCAGCACGGCGAAAAGCGCCATCGGCAGCGAAGCATAGCGCAGGAACGGCACTCTCGCGCCGAGGCGGTGCTTGCAGTTATCGCTCTTTGAGGCGATGAATGGGTCGATGAGGGCGTCAAAGATGACTCCCACGCCTCTGATAGCCGCAAATGTCAGCGCCCCGTAGGGCAGCAGCAGCGGCAGAGACGAGGTGGACTGCGGGATAAAGATATACATAAGATAAGTGGCGGTCAGGCCGTTGAATATAGCCCTTGAAAAATCGCCGAGACAAAACAGGAACATAGACCTGCCCGTGAGTTGCTTTTTCATGTTGTCCTCCTTGCGGATTGTTGTAGGTCATCCGTATTATAGTATTTTACGCCTGCCGTGTCAATGCAAAATCCGACAGACTCAGTCAAATTTATTCAATTGTATGACAGACAAAGCGGCTTTGATGTCTGCCTGAGATTTTACTGTTGAAATCCTCAGGAAAATGATATAGAATGTATATGTAATTTTAAATGGGCGCATTTGCCCGAAACGGAGTTGATTTTGTGGAAAGAAGCGCTAACGGAAAGCTCGGAGCACCTGCAGGCTGCTTCGCCGTCCTCGCCTCTGCGCTCATGTGCGGCTTCATGTGGCGAGTGAGGGGCGACTCGGGCTTCGGCTCGATGTGGGGCATGTTTTGCTTCACTGTCACGCTGACGCTGCTGATATTTGCCCTGTTCGGCAACAGAAAAAAGATGAGCTACGAGGCAATACCCGTGGCTGTCATCCTTGCCGGCATAACCAACAGCGGCTGGGGAACGCTCAACTGCCAGATGGGCGGCTATCTCGACAGCTCTCAGCCCTTTACGGGCGAGGAGATAGCCTCCGTGATGCCGATAAACCCGTTCTCGGGGCTTTGGATAATGCTGCTGCTCGGCTTCGGCTGGATGCCGCTCTTTGCCATGTTCATATCCTCCCTCTTCTCAAAGAAAAAATACGGCGTGCGCCGATACATCGTGCTCATCGCCGTTTACTACGCCGTCATGCTGCTCTTCAAGGCGTTTGCGGCGCATTACACACTCGACCTCATCAGCCCGCAGGCGGTCGAATACTTCAAAACGGGGCTTGCCGACAAGGGCATTGACGCGACCCCGATGGCGGCCTATCTCAAGCACTTCGACGATATCGCATGGGCCAAGAAGATTCCCTTCGGCAGGAACTACTTTGCAAGCATCGAGAGCATATCTCAGGCGGCGGGTGCTCTCGCCTGCTCGCTGACGGCTCTTATCGCATTCAGGGATAAGATAACGGGGCTGCTTTCGCTTGCGATAGACTTCATATGCGCCGTTTCCATAACGGCGGCGGATGTATTTCTTATCATCGACTCCGACGCAGGCTTCTTTGCAGGCGTCAACGCCCCCGCGTTCCTCAAGGGCGGCTCATGGTCGATGTGGGAATACGGCACAGGCTTCCTTATCGGATTTTTCGTCATGCTGCTGCTCGTTTGCCTGCCCGCAAGCGTCACAGGCGGCGAGGGCAAATTCACCTATGAGGAGCCTTTTAAGAGCCGCAACCTGCACTGCCTATACAGTGCTCTGCTGACATTTACGGTCACCTTTGTGCTCACCCTTGCCCGCCCGCTCTCCGTCAGGCTCTTTGAGAATCTTTGCGAAAGAGGGCTGCTCGGCGAGAAGAAAGAGGATATATTCACCATAGCCGTCACGGCGGGTGTTTCAGTTATCGCATTTATAATATTCCTTATTATATTCCGCAAGAATATCGTGATGCGCGGTATGCCCGTGCCCGTGGCTCGCCGCACCGATGAATTCTGCGCCCGTGCGCTGCCGCTATATTTCCTCGCCTGCGGTGCTCTCTACTTCTGCGTCGGCAACGCATACGCCATACGCTACCCCTACGGGCAAATAATAAGCTCCCCGACATACGCAAATACGTTCGGGAGCGCTGAATTCATTGTTTTCTTTGTCGCCGCGGTCAGCTTCGTGCTTTTCTATGTCTGCTACGGTGCGGCGATGAAGCTCAGGAGAAAATGATATTTTCGATCTCAGCGGCGGTCTCGACGATATAGGTCGCGCCCGCCTGCTGCAATTCGTCGGGCTTTGCGTAGCCGTAGAGCACTCCGACGCTCTCAACGCCCGCCTCGTTTGCGCCGTTGATGTCGAATTTGCGGTCGCCGACCATCAGCACGCGGGATCTATCCGCGCCGAGAGCCTTTGCCGCCCTCGTGATAAGCTCGCACTTCGACTCGGGCTTGTCGTCACCGGCAGGGGCGGCGATATAATCAAAATCCTCACGCATACCGAGATGCCCGACAATGCGCTCGATGAAGCCGCAGGGCTTGGAACTTGCGACCGAGACCTTTATCCCGCTCTCACGCAGCTTCTTCAGCAGCTCGGGTATACCGTCATAGAGCCGCAGGCTGAACATTGCGCCCTCAGCGTATCTCTCGCGATATTTCATTGCGGCAAACTCGGTCTGATCATGGTCAAGGTCAAGCATATTCATAAACGAATCGTATATCGGCGGACCGATGAACGAGCGCAGCTGCTTATCGCTGAGCGGCGGCTTGCCGAGGGCCTCGACCGCATAGCGCACGCTCTCAAATATCCCCTCGCCCGTGTCGGCGAGAGTGCCGTCAAAGTCAAAAAGCACGGCGTCATAATTCTTTTTCATTATATATAACCTCCGAGAGTGCGATGATATACCCATAGTATACCACGCCGAGCCTCACGGCACAACGAAAAATAAAATTTTTCTTGATTATACGGCGCAATGTGCTAAAATATTAAGAACGGATAAATAAACAGCATTTTATTCCGAAAGGACGATCAATATGGAATATAAGTTTTCAGAGGGATTCTCAAATCTCCAGCCCTCAGTCATAAGGGAGATACTCAAAAGCTCCGGCGACACCATACCCCTCGCCGCCGGCAACCCCGCGCCCGACGCCTTTCCCGTTGCGGATGTGCAGCGAATTATAAAAGAAATCGTCGACACAGAGCCTATCCTCATGCTGCAATACGGCGTGAGCGAGGGCTACGCCCCACTCATCGAGGAGCTTAAAAAGCTCGCCCGCGACCGCTACGACGCCTTCAGCGAGAACGACGCCGTCATAGTCACCAGCGGCGCTCAGCAGGTGATGAGCCTTATGAGCCAGGCGTTCCTCAACCACGGCGACTGCGTTATCTGCGAGGAGCCGTCGTTCCTCGGCGCGCTCAACTGCTACAGAAGCTTCGGCGCCCGCCTCTCCGGCGTGCCCGTTGAGAAGGACGGCATCGACCTTGCCGTGCTTGAGCAGAAGCTGAGCACCGAGAAGAATGTTAAATTCATCTACACCATCCCCAACTTCCAAAACCCCGCCGGCGCGACAATGTCGCTCGAGAAGCGCAAGGGCATGTATGAGCTTGCGAAGAAATACGGCGTGCTCATCATAGAGGATAACCCCTACGGCGACCTGCGCGTGTCGGGCGAGGATATCCCGACGATAAAGAGCATGGACACCGACGGCCTCGTCGTTTACTCCGGCTCATTCTCAAAGATAGTCGCCCCCGGCATCAGAGTCGGCTTCCTGAGCGCTCCGAAAGAGGTCGTCTCAAAGCTCGTCGTTGCGAAGCAGACGCAGGATGTCCACACCCCGCTCATCTCTCAGCTCACCGTATACAAGTGGCTCACCGAGTGCGACATTGAGAAGCACATCGAGCATATCAGGACTATCTACCGCCGCAAGCTGAACCTGCTCTGCGATTGCCTCGACAAGGAGCTGGGCGGCTTCCTGACCTATCACAGACCCGAGGGCGGCCTTTTTGTCTGGGCAAAGATAAGGGACGGCGTGGATATGCTTGAATTCTGCAAGCGCAGCTCGGCTCTCGGCGTATCCGTCGTGCCCGGCAACGCCTTCATGGTTGACATGAGCCAAAAATCTCAGTATATCCGTCTTAATTTCTCGACCCCGACCGACGAGAATATCGTCAAGGGCGTCCACCTGCTCGCACAGGCAGCAAAGTCTTTTGAATAATAACCGCTAAGGAGAATAGATAACAATGGAAAACACCGAACGCAAGCCGATAGTGCTCAGCGCTATTCAGCCCACCTCGATACCCACCCTCGGCAACTACCTCGGCGCCCTCAGGAATTGGAAGCTGATGTGCGAGGATTACGACTGCCTTTATGCCGTCGCCGACCTCCACGCTCTGACCATCCACCCCGAGCCGGCGAAGCTCCGCCAGCAGACCCTCGAGATGTATGCGATACTGCTCTCCGTCGGCCTTGACCCCGAGAAGAACGTGGTATTCATCCAGAGCCAGGTGCCCGCGCACGCGGAGCTTGCATGGATACTCGACTGCTACACGCAGTTCGGCGAGGCTTCGAGAATGACCCAATTCAAGGAGAAATCGCTCAAGAATGCGGGCAACGTCAACGTCGGCCTCTTTGCCTACCCCGTGCTCATGGCTGCGGATATCCTGCTCTATCAGGCGAATTTCGTGCCCGTGGGCGCCGATCAGAAGCAGCACCTTGAGATCGCAAGGGATATCGCCGACAGATTCAACACCCTCAGGGGCAACACCTTCACCCTGCCCGAGCCCTTCATCGGCAAGGTGGGCGCAAAGGTCATGAGCTTGCAGGATCCCACTCAGAAGATGTCAAAGAGCGACCCGAACCCCAAGGCCTCCGTTTCGCTGCTTGACACCCCCGACGCTATACTCAAGAAATTCAAATCCGCCGTCACCGACAGCGAGGCCATCGTCAGATACGCCGACGGCAAGGACGGCATAAACAACCTCATGGCTATCTATTCCTGCTGCACCGGCCTTGACTACGAGGCTATCGAGCGTGAATTCGACGGCAAGGGCTACGGCGACTTCAAGGTCAAGGTTGCCGAAGCGGTCATCGAGGAGCTGCGCCCCGTGCAGGAGAACTACAAGAGATTTATGGCCGATAAGGAATATCTCATGCAGACCGCAGCCGCCGGAGCGGAGAAAGCCGCTCGCATTGCGAACCGCACACTGACAAAAGCGAAGAAAAAAGTAGGACTTTTGCTCGGTTAAGAATTCAAAATCTCCGTTTTTTTGGTCAATACGCCAAACTTGCATAAATATTCAAAAACCACTTGATTTTTTGAATATTCCGTGTATAATGGTGTATAGAAACCAACGAAACGGAGATTTTTATTATGAAAGAGATCAAAAAAGTAGTTCTTGCCTATTCCGGCGGACTTGACACGTCGATAATCATCCCCTGGCTCAAGGAAAATTACAACAACTGCGAGGTCATCGCCGTATCGGGCGACGTAGGTCAGGGCACCGAGCTTGACGGACTTGAGGAGAAAGCCATTAAGACCGGCGCGTCAAAGCTCTATGTTGCCGACCTCAAGGATGAATTCGTCAGCGACTACATCTTCCCCACCATTCAGGCAGGCGCGGTTTATGAGAAGGAATATCTGCTCGGCACCTCCTTCGCCCGCCCGATAATCGCAAAGAAGCTCGTCGAGATCGCCAAGGCCGAGGGCGCCGACGCTATTTGCCACGGCTGCACCGGCAAGGGCAACGATCAGGTAAGGTTTGAGCTTGCGATAAAGGCGTTCGCCCCCGAGATGGAGATAATCGCCCCCTGGAGGATCTGGAACATCAAATCCCGTGAGGAGGAGATAGAGTACGCCGAGGCGCACAATATTCCTCTTAAGATAAACCGTGAGACCAACTACTCCAAGGATAAGAACCTCTGGCATCTCTCGCACGAGGGTCTCGACCTTGAGGACCCCGCAAACGAGCCGCAATATAACAAGCCCGGCTTCCTTGAGATGGGCGTTTCGCCCGAGATGGCTCCCGACGAGGACACCTACCTCACCATTCACTTTGAGAAGGGCGTGCCCACCGCCGTCAACGGCAAGGAGATGGGCGGCGTTGAGCTTATCGAATACCTTAACGAAGTCGGCGGCAAAAACGGCATAGGCCTCAACGACCTTGTCGAGAACAGGCTCGTCGGCATGAAGTCCAGGGGCGTTTATGAGAATCCCGCCGGCGCTATCCTCTATAAGGCGCACGACATTCTCGAGACCATCACCCTTGACAGGGACACCATGCACTATAAAGAGCTTGTGGCTCACCGCTTCGCCGAGCTCGTCTACTTCGGCCAGTGGTACACTCCGCTCAGGGAGGCGCTCTCCGCCTTTGTGAGCAGCACTCAGCAGACCGTCACCGGCGACGTAAAGGTCAAGCTCTATAAGGGCAACATCATCAACGCGGGCGTTACCTCCCCCTACACTCTCTACAGCGAGGATTTCGCCACCTTCGACGCCGACGACGTTTACAATCAGAAGGATTCCGCGGGCTTCATCAACCTCTTCGGCCTGCCCATCAAGGTCAAGGCTATACTTGAAGCCGAGCGCAACAATAAATAAAATTCACCATATCGGGGCGGTTACTTTCAACCGCCTCGGTTTGTATACGGAGGAAAAATCATGAAACTCTGGGCAGGGCGCTTCTCAAAGGAAGCGGATAAAAAGACCAACGACTTCAATTCATCCATTGCGACGGATTCCAGGATGTACGCTCAGGATATCGAGGGCAGCATCGCCCATGTGACCATGCTCGCCGCTAATGGGATAATCCCCGCCGAGGACGGCGCCGCCATAGCCGCCGAGCTTGCAAAGATAAAAGCCGAGATAGCGGACGGCACACTTGCCATCGACCCGAACGCCGAGGATATCCACACCTTTATCGAGCAGACCCTGACCGAGCGCATCGGCGACGCGGGCAAGCGCCTGCATACGGGCAGGAGCCGTAACGACCAGGTCGCCCTCGATGTGCGCCTTTATCTGCGCGACGAATGCGACAAGACCCTTTCGCTCGTCAAGGAGCTTATAGCCGCCCTCGCCGCAAAGGGAGACGAATACGCCGACGCGATAATGCCGGGCTACACCCATTTGCAGCGTGCCCAGCCGATAACCTTCAAAACTCATCTTTTTGCCTACACCGAGATGCTCTCCCGCGACCTCGGCAGGCTTGAGGACGCCAAAAAGCGCATGAATTCCTCCCCTCTCGGCAGCGGCGCCCTTGCGGGCACGACCTACCCGATCGACCGAGCCATGACCGCCGAGCTGCTCGGCTTTGACTCCTACACCGCAAGCACCCTCGACGGCGTTGCCGACCGCGACTTCTGCATAGAGCTTGCCTCGGCGCTGTCGCTCGTGATGGTGCATCTCTCGAGGCTGTGCGAGGAGATAATCCTCTGGTGCTCGTGGGAATTCAAATTTGTCGAGCTTGACGACGCATTCTCGACCGGCTCAAGCATCATGCCGCAGAAGAAAAATCCCGATATCGCCGAGCTTGTCAGGGGCAAGAGCGGCAGGGTATTCGGCGACCTGATGACCCTGCTGACCGTGATGAAAGGTCTGCCTCTCGCCTACAACAAGGATATGCAGGAGGATAAGGACGCGATATTCGACGCCTTTGACACGGTGAATATCTGCCTTGTGACCCTCGTGCCGATGATATCGACGATGAAAGCGCTCCCCGAGAATATGAGAAAGGCTGCGGCGGGCGGCTTCATCAACGCCACGGACTGCGCCGACTACCTCGTGTCAAAGGGTCTGCCGTTCAGAGACGCCTATAAAGCCACGGGCGAGCTGGTAGCTCTTTGCATCAAAACGGGCAAAACGCTCGAAACGCTCAGCCTCGACGAATACAAGGGCGTCTGCGACCTCTTTGACGACGGAGTTTATGACGCGATAAAGCTCGAGAACTGCGTCAAACGCAGAGGGCTGATGAAATAACAGAATATTTATCCATAACAAATCGGAGCCGACATGATCGACTCCGTTTTTTGATGTAAATTTTCATTATATAATATAGCCGTGATGATAATTTTCAAACTCCTACCGAAATCGGTTGAGAAAGTGCGGAGTTTATGCTATAATGTGCTTTGAGAGGGCATATTTTAAGCGGAAAGGGGCGGCGGGATTGACGCACAGGCGCAAAAAAGAACTGTTCAACGGCTGTATTATCATACTCGCCGTCGTTTCGGCATACGCTTTTCGCATAATAGGCAGGGGCGACTTTTACCCGATGCTGTTTTCCTATCTGCGCAGCTTTATCTATATCGGCCTGTTCGCCGCCTGGGGGCTCTCCGTCCGTCAGCGGATCGTGCAAAAGCAGGTGCGCAGATTTATGACGGGCACCGCAGTGTTGCTCATCATCTGGATGGTAGTCCGTTCGGCAAAGTATTTTATATTCTGGCAGCCGGATGCCGTCCGGTACCTGTGGTATCTGTTCTATCTGCCCATGCTGTTTGTGCCTATGCTGGCGCTGCTGATTGCCATGTCATTGGGAAAGCCGGACGAATACAAATTCCCCAAGGGAATGTCGGTTCTGTGGATCATCTCCGGCGTATTGCTTCTGCTTGTGCTCACAAATGACCTGCACCAATTCGTATTTACCTTTCCGAAGGACGCCGCTGTGTGGACAGATAAAAACAACGGCTACTCGGTAGGCTACTTCATTAGTGTGGGCTGGCAGGTGCTGTGTGCCTTTGCCGCACTCGTTATTATGTTTTTCAAATGCCGTGTGCAAAAAGGAAGGCTCCACTTTCTGCCCGTTGTTCCTATGCTGCTGACGATTGTTTACAGCGCACTTTACTATGCGGGTGCGGATTGGCTGCTCCACTTGTTCGGCGATATTGCCGCGTTCCAAAGTGTGATGTATATTCTGACCTTTGAATTCTGCATCGCCTGCGGATATATACATTCAAACAGCCGTTATGTGGACTTATTTGCCTCATCTGTCGGCACATCGGCGGAGATCACCGACAATGACTTTACCGTTCGGTATGCAGCTGTAAACACCGCGCCTATCTCAAAGGAAACGATGAAAAAAGCCGAGCAAAGCCCGGTCACGCTGGGCGGCGGCTTGACCGTTCACACCATGCCCATTGACGGCGGCTATGCTGTGTGGACAGAGGATGTGTCGGCTCTGCGCGATATCAAGGAGGACTCCGAGCTTCTCGCAGACGAGCTTGCCGACCGAAACGAAATACTCCGCTATGAATACAAGCGTGAAGCCAAGCGCCGCAAGGTGGAGGAACAAAACCGTTTGTATGATCTTCTGCGTTCCGCTACACAGACGCAGATAGACCGCATTGCGGAGCTCACTAAGGAATACCGCCGAATCTCAAGCACCGATCCCGACAGAGCCAAAACGCTCCTCGCCGAGATTGCCGTGCTGTGCAGCTATATTAAGCGCCGCAAGCATCTGACGCTCCTTACCGACCGAGATATTAAAATAGCGGCAACGGAACTCCACCGCGCCTTCAACGAGTCCCTCCAAACGCTGAAGCTGTTGGGAGCCCGCAGCTCACTCTATGTGGACGAGTCTCTTTCCATGCTCTCCGGCAAAACGGCGACCGCTGTATTTGATTTTTACGAATCGGTTATTGAAGCCGACATTTTGAATTTAACAGGCATACAGGTAAGCCTCATAAAGGCAGACGGCTTGCGTCTGTCACTGAATGTGTGCTGCAAAGCCGACCTTTCCGCTTTAGTAAGCGGAGACGGTATTCGCTGTGAAAAAGAGGATGACGAGGAATATCAGCGCCTTGTATTTGAAGTGAAAGAAGGTGACGGGAAATGAGTGCATTTTCTTCCCTTTCTGAATTTTGGCAGACCATGCTGCCGTTTATTATGCTGGTGGAAATTATTCTTGAAATCGGGCTGTTTATATATCAGCTTCTTCGCAGCAATAAGCCGGTGCGCAGCCTGCTGAGCCTGGTGGTTATGGCTGTGATGATCCCGCTGCTGTTCTCCGTTTCCCAGGCAGATCCCGACAATATCGGGGACGCATTTCTGCTGGGCGCACCGTGGCTGATATTTGCCGCTGCCATTTTCCTTGCGGCAGTTCACTTTGCCGTTGCTCTGCCGAGGGAATACCGCCGTAAAAAGAACGAGCTCTCGCCGTTCTCCATTAAGGAAGCAACGGATAAACTGCCTATGGGCATCTGCTTTGCCGATCCGAACGGCAGGATCATCCTATGCAACAACCGTATGCGAAGGCTGTCCTTTGCCCTTTGCGGCCACGAGCTGCAAATCAAAAGCGATATAGAAAATGCCCTGAGCGTGCCGGACAGATCCGTAACCGTCAAGGATGATTGCTACATCCTGCCCGACAAGACCGTCTGGCAGTTTCGCACACAAAATATCACCGTGGACGGCGATGACCGCTGGCAGCAGATAACGGCGCACAATGTAACCGAGCTGTATAACGGCTACCAAAAGCAAGAGGAAATAAATAAAGAGCTGGCAGAAGTCAATCGAAAGCTCAGGAAGATGTACGCCCGCATGGAGGACGATGTCAAGGAGAAGGAAAGCCTTGATCTGAAGGTCTATATTCACGATACCATCGGCCGAAGTCTCCTGACCATCCGTGACATCATAGACAGCGGCGAGGATACCGAGCGAAAGCTTGAGGCGCTGCAAAATGCCATCGGTATGCTGGCAAGCAACCGTGTCACCTCTGTCAGCACAATGGACGAGGTAAAAAGAACCGCCCGGCAGCTTGGCGTGGCTGTAAAAATCGACGGCTACCTGCCCCGTGATACCGCAGCCGAGGAGTTGACCGTTGCCGCCGCCAAGGAGTGCGTGACCAACTGCATCAAGCACGCAGACGGGAATGAGGTATATATCCGCATTGCCCAGCGCGGCGAACGCTATGATGTTACCATAACCAACAACGGCAAAATACCCACAAAGCCGATAAAGGAAGGCAGCGGCCTGTCAACACTTCGCCGCAGTATTGAAAGCTCCGGCGGCGAAATGCATATTTCGCATAATCCACGATTTGCTCTTCTGATTACGATTCCCGCAAAGGAGATCAGCCTATGATTAACACCATACTTGTAGAAGATGATTTATACATCCAAAAGCACTTTGTCGATTGTCTTGCGGCAGACGGCGAGTTTCATCTTGTCGGCGTTTTCCGTGACGCCTTTGAAGCGGAAAAGCATTGCAATGCCACCGTAAAGCTCGTCCTTATGGATGTGCAGACGCAGCACAAGCACTCCGGTCTTGCCGCCGCAGAGCGTATCAAAAAGGCTTTTCCGCAGATCAAAATCGTTGTGGCTACCTCGCTTGTCGATCCCGAGGTTTTGCAAAGAGCCAAATTAGGCGCTGCCGACAGCCTGTGGTATAAGGACCACGGTACAGAGGAATTGATGAGCGTGGTAAAGCGCACCCTGGCAGGCGAAAGAGTCTTCCCAAACTCCTCCCCCGCCGTCGAAATGGAGGGTACGATGTCCGATGCCTTCTCGCCCCGGCAGTTAGACATCCTGCGCCTATATGTAAAGGGCTTTACCTATCAAGAAATTGCCGATAAGCTGGGCATCTCCAAAAACGGCGTTCGCTGGAACCTGGATAATATGGTGGAAAAGGGTGGCTTTGAAAGCAGAGAATCGCTGGTTGCAACGGCCATTGAAAACAAGCTCATGGTAACCACATTAAAAGACGAATAAGAGATAACGAACCCCTTGGCTGTACGGTCAAGGGGTTTTTCACGCCCAAAAGGAAAAATTTTTGAAAAAATCGAGTTTTTCTTCTGTTACTGGCGCAAGTGCCAGTGACAAGCGCCAAAAAATCCGTACAATAGATACTGTAAGATTAGGGTTGTACTCTTAGAAGGTGGTGATGAATGATGAAAAAAATCGTTCTGGACATTCAGAGCGATATCC
>ERZ1034719.763-NODE-763-length-17287-cov-4.969243_pt1 | contig 17287 bp, 15 predicted proteins | sample MGYA00520703_ERZ1034719 | MGnify/ENA primary metagenome ERZ1034719 (study PRJEB33766, sample SAMN09781716) | gut metagenome | biome: gut microbiome | host: Homo sapiens | place: Madagascar | study: EMG produced TPA metagenomics assembly of the PRJNA485056 data set...
AAATTATTCAGTCTCAAATTTTATTTTGATACCAAATCACTTTTTTACTCCACGGATTATTGAAAAAAGAAAACCTCTTGCTCCAACAGCAAAACGGGCTGGCTGGGTTGGCTGCAATATTGATATTTCATCAATTCCTGATTCTGGAAAAATTTTCATTGTAAAAAATAATGTCGAACTCAACCATGAAGATGTAATCAAGAAATATGCAAAAACAAAATCCTTGAAGACTTCAAACATTGAATCTCGAGGCTGGCTTCTTGATACTCTTTCTTGCGTTGAAAAAATTCCTGAAAAAGAATTTTCTTTGAATCAAATTTATTCCTTTGAAAATGAACTGAAAATAAAGCATCCGGAAAATAATTTCATAAAAGACAAGCTGCGTCAGCAATTGCAATACCTACGGGATAAAGGATTTATAGAGTTTTTAGGCAACGGTCATTACAGAAAAATTTGATTTTACGGATTGATCAAAATTAAAATTCGATCAATATTTTGGTATGAACGAATATATGTTTTATACCTTTGAAGGATTTACACAATCTCCAAATAAAACTGACTGTGAGAATTTGCAGATAGTTGGTTTTGAGAAAGCTGAAAACTTGGAAATTGCAAAAAAGTGTCTTCTTGCGAATAATGACTGGATTTCAAAACATGGCTTTGATACGGAAAAAATTCTTTCAAAGAGAATTTTGACAGAAGAATCTTTAGCTTCCATAAAAACCGTTGTTGATTATATTTGGGAAGATGAGGAAAAAGACTATGAAGAGTGTCTTGTGTCAGGCAAAAATGTTGACAATCATATTTTAAAACATTTGAGAAAATTGAAATTGTTGACAGAAGAGAATAATAAAACTCATGAATTTTATTCGATTGAAGACAAAATTTCCTTTTTATTCAAAAAATATAATTCAGATAATAAAGACCCTAGAATCATCTTGAAATCTGTTCTCTTGGATTTAGGATTGGAAGAAGAAAAATCAAGTTTAATTTCCATAGAAGCAGGCGGTTCTCAATGCAAAGTGACAAGCGAATATTTGAAAAAAATTTTTATTCCTAAAAATATTTTTGAAGAAGTCCTTGCTACTATTAGATATTTTTACTATGAGTTTGAATGATTACAACTTGTTTGTTTGCAAACTTGGTAGTGAGCGTAGTGAACGGGGCACTTACCACAACATTTTTTCGGTTGCGCTGATGCTGAATGAACTGGATTTCCGCATTTTGAATTGCGTCATCTGGGCAAAGACGAATCCGCCGCCGAATCTTTCGTGCCGTTTTTTCACTCATTCAACTGAGTTTATCTTATGGGCTAGAAAAAGCAAAAAAGTTCCGCATTATTTCAACTACGAGCTGATGAAGAAAATCAACGGTGGAACTCAGATGCGCGACTTGTGGACTCTGCCTGCAATCGCTAAGTGGGAAAAATCCTGCGGAAAACATCCGACCCAAAAACCGCTTCCGCTCCTTGCGCGGATTATTCTTGCCTCCACAAAAGAAAATGCCTGGATTTTAGATCCATTCACCGGAAGCTCCACAACAGGAATTGCCGCCTCTCTTTTGAACCGCCGTTTTTTGGGAATCGACCGTGAAACTGAATTCCTGGAACTTTCAAAGGCGCGGCGCGAGGAAATTGAAAATCCGCAGATTCGGCAGAACTACCGCGGGAAAATTCTGAAATATTCCGACAAGCCGATCCGTGGAATTGTGGAGATTCGCGAGGACACTCCGTACTTTGGGGTAGACCTGCCGTTTTAGGATTTTTTGTATCTTGAAAGCGTTTTTCAGCATTTATATAATAGAAGAAAATCACGCAATGAGGATTAAAATGAAATCATCTCGTCTTTTTTATTTTACGGTTGTTTCTGTGTTTATTGCTGGAGCCGCAAAAGTTTTTTCACAGAGCACAGTTTCAGTTTCAAAAAATGCTTTGGTGGAATCTTCAAAATTTAATGGCTCGCCGGTTGTGGTTACGGAATTCAGGGGAAATTCTCCGGACAGCCTTAAAAAGTTCAGCGTTCTTGAATTTGCGGACGGACGGATTTTGAGGGAAAAACAGTTTGGCGACGACGGTTCTGAAAAAACTTCTGTTGAAAGAAAGTTTCTGGACGACGGAAGAATTTCTGAAATTTCAGGGATTGATTCTTCAAAAAATGTAAAGTGGCGTTATTCATACGGCTACAGCGAAAAGGGGCTTCTGGCAACCGAAACTTCTTATTCTGGAAGCGGCGAGGTTGAGTGGCGCGCGGAATATTCGTATAACGCGAAGTCAAAAGTTTCTGAATGCAAGACTTATTCAGCGGCGGGTGCTCTGAACTTTACGGAAAAATACATTTACACCGAGGACGGACGCATAAAGGATTATTCTTCGTTCTATGCGGATGGGAAACTTTTTAAGCGTGTTGAGTATTTTTACAATGCGGATTCCTCTTTGGCGCAGGAAAAAAATTATGACGCAAGCGGTTTTTACGAAAGCGTGAATTATTCGTATTCAAAGGGAAAGGCGATTTCTGTAAGGACGCTGGGCGCGGACGGAAGCCTTAAAACCGAGGAGACAAGGACTTTTTCTGCGGACAATTTAATCCGCTCCGTGCTTAAAAATGCAGAAGGAAAAGTTGTTTCTGAAAAAGAATTCTTTTACGACTGGAACGGAAATATTGCGCTGGAGAAGAATTCTTCTGGAATCATCCTTAGGAATTTTCAATATGGCGCGCCTGATGCTGCGGAAAAAAAGGAAAACTGAAAAATGGCTTGCGTGATAATTGTTGAGGACAACTCGCTGATTCGCGATGCGGTTTCCGGCTACCTTAAGCTTGACGGTTACAAGACGCTTGAATTTGGCGGAGTTTCAGGAGTGCTTGACGCGGTAAAAAGGGAGACTTGCGACCTTGCGATTCTTGACGTCATGCTGCCGGACGGGAGCGGTTTTGCGCTTGCAAAGGAAATCAGGGCTGCGAGTGATATTCCGCTGATTTTTCTGACCGCGAAGGACTCTGAGTCTGACAGGATTTTGGGCTTTGAGCTTGGTGCTGACGACTACATCTGCAAGCCTTTTTCCGCAAAGGAGCTTGTTCTTCGTGTTCACGCGCTTTTGAGACGAACCGGCAAATCTGACGGCGGAAAAAGCGCGGCTTCGGGCGAATGGCAGAGCGGAAATTCTGCGGTTTTTATAGATGAAGGCAGACACAGCGTTAGCGTTGACGGAAATCCGATTGAACTTACGTCTACAGAATGGAAGATTCTTTTGTATCTTGCGTCGAACGCCGGGCAGGTTGTCTCGCGCGAGCAGCTTTTGGGCGAATGCCTGAACTATTTTTTTGAGGGCTCGGAGCGGACGATAGACACCCACATGGCGAACCTGCGCTCAAAAATCGGGCAGCAGTGGATTTCTACAGTAAGGGGATTCGGCTACAGGTTCAGCGGAATAAAGGCGGATTCAAAAAAGTAAAAAATGAAGTCAATTTTTGTACGAATTCTTACAGGTTTTGTTGCCGTTTCGTTTGCATTGATTGCCGCAATGTCCGGGATTTTTACGGTGGCGGTAAGCCGTTCCATAAACGAGTGGAATGCTGGAAAAAGAAACGACTTTGTGGCTCTTATTCTTCCGGCAATCTCAAAGACATACAGACTTGAAGGAAGCCTTTCTTCATCTTCTCTTGAAAACGCGGTGATGCCTTACACGACGGATTCGCTTTACATTTATATTTTTGACGGAAACAAAAAACCGGTTCTGCTTCTTGAAAAAGGAAAGGTCAGCACGCAGGAAGATGTTGAAAAATCGGTCGGCTCGCTTTCGACTTTTATGGCTCTTAATTCTCCGGTCCAGATAAAAGACGGTGGCAAGACAATCGGCTATCTTTGCGCGGACAACGTGGGGTTTCTGGCGTACAAGGCGAACAGAATTTTTGTTTCGACTATGGAAAAAGGGCTTTTCGCCGGAATTGCAATCGCAGTTTCAATCACGCTTGCGCTTTCGCTTTTTATTTCGACAGTGCTTTCAAAAAAGGCGCGCTCGCTGGCGGACTACATTTCGTCTCCGGACCTGATGAAAAAAAATATGCCGGCTCTCGGTGTGAACGAGTTCGACAGGATTCTGGATTCTGTAAAAAAGTTGAAAAACCGGCTTCTGCACGAGGAGACTTTGCGCCGTCAGTGGATGCAGGACATCTCGCACGATTTGCGCACTCCGCTTACTGCGGTAAAAATGCAGGTCGAGGGAATGAACGACGGAGTCCTTGAGGCGACGGCTGAGCGTTTTGCGGCCCTTTATTCCGAGCTTACGATAATAGAAAAACTTGTGTGGAATCTTCAGGACTTGAGCCGCTTTGAGTCCCCGGAAATGAAAATTGCGCTTACGGACGTGAACGCCTGGAAATTTGCCGACGATGTTTCCGCCCGGTTCGCGCTTCTTGCGGAAAAGAAAAAAATAAAATTCAGCGTGGAGAAGAAATGCGCGGAGGATTTTAACTTTAAGGCGGACCCGCTCCTGCTCATGAGATGCGTCTCGAACCTTCTGCAGAACGCGTTCCAGTACACGGCGGAAGGCGGCGAGGTTACGCTCTGCACGGAAAAACTTGAGGAGAACCGCGTAAAAATCTCCGTTCTGAACACTGGCGCAATCAGCGGAGAGGACATTCCCCACGTTTTCGACCGCCTTTACCGCGGCGACCGCTCAAGAAGCACGGCAGGCTCAGGGCTTGGCCTTTCAATCGCGCAGGCAATCGCAATCCTCCACGGCGGAAAAATCGAAGTGCAAAACGCGACGAACGAAAGGGGAGATGCGCGCGTGTGCTTTGCGGTGGTGGTGTAAGGAGAGAGGTTGGCGATTTTTTTCTGAGAATATTGATCTATGCCAACCAGTCCAAAGCCTTTTCTGTTATTTTTTTATACCAGTCCTGTTCATTAGAGCTTGATTTTGCAATTTCTTTTGAATATTCAAAAAATGCTTTTACCTGATTGGAATCAGGCATGTAGTCCGCTTTAAACGAATCCTCAACCATTTTTCTAAAAATATTCAGAGGAAGAGGAACAATAGCCGATTTTCCGCCGTAGTAAGAAATATTTGTGTGATAAAGCATATAAAACTGGGCAATACAAGCCTCATTTATCATCGGTGCAATAAAAAGTCCGTAAGTTTCCCTGCCGGTTTCTTTCTTCAATTTGCCTAAATGACGAGAGACAGGTTCACCTTCCATTTCATACTGTTTTTGTCCGCTAGCGATTGTAACTTCAACAATCAAATCAAAATCATCGTAGTTGCAGACAATATCCGCCATATTACCTTGTGCAGTTGACATAGGATTTCCAAAGTCATCAAATTTCAGGTTTGCCTTTATATTTCCGCCGTCAAGCATTGTCATTGCACGCCAAGTATTCCATTCAAACATTAGAGGAACATCTGAAAGATCGCTGTTTCGTTTTGGAATCAAATCGAATATCTGCTGTATGTCGTCATACTGTTTGTAGTCTTTAATTTCGGCAACCTGATTTCTGATTATTTTGTTTTTCTTTGCAAGAAGCGCATCGTCAAGTTTTTCTTTAAGTTCAAGAACTGAAAGATTTTTATTGATTTTTTCATGAGGAAGTGCAGTTTCTAATTTTTCAATCAATGAATTTTTGTCATCTGTCAGAAGTTTCGGAAATTCTGGATTGCCAAGATATTCAATATATTTTTGTTCATTATCAATGAAAACTGGTTCTTTTTTTACAGTTTTTAATATAAATTCAACGTCAGCCTTCTTTTCTGGCATAATTGAAAGCGACTTTCCAAGCTGCGAAATTGAAACAAGCCCTGTTGCTCGCAAATATCTAACACAGGCATCCGCATAATCCCGCATATTGCTCATTTTTTTGTTGAAAAATTCTTTTACAGTTTTTGTTGAGCTTTCCCTTGTTGAAAATTCTCCCGAAGCAATTTCTTCTTTGTAAATTTCTTGTAGTTCATTGTAAAAATATAATTGCTTGAATTCTTTGTATTTTTTTGCAGTTGTCGTGCGTTGTTTTCTGAAATCTTCTATTTTTTTAACGATTTCATCAAATTTTCTGAAGTCTGTAATCTGCAAACCGAAAATCTCAAGCTCATCAAATTTAAGTGTTCCGAGTTTATGTACAAGCCTTAATATTTCAAGATATGGCTTTACAAAAAACTTTGCAGCTTTTTCAGACGACTTATGATACGGAGAGGGAATTTGAAACTTTAAAAGCTGGCGCAAGAAGATTTCTTCTGTACGCTTTGCGGAAATCAACTTTCTTCCGGCAGGAGTTAAATTTATTGCAGACGACAAAGTTATAAAGCCTAGAGATTTTTGTGCTCTATTTATTCTGTCGCGTGCGCTAAAGTCAGGAGAATTTTCACCTGAACCATGAAAAAAGTTTTCATTACTCAATAACTGCATGAATTGAACTTGAGTCTGAACATTCCATTTTTTTCCAGAGAAATTCTTTGCGAGCAAATCAATTTCTGGAATCATTTTTTCGGGTGTTCTTGGAGAAGTTGTCATAAAAACAACTTTACTGTCAATTGACTTTGCCAAACTCTACTCCTTATAATTCGCAACTAAAATATGTGTTGCAGCTGCCTTGAATCTATTTCTAATGTTTACCGCATAACTTTTTTCATATTCATCAATAATTTGATTTCCATATAACTCCTCTGTTAAAGAAGTTCTTCCTATTACAAGAAGAGCTTTGCATGGTAAATTCTTAAAATCTTGTGCAAGTTTTCTATGGGCATCATCATTAAAACCGTCTTTGTATTCTGCATTTCCATAATCAGAAAAAACACAATCATAAGGCGGGTCAAGAAAAATAAAATCATCAGATTTTGCCATGTCAAATATATTTTTATAATCTGAATTAAAGATTTCTGCATTTTTCAAAAGTTCTGAATGTTCTTTTGTTACAAGAGAAGTATTTAAATGCTTGTAGCGCCCATAAGGAACATTGAATTCGCCTTTTGAATTGTAGCGAATCATGCCTGAATATGCAGTTTTATTTATAAAATAATACAAAAGCGCATCAGAATATTTTTTTTCAGACAAACCGTTGAACATATCTCGGATTGAATAATAAAAATCTTCATTTTTATCCTCAACACGTTCATCAGGAGTTTTTGCTTTCAAAACTTCGAATGCTACGCGGTTTTCTTCATATTGTTTTTCTACATTATCAAGTTCAATTCTTAAATTCTGGTAATCTGACTGAACACCTTTGTAAAAGGAAATCAGTTTTTCATTTATGTCATTTATGATTGCATTTTGAGGTTCAAGATAGAAATAAAGTGCCCCGCCGCCAAAAAACGGCTCAATATATCTGCCTGAAAAAAGAGGAATGTGCTTTTGAATATTCGAAATCTCTTTTGATTTTCCACCACGGTATTTTATGAGCGGTTTCATTACAAAAACACTATACACATTTTTTGGCAAAACTTCCATAGTGCTTTTGCCTTGCCGGAGTTTTTTTAATGAAACAATTTTATGACGAAACTTTGCGGCCTGTTCAAGTCAAAGCTATTTTACGCAGTGAAAATACGCCATCGAGCCGTCAACGTGAAGTTCGACTTCTTTGTACATTTTCTGCAAAGTATTTTTCAGTTCTTCTTCAGTCTGAAACGGAGGAGTGAACCAGCCTTTCTTTGTGAGAATGTTTTTTACAAGCCAGTCCGTCTTTTTTGATTTTTCCTTGATATAGAAACAGGCGATGAAATCACCGCCGGATTTAAGTACGCGGCAGGTTTCGCTGAATGCTTTCTGTTTGTCCTGAAACGCGTGGAAACCGTTCATGCTGAGAACGATGTCAAAAGATTCATCGTCCATTTGCAGGTTTCCCACATCGCCCTGAATGAAATTGATATGCGCCTTGCCGTCAAGCCTTCTCTTTGCCTGCTCAAGCATATCCGTGCTGTAATCAAGGCAAGTGATGTGTGCATTTTTCAGGGACGACCATTTGCGCTGCGTGAATACGGCAGTTCCGACCGGAACATCAAGAAGTTTTCCTGAAAAATCATCAGGAATATATGACAAGACTTTCCGCGCGATTTCATTGTCATCCGTTCCGCTCCAGAACAGCTTGATATACATCCTGCTGAAAAAATTCCCCTGCGTAAGGACACCGTCATATATATTTTTTGACGATTCGTAAGCGTCCTGTATTTTATCTGCCATGCGATTTACTCCAAAAGTTGATTTGCTGAGCTGAGTATATCACATCAGGCAGGGTGGATGAACAAAGGCTCTGCAAATCCTAGATAATTTTTTTTGAGCAAAACACTTTTTGTGTTAAGGATTGTTGGGGCACGCCATAGGCGTGTTCCGAAGCGTAGCGCAGGAGGGGAGGCGAAAGTCGTAACTGAACTGAAGCCGAAAAAAACTTGACGAACACCCGGATAAAAATCATCTGCACGGCAGGCTCAGGCCTTGTCCTTTCAATCGCGCAGGCAATCGCAATCCTCCACGGCGGAAAAATCGAAGTGCAAAACGCGACGAACGAAAGGGGAGAGGCGTGCGTGTGCTTTGCGGTGGAGATTTAAAGAAACAAAAGCGGAATTCCAACTCAAGATGAACTTTCTGTAAAAGCTCAATCCAGCGTGAAATTCCGCCGTTCGCTAGCTAATTTTAATGTTTAGCTGTATCACAAAAATCTACTTAGCCTTATCAGTCTTTTTTCTTCCGCTGACAGTCGCGTTTGCCTTTATGATTTCAGCTTCGCACTTTGTGGCAAAGTCCTTGTAGTCCGCAAGAGGCGCAACCGCAGAAAGGTACGGCACGAACTTGTCGTTCAGGGCGGAAATCAGGCTCTTCTTTACCGAAGTCGCGTTTTCGCCCCTGTTCACGCTCGCTTCTGTGTACTCATCGTTCGCCTTGTTGAAGCTGTCTTGAGCCGTCCGCAATTCCGAAATTAGCTCTCCCACGCCGTCCAAAGCCGCGATGTCAGAAGAAAGATTTTCCGCGCCAAAGTCCTCAAGCATGCTTTCAATCAAAGACGATTCTTCCGCAAAGTTTTTCTGTGTAATCTGCTTTCCATACTTGCTGAAAACCGCAAGAAGATTCTGGGCGGAATCCTTTTTCGCCGCGACAGGAATCGCCGAGTAGCCTGTGAGAGCGTCGCCTAGATTCCTGATAATCCCGTCGCGCGCAATGTCCGCCTCGTCAAGAGTGCTTGAGACACGGTCGCTTTTGATTGCCGTGGTGATGTCCGCAGAAAGCTTTTCAACTTCCGCCATGATGAGCGAAAGGTTCGTGTCCTTGGAAAGCGCGTTTTCAGCAGCGGAAGAATCCTTGTACATACGTATAAGAACGTCAGAAAGCGTGTCCAATTCTGCGACACGGATGGCAGTTTTTACTTTGTTCATTTTTCCTCCTGATATGAAAAAGTAACGGTTGGAATTAAAAATAAACAAGGTAAACTCCGAACTCTCCAAAAACTCCGCTTTTCGCAAAATCCGCAAGGCTCATTTCGTGAACGGTGCAATTTTGTTTATTTTCTCTGAATAAAAGATAACAAAATTCTTATAAGAAAAACAACCTTCAGATAACGTTTCTGGAAATTATTTACTGGCGGCAAGCGTTGTGGTAACGTTTTTCAAAATCACTTACAGGCGAAGAACGTTGTTGTGGCGCAAGCAGAAATCACGTGCTGGCAATGAACGTTACGATAACGTTCTACAAAATTACGTGCGGACGGAAAACGTTAAAATAACGCTGTCTTAAAGTGCTTGCGGTCAAGAAAAATCAAAATAACGTTTGAAGAAATCGCGTCAGTTCGAGTAACGTTATAGTAAATGCAGGAGGTATATACCTGCGGTCAGCAAACGTTATGAGGCTGCAGGGAGAAAGTCAATATGAATAAAAAAAGATAATTTTACAGGCATTTTTTTATTTCAGATACAATCGCTTTTGCCAAAAGAGGCGGAACTGCGTTGCCAACCTGTGTATATTGAGGTATCTCTGTTCGTCTTGAAAGACCTCCAGTTGTACGCTTTCCCAAAAATTCAAAAGAGTCATCAAATGACTGACATCTTGCCATTTCCCTGACGCTGAATGTTCTTGCTTCCCATGGACTTATATAGTCATCCGCAATGCTTACAACTGTCGCCGCAGGTTCTTTTGAATCTAATCGCTGGCGAATGTTCTTTTTTGTCAGGAGAACATCAATTTCATCATCTGATGGATTTCCGTTTTTAAAAAGTTCTATAACGTCATTTTTATTAAGATTTAATTTTTCACAGCAGAGTGAAATAAGTGCATTTTTTCCAGAAATATCAATTCCGTTTTCTTTTACGCGTTTCCGCAAGTTTGTACCTGATTCCCCCTGCTTAAAAAGACTGAATCTTTCTGAAACAACATCAGTAATTCTTGAAAGATCTGTGCATGAGATTTTGTCTCCAGATGGAATCGGCAATCCGTTTTTTGCAGGTGTTCGTCCTTCACGGCTTTCTTTTTGATACTCGCTTTCCAAAATTGATTTTCTCACGTCATCATCTGTTATAAGATTGCTGATTGCATCCTGCAATGTTATGTGATGTCCTTTATGGGTTGGCTTTGGATATTCGGGAGATTTCTCGCCATCACGATAGCCTATAAATATTGCTCTTCTGCGCCTTTGAGGAACTCCGTAATCTGCTGCATTCAATATTTTAGGATCAAGCGTATGGTACCCTATCAATTTCAGCTCATTTCTAAGAATATCCGGCGTTACTGAACCGTCTGGATAATGGACTCCTGTAATTCCTACATATCCAAGAAACTGCATATCCATAAATCCCTCGACATTTTCAAGGACAATGTAGCGTGGCAGAATTTCTTTTACGACACGCACATACTCTCCGAAAAGCATATTTCTGGGGTCGTTTTTTCTTCTTTTTCCAGCCCTTGAAAAACCTTGACAGCTCGGTCCGCCAATTATAAGGTCAATCTGCTCTGGCGCATGATGAATTCCGTCATTAAAACAATTTAATTCCTTTATTTTTTTTCTAATAAAATCGCCAGAAAGATTTCTGATGTCGCTACGTTCAAACCAAGTGTTCTCTCCCTGTATAAGCCCCAGTTGTTCATGCCTATGTCTGTATGTAAGTTCTACCATAGGACTTATGTCAGAACTGAAAAGAATATCAAAGCCAGCCTGAATCAGGCCTTCAGAACATCCCCCAGCTCCGCAAAAAAGGTCAACAGCTGTAGCCATAAAAGAAATACCTCCTTTAATACTTTAATAAAATTTTCTAAAATAGTTCAGAATTCAAGAATTTATTGTATAAAGTTCACTTTCAGGAAAGAGATATTTTCTGTCTTTCTTTTTCAGTTTGAACGCAAATGTATCTCCGTTTCCGCTTGCTCTCGAAAGCATTAGATCCAGTTGAATTTTGCCCTGTTCAAGAAGCAAGTCAAACTGAGAAACAAGAGGATTCTTTGTATGCTCAATTGAAGATATTCTGAAATATTCGTTTCCGTTATTAGTTCTGCTTTCCACATCAATCCAGAATGTTTCTTTATGTTTTTCAAGAAGTCTTGAATGAAGCTGGGATAAAAGCCAAACAGCAACATCATCAACTTTTTTCAACTGCTCTTCATTCTTTGTCATTTCAAGTATTTCAAGATAGTTATTCGCATAATCAACATTCAACGAAAGATTCTGTCTAGTAAGTTTTTGAGCAGTCAAAGTAATTTGAAGAGTCTTATGGTTTGGAATATCAAAATATCCGTATTTATCAACAATTTCTCTTGCGTTATGCAACTTGCTTAAATTCCAGTCAGGCACTTGAGAAAACAAAGTTGACCGCGCTGCTTTTTTTCGCTTGCTCTTTAATTCTATTCCCTTATAGTCCGGTTCTTTTGATGAATTCATATCGATTCCAAGTAAAGATTCTATTGTTCTGCCAATACCTGTATCTGCCATAAGCTCCGCATGATTCCATCCAGAAATATTTGTTTTTATGAGATTCAACAGTTCTTGAGAAACTGACTTTTTAGTCATGGAAATATTTTCAATAAATTCTTTTAGTGGCGTCAAAATTGCTGATTTGCAAACTTTTTCTATATTAATTTTGTTTATGTTGACTACATAAAGAATTCTATCAAAAACAATCAGAGCGAAAATATCATTGGTAGAAACATATTGTTGAAATCTGTATATCCACAACCTTGGGTCTCCATGTTTTGTATTCGGACGATAAAGGGATGTTTGAGTTTCAATAATATCTGAATCTGTAAAAATTCGAGTTGGTATCAGGATTTTATGTTCTTGCCCTTGAGGTTGAGCAGAATAATCATGTAAATTATTTTCTGCAAAATATACTCGTACAGGTTCTGTTGCATCTAAAGTTGATTTCTTTAATCCTGTTTCTGTTATTTGAATAGTTGTAAAATCCACCTGATTATTAACTAGAAACTTTATATTTTTATTTTCAAAATCATTGTAAGGACGCATATGAATCATAAAATACTTTTCCTTATAAAATCACAAATTTGTTTTTCTGAAGAATTAAAAATATCATTTGGAACATAACAAAAGATTTGCTCATCTATATACTTTGCTTCATCTGATACAAAACTTCCATTTTTTAACAATAATTTTTCAACGTTTTCTGTTGAAATTTCGTAATAGCAATCATCATGGAATTTAAAGGTATTTTTTCGTCCATACAAATACCTCCATTCGAATATTTACACGATAAAAATAATGTACAGTAAATTTATCATATTTTCTAGTAGATGAAACTTGCAATTCAGAATCAACATTTTTCTTGTGTTAGGGATTGTAGCACCTGCGGAGCAGTTCCGGAACGAAGTGGTGGAATGAGCCGCGGTTAGTCGGCGAAGTGCGGAAAGCCCGACCTGCCGTGAGGCAGGGAACGCAAAAAAAATCCCGGTTTACATTGTGTAAAGCCGGGAGCTGAATGCTATCTATTTTTTAAACTTTTGACATTTTGGTACTGAAGCCTTGCATAAATTTCTTTAGTCCAGGTGTTAAGTATGTCGGCGTCAGATTTGTCAACGTTCGACGGAAGTTTTGTTTTTGCAGCTTTGTTGTAGTTTTCTGCGGCTGTATTGTAATCTTTTGAATTTAGTGCGACTTCGGCCTTTGTAAGGTAAGCGGCTTTTTTCTGGACTTGAGGATTGTTTGAGAGTTTTGCAGTATTTTTCTTGGCATTGTTCGTTTCTTTCGGTTCATTTTTTTCTATTGCTTGAGAGTTGTTATTTCCGCCGGTTCTGCTTTCAATTCCTTTTACAATACCTTTCCATTTCTGGGCAAAACAAGCAGATGCTGTAATCATAATCAAAATCAATGCAATCTTTGATTTTTTTGATAAACACATAATAAGCTCCGAAAAAATATTAGATTGGTTTACGCCTCTATTATTATTTCTTTTCATGGAAATTGTCAAGTAAAACTTTTTCTTTGCTTTGAACTGAATCAAGTATGAATATAATGTTTGTCCCTTTTTTCGGGGCTTCGGCAGCGGTCTTCATTTCAATTAGTTGTACTCCGACCGCCACCGTGTCGGGCTTACAGTTTTACAACCTTTAGGCTTCGGATTGTATTCTTGTCGGTTTTAAGGACTTCTATTTCAATCTTGTCCTGCCAGCGGAGTTTTTTTCCTTCTTCCGGAAAGTCTCCCAGTTTTTCTGTTATCCAGCCGCTGACCGTGGTAGAGCCGCTGGTTTCGTCCTCGTCAAGCTCAAAATATTTCATCATCTTGCTCACGGAAGTTTCGCCGCTTACAATAAAAGCATTTTCACCGCAGGGCTTTATGCAGCCGGAATCGCTGTCGCTGTCGTGCTCATCGTAAATTTCGCCTACAAGCTCCTCAAGAATGTCTTCCATTGTAATAAGACCCGAAGTTCCGCCGTATTCGTCTATCACAATCGCCATGTGGTTCCGCTCTTTCTGCATTTTTCGTAAAAGCAGGGAAATTTTTGTTGTTTCAATGGCAAAGAACGGTTTCTGCATAATTGACTTTATAAACAGGCCGCTTTTTTCCGCATTTTTTTTCTCATCCGCCTGAAACGCCCTGAAAAAATCTTTCTCGTGGATTATTCCGATGATTGTGTCGATGTCGCCTTCGTAAACCGGAATCCTTGAAAACCCGCTCTCCTCAAATTTCCTCATGATTTCTTCCGGCGCGCTACTGGCCTCAACCGCACAGATATTCACGCGCGGAACAAGAACGTCCTTCGTATCAAGGTCGTCAAATTCAATCACCGAGCGGATAAGGTTCGTTTCTTCCTTTTTTATCGTGCCGTCTTCCTCAGCTTCCTCAACCATGGTTATAATTTCCTCTTCGGTAATCACATCCTTAGCCTTAAAGCGGAAAATCCTGACAATCAGCTTCTTCCAGCCGGAAAACACAATGTTCAGCGGATAAAATAAAAAAATCAGAATTGAAATAAAAGGATAGACCGCCATCGCAAGTTTTTCCGCGCAGAATTTGCCGATGTACTTTGGCGTAATCTCGCCGAAAATCAGCACAACAACCGTAATCGCCGCGGTTGAAACTATGGACGGATTCAGCCGGCTTCCAAAAAGAATCTTTGCAAAAAAAAGCGCGCATATTGTTGAAGCCGAAAGGTTCACGATGTTGTTGCCAATCAGAATTGTGCTTAGAAGCTTGTCGTAGGAATTTTCGCAGAGCGCAAGAACTTTTTCAGCCCTTCTGTTGCCGCCCGTTGCAAGCGACTTGAGCCGGATTCTGCTGGCGCTGGTGTATGCAGTTTCCGTTGCAGAAAAAAAAGCGGAAAAAGCAATCAAAACAAAAAGAGAAACAAGTAAGGGTATCGACCCGTCGGGCATACAATCCCCCAAAAAATAAAATGCGGGAACGTGCGTCCCCTATTCCGAAGAGTATAATATTTCGGGTGGTTGGTCAAATATCTGACAGGATATGTTCTCAAACTGACAGTCCTTTTCCGCTTCGATGCAAAGGTCGTAAAGACAGCAGTTCTCGTTGGAGTAATACGGATTGTCAGAAGTCCGCCACGTCGTCAACCGAAATCTGGTCGCTCAGGTGAAGAAGAATGTAGTCAATAGCTTTGTTGATTGTCTCTCTTGGAATAATTTTTTTCTTTTTTGGGCGTTCGCCGCAAAACTTCGTTTTGCTTCACGAGTTTGCTCTACAAACTCGTGCCACCGGGCTTTTCGCACTTCGCTATCCGCTCATTCCTTCACTTCGTTTCGGAACTGCTCCGCAGGTGCTTCAATCCCTAACGCTTCAATTATCTTTCCGCCGTGTATCTTGCCCGCTCGCCGCCAATCAGTTTTGGCCTTGAGTATGCCGCCGTAATGTAAGCTTTTCCAATAAATTTCTGTTCCGGGTGGACTGGAACGGCGACTTCTTTTATATGCATTCCAATCAGCGTGCTTCCGATGTCAAGCCCTGCGGCGGCCTTTACGTGCTCCACAACAACAGGCTCCTTAAAGCCGTAGTAGGCTGCTGTTGCAAACGAGCCTCCTCCGTGAATCCACGGCACAACGCAAACTTCTTCAAGTCCGAATTTTTCGGCGCACTCACGCTCAACAACAAGCGCGCGGTTCAAGTGCTCGCAGCACTGGCAGGCAAGAAAAATTCCTTTTGAAGAAAGAATCCGGTTTGCTGTCTCAAAAATTGTTTTTCCTGTTTCCTCGCTGGAATTTTTTCCGATTGAGCCGCCGGTAACTTCGCTGGTTGAACAGCCGATTACAAAAACTGAGCCTTTTTTCTGCGGATGCGAATCTAGCAGTCCTGTAATTATCTTTTCAAGCTGAGCGGAAACTTCAGAAAGAGATTCCGCCGTTGTCGTTTTATTTTCGTTCTGATTCATAATTTTGTCCTTATGGGCAGAATGGTATCACAATTTTTATTTTTGTGCAGAGAGTTTTTTTCCTTCTTGCTTCTAAAAAACAAGCTTCTCCTTTCCTGTAAGAAAATTGAGCGCGTTTATGTTTCGGATTCCGTTGAAGTCTGAATTCAGGTTTCTGTCCATTGTGATAAGAATTCTTGGGTACGAGTCCGGAATATTTTTGAAGGCGGCAAGCTCGCGTTTCAGCGTCTCCTCGTCTTTTACGGTTTCTGCGACCTGGATGTAGAAGAGTGAGGTCTGGTTTTTTGCCACAAAATCTATTTCGGCGTCGAGGTTTCTTCCTGTGTAAACCGTAAAATGCTGCCGCCTAAGCTCAAGAAAAATCTGGTTTTCAAGGATGTGTCCCATGTCGATATTTCTGTAGCCCAAAAGCATATTCCGCAGTCCTGTGTCGGCGATGTAGTATTTTGAGATGTTTTTCAGAAGCTCCTTTCCGCGCACATCGTAGCGTTCGACCCTGTAGACTAGAAAACATTCCTCAAGAAAGTGCATATAATTTTCGACTGTGGGCTGGCTCGTTTTTCGTCCAGCGCTTGTAAGTGTGTCGCTGATTTTTTTTGAGGTGCAGAAATTTCCGCAGTTCTGGAACATGAATTTTATTACGGCTTCAAGAACCGCGACGTCCTTTATCTGATGCCGCCTTGCGATGTCCTTTACGATTATCGTGTTGTAAACTCCGTTCAGGTACTGATATACACTTTCTGTGTTCTTTTTGAGCTGGACTGTGAACGGCATGCTTCCGAATTTCACGTAGTCATAATAGTTTTCTTCGGTCGTCTGAGCCGGAAAATTATTTTCCTTTATGCATTCAAGGTATTCGCAAAATGAAAACGGAAGCATGTCAATCGTAACGTATCTTCCGCTTAAAAGAGTGGCAAGTTCACCAGACAGCAAGTCCGCGTTCGAGCCTGTAAGATACAGATCCACGTTTTTGCAGTTGAAAAGTGTTTCTACCGGCTTCTGAAAATCCTTGCACAATTGAACCTCGTCAATAAAAACATAGTTCATCCTGTCTTCCAAAAGCGCGGATTTTATAAACGCATAAAGATTGTGATATTCCAGTAAAAGCTCGTTGTCCAAGTCGTCAAGCCTGATGTAAGTAATCTGCCTCTCTGAAACGCCTCTTTCCAAAAGGCTCTGCATGAATTGTTCCATGAGCACGGATTTTCCGCAGCGGCGTATTCCTGTCAGAACTTTTATGACCTGCTTGTCTTTGAATGCTTCTATACTTTGAAAATATGTGTTTCTTATCATTTATTCAAAGTGTACTTTGAAAATTTATATAAGTCAATGTTATTTCAAAGTATACTTTGGAAAATATGTGCAGTTTGCTTTGTCCTGTCTGTAATTTTCTCCGGATTTTTGCTATAATGTCCGCATGATTCAGATTTTTGGAACAACAAAAAATTTTGACACAAAAAAAGCGCAGATGTGGTTCAAGGAGCGGAGGATTCCTT
>ERZ1034719.764-NODE-764-length-17270-cov-5.953877_pt1 | contig 17270 bp, 15 predicted proteins | sample MGYA00520703_ERZ1034719 | MGnify/ENA primary metagenome ERZ1034719 (study PRJEB33766, sample SAMN09781716) | gut metagenome | biome: gut microbiome | host: Homo sapiens | place: Madagascar | study: EMG produced TPA metagenomics assembly of the PRJNA485056 data set...
CCCTTATGCGGTCGGCGTTGCCGTCCGCTGTGTCCTGCGAGGGGAAAGCAAGGCAGCCCCTCGCTTTCTCCTGCTTGTTTTCGGACGAGCCGTAAAACTGCCGCTAAACCGCCGATTTCCCGTGTTTGTGGTTAAATTCAGAGAGCTTTTCCAAGGCTGCCTGACGCCTTGTTTCTTCGTGCAGCCGTATCAGCTGCTGCTCGTAATGATACTCCACCGCATCCTCTATCGGGCGGACGGTATAGAGCAAATTGCCGTTGTGCTTTTCTCCTTTTTGGGTGATGACGGAAGTCGGCTCGGCAGTAATCAACTGCTTTTCAATCAGGCTGTCTACATATTTCTTGACGGTGTTTTTGCTCATGCCGACAGCGTTGCCAATCGTTTTGTAGCTTGGATGGCACTGAAAGGTTTTTCGATTTTCACATCGGAGCAGATACGCATACACTGCGATCTCACCGGTGCTGAGACCCAAGCTGAAAATTTCATTCGGCAGAGGAAAATAATCCCGGATCGCATCACGCTTTGGATATCGGGTGAATTTCAAATGCTGCCTCCCGTCTTTTCTTCGACCCATGCGCGAAATTTTTCTTTCGGTACGATGAGCCGTGAGCCGATACGCAACGACGGAAATCCTTTCTCGTGCATCAGCTCGTAGCTGCTTGAGATGGAGATACCGAGGAGCTTGGCTACCGTTTCAGCATTAAGGAACAACGGCAGATCCTCATAAGCGGTGTAAACAGATTCTTTCATTGGTTTTTCCTCCTGTTTAATTCACACGGTTTTCGCCGTGATATGTAGAGGACTGCTGTTTTGCAAAACAAAAAGACCCGCACTCAAACCCGATGCTGATCTGCATCGGTGATTATGTAAGTGCGAGTCTGAAACTCAAAATAAAAATATGTGTATTCAATTGTCGGTTGCTTTCTTTACTTGCAGTATAACATACCGGGGAAATTCTGTCAAGTTTTTTGCGCCAACAGTGTATATACCGGCGCTTTTGCGGGAATACTGTTTTCTTTGTTTTCTGCGGTGCAGATTTTAATCCGTGAAAAACTTAACGCCGCCGGAATCTACGATGGCGTTTGGTATTACTTCGTGCAATAGATTTTGATGGCTTCGGAAACAAATTCCGCGGTACCTTCGCCGCATTTGTCGATGTTGTTTTTGAACCGCCTGTCGCCTACGTACATCTGATCGAGACCTGCTAAGATTTCGTCTGTGCAGTGATAAAAATATTCGGTAATATAGTTCTGCAACTTCTTCACAAGTCTTTGCGCGGTATCGCTGTCGACACTCTCTCCGCAATTCTTGCAATCCGCGAACTCAGCGAAGATTCCATTCATACCGCCGAGCGCATCGTTCCATTGTTCTTTGGAGTATTCGGCAGTCTTTGTCTGACTTTCCTTGTAGGCATCGGTGTCGCCCCAACGCTGTTTTGCCTCGTTCTCGTACTGCTGACGGGCGGTTTCATATTCGCTGTTGTCAAAAGCACTCATTGTGATCCCTCCTTTTTCCGCTTGTTCCAGAGCTGCAATCAGCCGTTCCAACCGTTCTTTCTTGATGGTCAGTAACCGTTTCTGCTCGGCAAGTGCTTTTTGCTTATCGTAGTTCGGCGAGGCAAGAATCTCCCCGATGCTTTTCAGCGAAAAATCCAACTCACGATAAAACAATATCTCCTGCATCCGTTCCAGAGATGCTTCGTCGTAAAAACGGTAGCCGTTTTGCTCGTCCACAAAACTCGGCTTGAGTAATCCGATCTCGTCGTAGTAATGCAGAGTGCGCACGCTGACGCCTGTAAGCACGGCAAATTCTTTGATGTGTAATTTCATATCTTCACCTCACGAATTGAAGTATACACTATAACGCTGCGTCAGAGTCAACCCTATTTTACACGATTTTTTGCAAAAGGTAAAGGGCGCGGTGTTTTACCACGCCCACGGCAGAGAAGAATTACATTTCCTCTTCCGTTTCCGTGCGGCTCATAACTTCAACCATAATCTGCACTGCCAAGCTGAACCCATCGGCAAAGGCCTGACGGGTCGTGATGTCGCTCAGCTCCTTTTGGCAGTCGGTGAATTTATTAAAAATTTCTTTTGGTTTTTCTGTAAGTCCTGAATTTCGTTCTTCTTCGTTTTTGCATATCAGTTTGACGAGTTTGTCCACTCTCGTCCCTCGCTTGATATACCTTTCGTGCGGGCTGATGTTGCCGTAGTATAAATCTTCAACTGTTGCCATTTGTATTGCACCTTCTTTTGTAACACAAATACATATCGCAACACTTCTTGCAAGTCTAGCTTTTTTCAAACAAAAAAGCAAAAGCGCCGCATTTAAACGACGCTAATACTTTTATTCTGCGGTTATTAATAGAACATGTATCCATCCATTGTTTTGCTAAAATTATTAAAACATTTGAAATAAATATGGAGTAAATGTTTTTTTCGAATCGCCAAATTTGAATTGTTGACAAATCTTAGATCCTTGGTTATAATATAAGTGAAAGAGAAATCTTTCTGGGGTTTGCATTGAGCAAACGAAAGCCGCTTTTTGCGGCTTTTTTTATTTTAAAGGAAATGATTTTAGCCCTTTCCCGTAATAATTGGGGAATCCGCAAATTTTACTTTTCAAAATATCAAACGCAGGATCTGCAGTTCCATATGCTAAGTATTTGTGTATTGGGAAAGCACATAAATCTGCTAATTCTAATTCCCAATACGATTTTTTATCATCCGCCGTGTGACACCATTTAGGATTAAAATATACTCCTTTGATTTTTGAAAAAGTTGATGAAGAATTCATATTATTTCCATAATCAATAAGATGCTTGATTTTATTTAATAATACTTTATCTTCTTTTTTTCCACGTGATTCTAAAATAATATAACAAGTATCAGTATCACGCATATTCCACATCAATCTTTCAAGAACAAAATTCATACACAAATCATATGGGTCAGCAGGAAAAACATATTTTTCAACATGCTTTTGTTTATCAATATTTGCAGAGAAAAGGTGCATCGGCACATTTTTCATCATATCGCTTATATCAGCGATAAAAGACGAATAATCTATTAAATCTGGATTAAATGCGCCTCTTTTTCCGCGTATATCTTTGGAATGAAAACAAATACGTTTTTGAGTTCCTTTATAATTATATAGAGCGTTTTCCCAATACTTGTTTTTCACTTGCATTACAAGGTCTCTTGATGATTCAAAATCATCAGTCTTAATTGCACAAGCTGTCACGGTAAACTGTCTGTCTCCATCACCGATATCTCGCCCCTCTTCAACAGCTCTTTTGATGAATTTTAAATCGGAACTTCCGCTCTCATCAATTGCAATAATCCAGTTGATTGTTCTGGGAACTTCATCTATTGTTGTTGGTCTATTACGCCAATTAGAATTCATTTTTTTCCTCCCTTTTTTTACGCTGCTACTGCATTTGCATTAACCTGTTCGATAATCTTGCGAATTCCCATCCAAACGGTGAGGTCGGTGAATACTTCCACGACACTGCCCTTATCGGTGAAGGGAGATTCCTGTAATACGGACAAATCTTTCATTAGACCGTTGTGAACGATATATTCAACAATCTGATTAACGAAATAAATCTGTCTTGAATCAAGATTCACATCGTTCAGGTACTTTGCGAATGCTTCTTTTGCGGCGCTCATATCAAGACCTACAATTTCGCGAACAAATTCGCCGAGAGGCTTTTCGCCAAACTCAGCCTCATAGTCCGCTTTGGTGCCGACTTCGCTCCACAAAATTTCTTCCAATACTTTAACATCAGCCGAGCTTAACGGAACGTTTGACTTTAGTTTTGCAATAACTGCATTATCCTGATGCTGACGAACATAAAACTCCGCTTTGGCCTTATAATTTTTAAGGTCATCGTTTTCAAGTTCCGATTCATTCCAATCGATTGAAAGAATTTCATCATCAAAATTGGTGTGATATATAGTTCCATTGTAGGGGATATATTTAATTAAATCTCTCAAACATTTGCGGATGTGCTCGAACTCATTAATGCCAGCAGTATCTACATAATCCGTATGCAAAATTTTGTTGATGAGTTCTGATTGCACCATAATTTCGGGAATGTTTGCAACACTCGCAACTCCTGCAACCTTTTTATATAAGTCACTGCGTGCTTTGTTGTATTTCTTTCCCGCAAGATACGCAAGCTCAATACCATACATCAAGGCATCAAAGCGCAAAGCTTTAGGATCATCTTCGTCAGGTGTGATAAGCGGTGCAAGTTCGTCTGCAATAATTAATGTATCCTCATAGGATAGGGCGGTGTAATTATCTACATTTGCATATAATTCAACGTATTTAAGATGTTGACGAACAGCGAAATTCTCCTTATTAAGCTCCTTCACCTTGCGTACCATATCATCCACAAGTTCTTTACGGAAAGCAATTAACTCTTCAGTTTGATATGCTAAATCTTGAAGCTTAAAGGCCATCTGCGCTTTAAGGTTGAAAATGGCACCTTGCAAAGCAATTTGATTGGCAGACCTTCCTTTACTGCCCATACGGAAAAATTCAAAGTTACCGCAGAAATCAAAGATGTAAAACATTTTCTTATCTTCGCCGTTAATTAATCCGGGGCAAAGACGTGTTCCGCGACCTATCATCTGCCAGAACTTCGCCTTACTCATAACCTTTTTAAAGAATACGAGATTTAAACATTCGGGCACATCAATACCGGTATCCAGCATATCAACCGAGATTGCAATCTGCGGAAGCTTCTTGGGGTCAGAAAATTCATCAATTGCGCTCTGAGCATAGTTGATCTTGTTATCAATCACCTTTGCAAAGCCATTGAGATGCGGATATTCTTTATTGAACACTTCGAAAATTTTCTCGGCGTGACGATGATTTTTTGCAAAGATAATAGTCTTGCCTATCTTCTGACTGTAATCAATTTTAATTCCGTTAGTCATCAATACGTTCAGAACTTCTTTAATGGTATCCTCATTGAAAATCCAGTCGTTAAGTGCAGAAGAACCGATTTTATCGGGTAACTCGCCGTCACGGGCAAAAGTGGCTTCATACTCCTCTTTGTCTTCATCGGATAAGTCATCATAAACGATACCTTGCTCAATGAACTTGAGTTTGGTTTCTACAGACATAAAATCAACGAGGAAGCCGTCTTTTACTGCATCTGCAAGTTCATAACCGTATGTAGGAACACCGTTTTCGAGTTCAAACACCTCATAGGTGTTCTTGTCGATTTCGTCTTTGGGAGTAGCGGTAAGACCCACCAAAGGTGCGTCGAAATAATTAAATATATCGCGATACTTGTTGTAAATGGAGCGGTGTGCCTCATCGCAAATAACCAAATCAAAATGACCGCAGGTAAAGAGTTTTCCTTTTTCATCCTTAACGGAATCAATGCAATTCATTATTGTCTGATAGGTTGAGAAAACGCAGTGTGCGGTATAGTTGTCTTTTTCTTCACAGAGATTGGTTACCGATAAATCGGGCAAAAGATTTACAAAACTACGCTTTGCCTGCGTAACAAGGGAGTTGCGGTCGGCAAGGAAAAGAATATTCTTAACCCAGCCGTGCTCGAGCAATACTTTGCAAAGAGCAATAACCGTTCTCGTTTTACCCGAACCCGTTGCCATAACAAGCAGTGCTTTTCTGCGATTTTTCTTGCCAAAGCTATCGCAAACAGCTTTAATGGCGCCTTCTTGATAATAACGACCGGCAATATTTTTATCTACAACCACGTGGGCAAGGCTTGTCCGCATCGTTTGCAGATTGAACATCTTTTCAATGTCGCGCTTGGAATAAATGGTTGCTACCTTGCGTTCGGGATAAAGATTATCCGCAATGCGAGTGTCAAATCCGTTAGAAAGGAAAATGACAGGGCGACGGCCAAACTTTTTCTCCAAAAGGTCTGCATACAGTTTTGCCTGCTGTCTGCCTTTGGATACGTCTACACAGGTGCGTTTTGCTTCAAGCACCGCAAGAGGTTTGCCGTCATCGCCGAAAAGAACGTAATCGGCAAAGCCGACTTCTGATTTGTTAGGCATACCAGGGAGTTCATATTCATTAATCCAATCTTTTCCCTCTATCCATCCGGCATCTTGAAGCATAAAATCAATATAGATTTTTCTCGTCTTATACTCCGAAATATCAAGAGGCTTCGGAACGTAAGTCTGTTGCTGCTCTTCACGGCGTGCAGTAAGTTCAGCCTTAAGTGCTGCGTTCTCTGCTATCAAGGCTTCAAGATCAATATCGGGTACTGCAACCACAGGAACTGTTTCGGCCGGAGTTTCTTTCAGTAGTTCGGGATTAAATGTGCCCTGCTCATATTCGGTGGCATAGCAACAAGCAACGAAATCCATAAAGATATAGAGGTTCTCAAGGCAAAGCGTAGCTTGTTCTTCTGTGATCTTTTTACCTGTATGCGCAGCATTGTTGCCGACACGGCGAATAAAATCCATTCTTCGCCAAATGTCGTTGCCAACAATATCGCGAAACTCTTCGGTGTTCATAAGACTCACCAAAGTGTCCTGCCAAGGCATGACAAGAGAACTGTCAACGGAATATATCCATTTAACAGCCATTTCCATTGCCCTGCGGCAGTTTATAATACAGGTAGACAAGTCAATATGTAATGTCTTTTCCGCCGCTACTGCAATGCCTGAAAAGGTTTCAAATTGCTTGTCCTTTGTCAAAAAATCAAAGTTGGTCATAAGCGACCTCCTACAAAATTTCAAAAATATATTGACTTTTATAAAAAAATCACATATAATAAACATGGAAAGAATGTCGCTGGATTTTGCGAGGGTTTTTAACCAGCATGCTTGTCATGTGGTAGTCGCACCAGGGATTCTTTCTTTTTTTATTGACAAATCCAATTACACTTCAGATCATTTGCACTAGGTTTCATATTCGGTGTGAAATATTTTATTCCATAACTATCCAAATTTCCATCGTGCCTATATAAATGCTTTTGTAATACACGCGAATAGCAAGGCGTACAAAATCCCCAGCCATTCTTTTCATATGTCAAAAACATTGTTGTAGCGCAAACATCTGCTAACTGTAACATATCCCAAGAACCAGCCGATTTGGCGCTTACCTTATCGAATATATTTTTTGCTATCTGATTCTGTCCATACGGAATCAGTTTTTCTTTTATATACTCAATTAGTTCGCCATCACGAGATGTTCCACGAGCAGAAAGGACAATGTCTGCAGTTCGATTAGTATCACGCAAAAACCAAGACACTCTTTCAAGTAACATGCGGCACAAGTAGTTGTAAGCGACTGTTGAAGAAGATATTTTCGACTGATCAAGCTTCTTCGTATCAGCGATGACGTTGACATATGTAAAATCGCCATCATTAAGTTCTTTAACGATATAACCTCTTTTGTAAAAGTCAGTTATTTTCCTTAGATGAACATCTTTTACATTTAAGCGTGATTTAACATTTGAAAGTTTGGCGCGCAAATTTGGTTCTTCAGTTTTATCAACAATCACTGCCGATAACACAAACCATTGAGTTCCGCGATTAACACCAAGATCTCCTGCTTCATCGATATATACTGTGCTTTTAATTTTTTCGTCCACGATTTTCCTTCTCCCTTATTTTAATGTATATTTTTCCTTCTGTGTTTATTCTTCGTCATCATTTATAAAGCCAATTCTTCTTGGCGGTCTGTCGGGTTCTTCTTTTTTTACCGTCATTAACATAAAATTCAGTTGTGACGAATGTTGTATTAGTTGCGTCTTGTTTCCATTTATATAACCGTAAAAAAATAGCATATCAGGATTTTGATATCCTATGTCTTCCACTTGCATAATCATACTTTGACCAAATGAAGTCAAAGCTACGCAAACATCGAGATCGTCTGATAAATCTGATTGAAATTCTTCGATTTGTTCTTGGAGAATTTCATATTTCCAATCAGCTAAATTATAATTTCGAGGAATTTCAATACTTGGCAAATTGGGTGTAAAGTTCATATGTATCTCTCCTTTTATCCGAAATATTGTTGCATTAATGCTTTTTTTAGTGTTTCAAGTTTTTCAAGACTTTGCTGAATTGCCAATTTTGATTTGTCGACCCGTTTAACAAACGGAATTAAAGAATCTTGTAACTCTCTTGGTGGACAGATTACCTTGATTTTGCCAAGTCGTTCCTTTGAAATATTCGACATTGATTTAGCTGATCCACCCGATATAGCTTGTATGACAGGCCGGAACTCCTTGCAGTTGATGAGTTGCCACAAAAACACAGCATTTACTTTTTCATTGGGAACCAACCTAAATATCAAATCTGGCATCATCAGTTTTGGAGGCGTATTCTGTACATAAGCTGCCGTACCTACCAGTTCGGGAGTATTCTTCCTGGTAAAAAGCAAGTCGCCAGCATGAACTTCGGAGCTTTCTACAAACAGGCTTTCATCAAGCAATGCTTTGTTTTCATTAGGCCTATAATCGCCGTAGGTAGCAGCACTAAGTTTAAGAATTGCCGGGTTATCACCGTTTCTGGGCTTATCGGAACATATGAAGCTTTTCCCGTTATCGATTCGCTCCAAACATTCTTCAAGCTGATATATGTCCCACTTCATGGGATTACTAATTGGGTTCCCGAACATCTCGATAAATCGGGATTTGACGAGTTCGTCAAGTTTTTGAAGTTGTTGTTGACGAAATGAAAGTATGTCTTTTGATTTTGATAGCACTTTTACTATTGATTTTTGTGTTTCTACATCAGGTAATTCAATCAAAGCATTTGTTAGGTTTCCGAGTTTAATATATTTGATAACTCCGCCGATTGATTGTTTTCGCAGTTCTTCAACATATCCGTCCATAAAGTAGTAGAGATATGGTATATATAATTTTCCTTTGCCATTATCTTCGATAATATATGTTCGCTGATATGCATCAAATTTTCCATTGTAGTATTTAACATTTAAGTCGCCGTTTCCTGCAACAAGAACGCACTCACAGTCATAAGAGTATGTTGATATTTTTAATGGCTCTTTTGAGCAAGTAAAGAAAGGATATGGTCCGTCTTCTGACGAAGCATTTGCGTCAAGTTTACCTGTTCGTATTTTTGTTAAATCTCCGATTCTATACTTCATACATTCATCCCTACAAATTATAATTTATCATTCTAAATTCTACATTCTTAATTCAGCATTTTCTCCAATTCATCTATAACTTCGCCGATTTGCTTTTGAAGTTTGCGCAAATCTGCCATAATTTCGCTTGTGGGCGGATATTCCACCGGTTTATATTCGGTCTTTTTGTATTTATTGATTGAAAGGTCATAATCGTTACCGACAATCTCATCCTTAGGAACAAAGAAGGATTTTTCGGTTCTTTCTTTGCCTTCTTCAGCTTCGAGATTGTGGAAACGCGCGATAATATCGGGAATATCGTTTTCTTTTATCTCTGTGCGCTTATCGTCAAGGCTGAATCCGTCCGCCTGCATATCGTAAAACCACACCTTGTCCGTGCCGCCATGTCCGGTTTTTGTAAATATTAAAACAGCGGTAGAAACGCCGGCATAGGGCTTAAATACGCCGGACGGCATAGAAATAACAGCTTCAAGGCGGTTATCTTCAATAATGGTTTTACGAATTGCTTTGTGGGCGGTGGACGAACCGAAGAGAACACCGTCGGGAACGATACATGCGCATCTGCCGCCTATGCGAAGCATACGCAGGAAGAGCGCCAAGAAAAGCAGTTCTGTTTTTTTGGTTTTGCAGACTTTCAAAAGGTCGGTTGAAACGGTATCATAATCGAGACTTCCCTTGAAAGGCGGGTTGGCGAGAATAAGGGAATACTTGTCCTTATCGGGATTTTGGTCGGAAAGGCTGTCGCGGTACTCAATAAACGGGTGTTCCACGCCATGAGTCATCATATTCATCGCACCGATACGAAGCATAGTACGATCCATATCGTAACCGAAGAACATGTGGTTCATATAATGGTCTTTTTTCTGTCTGTCAAAGAAAATTTCTTCTTTAAGATTTTCTTTAAGATATTCGCCTGCGGTTACTAAAAATCCGCTTGTACCACACGCAGGATCGCAAATCACGTCATCGGCTTTCGGTTGCATCATCTCCACCATCATTTTAATAATATGGCGCGGAGTACGGAACTGACCGTTAAGACCCGATTGTGCAATTTTATTGAGAAGATATTCGTATGTATCTCCGCGAACGTCCTTATCCTGTTCTTTTGCCATAAGTGCATAGATTTCATCCAAAGCATCAACCACTTTGGAAAGCAGGAGCGGGGTGGGAAGCTTAAAGATAGCGTCGTCCATATATTTGGAATAAGCACTGTCTTTTTTGCCATCAAGATTTTTAATAAATGGGAACACCCATTCCTGCATAGTGGAATACATTTTGCCGGCAGGAAAATCACGGAATACCGACCATTTTAACTGACTGCCGTCAACTTTACGTTCGCCGATGGTAACCTCGCCCGCAAAAATGCTCTTGTATGGAAGGCCGAGCATAGCGCTCTCTTTTGCGCGGAGATTATCCGAATCATCGAGGTCACGTATAAACATAAGATACGTAATCTGCTCGATAACATCCAAAGGATTTACGAGACCGCCTGCGGCAAAAACATCCCACAAGCTATCAATTTTATTTTTAAGTTCACCTGTAATCATTATTCTTTCTCCCTGTTCCAAATATAAGACGTATAACGTCCGCCACCGATTTTTATAATGTCACCGTTTTTAATAAGATCATTTAGAGTTCTTTGAACGGTCACCTGGCTGATATCAGGGCATTTTTGCATAATTTCTGTTTTTGTAATTTTGCCGAGAGTATCCTTGATGATTTCTCGTATACGGTCAGGTTTCGACATTCCGCTTGTTGTAAGCACTCTGACACGAGAGGAAAAGTCACGATATGCTGATAAAATTACACCTAACATATATCTAACGAAGTGTGCGTAATCATTTTCTTCTTCGTGCCACCCCTGTGAGCTGCTTTGCAATGCTTCGTAATAGGTGTCTTTGGTTGTTTCTATAACCTTTTCGATACTAATGTATTTACCTACAATATAACCTGCACGATAGAGCAGGAGCAGTGTCAGCAGTCGGCTCATTCTTCCGTTGCCATCGTTAAACGGATGGATACAAAGGAAGTCGAGAATAAACATCGGAATGATAAGCAACGGATCCGCTTCATTTCTGGCTATTGCATCATCAAACGCATCACACAAAGCTTCAATAGACTTCGGTGTTTCCCAAGCAGGTATCGGTTGGAATCTTATAAAACGATTACCTTCGTTATCTTCTTCTGCAATCACATTATCCGCATTTTTATATGCGCCGCCGATAGATTTACCGCTGAACTTATACAAGTCACGATGCAATTGCAATATGATGGAAGGACGGACTGGTATAAATTCATAACTATCGTGTATGGTTGAAAGCACATCTCTATAGCCTGCAATCTCTTGCTCGTTGCGAGATCTTGGAGTTGTTTTGTTTGTTACGAGTTTTTTCAAGCGTTCATCAGAAGTAAAGATTCCTTCAATTTTGTTGGAAGCTTCCGTACTTTGTATCTTTGCAATTTCAACAAGTTGTGTAAGAGTATCACTTTGCGCTTCAATAAACAGATTCTGTTCACCTTTAAATTCGTGTATTTGTGAAAGCATGGTCACAATTTCGGGAGTTAAAAGTTGTTGCCATTTTTTATTGTAGTCATAAGTTCTCATTTCAATCTTTTCCTGAATTCAATTTGCTCATTTTTATTATTATGATGCAATTATATTATATTCGTAATTTTGTTGTTTGTCAAGTTTAATTTAATCAAATATCTCAAAATGATTAAATTATAGGTAGGTTTTTAATTTTTGTGTGAAAGTTCTCGCCTTCAAGGCAAAAATCTCGGCTAAAATAACATTAGATATTAAATCAGCCGAATTTTCTCTACTCTTCATTCGCGAGTTCTTGTATTTCTTTGTCTACTGCGGTGCAAATTTTGACTTGAATCAGGTGCTGTTCAGAGTTATAATAACCGTATAAAAAGCAATCGCCCCTCGCGTAAATGCGAGAGGCGTGTAGCTCATATTATTCCGTGGAAATCCCTGCTGACCACATAACAGACCACCTACCGTTTCGGAGCACTCGGAAACAGTGGAGATAAGAGTGCCGAAGAGCACGGTTTTCCAGGTGGAAAGGGGCGGAAAAAGCTATTTTTAGCGAAAATTGCCCTTATAGGTCCGTTTGGGACCATCAGGCCGCAGGTTCGATCCCTGTCACTCGGACCAAAATTTCGACCGAAAGCAGAGTTTATTCTTCACTTTCGGTCATTTTTAATGTTTATTTAGGTGTTTCTCCGCCACTTTTTGAGAAATCATGTTCTCCCGACCACATAATCAAATGTGGACTGAAAATTCCTTTATCTTTGTTTACAGCGGCGCAGAATTTGAAAAGTCAAACGAGCAACCGCCACGGATTTTTCTGTGGCGGTGTTGGTATCCGCCTTACGCCGTCTGTCCAGCCTTGAGCCGTTCTTTCTCAGCCGCAATTTCCGCATTCTTTTGTTTAATCATCTCGACAAGCTTTTCTTCGCATTCTTCTCTTGTGTCGGCGTAGATATTAAACTTTTTGCGCTTGCCGTTCGGCAATTTCGGAGAATAGCTGCCTTCCCATTTCTTTTCGCTGATTCTAAATATGCACCCCGTTCCGGGGCGGCGTATTTTCGGCTGCTTCGGTTCAAATTTCGCTCTTACGGGCGTTTCCGGCGCTTGGTCGGGTGTTTACCCATTCTTGCCCAAAGCGCCCTCATTTCTGCCGAAACCTCGCTCGATTTTGTCGGTAATATGGGTATATATAACTTTTCAAGGTGCTGTCACGCACAGTGCCCTGCATATATTCCGTTAGCCATTAAGCTTCAGTTCTTTGCTGTACTTCTTGTTCCTTCCCCCTGACATAAATAACCCCCATAGTGTAGACTTGATCCTTTTGTTTTTTCAGGTGTCTACTCTATGGGGATTATATCACTGCGCTGCGGGATAAAAATTGATTTTAAATTGTGATTGGCAAGCGATGCCGATATTTTTTTGCGTCAATAGCCGAAATACTCGAACGGATTCACATACTGCGTCGGGGTCGTGGTGGTTTCGGCGGCCGAGCCGGTCTTGTCCTCAACGAGGGTCACTTCGACGTCAAAGGTTTCGGTCGAGTAATCGCTGCGTACTCTGCAGAGGGTGAGGGTCAATTTGTCGCCGACCTTGCCGTTATCTATCTTCTCAAGCAGGATATCCGACTTCGTCAGCTCCTTGCCGTCGACGGCGATTATCATGTCGTACTGCTGCGCCTGGGTGTTGGCGAGGGAGCTTGAGGAGGATATCTCATTGATGATGAGCGTGCCTGCGGGCAGGCCCTTAATCTGAGCTATCATGTTATACTGCGCGCTTGCGCTGACGGGGTAGTAGGTGATGCCGAGCATGGGTCTGTTGGGCACATAGCTGTAGGCGATAAGATCCTCGATGATCTCCTTTGCTGAGGTGATGGGGATAGCAAAGCCCATGCCCTCATATTCGGTGCTGGCTATCTTCTGGGAATTGATGCCGATGACCTGACCGTATTGGTTGACGAGCATACCGCCGGAGTTGCCGGGGTTGATGGCTGCGGAGTGCTGAATGCACTTCATCGTGTAGCCTATCTCGCTGCTGACAGGTCTGTGGATCGCGGAAACGCTGCCCTCGGTGAAGGAGCCGAAGAATTCAACGCCGCCGGGGTTGCCTATGGCGTATACGGGGTCGCCGACGAGCAATGCATCGGAGTCGCCGAATTCGGCAGCCTTGAGGCCCGTGACCTTTATCCTGAGCACGCCGATATCCGTCCTCTTGTCGAAGCCGACGATATCCGCGTCGTAGGTCTCGCCGTCATAAGTCTGCACCTTGACTTTAACGCCCGAGCCGCTGATAACGTGGGCGCAGGTGATGATATAGGTGTAGGTGCCGCTGCTGTCTTCACCCATGATGATGCCCGAGCCTTCGCCCGCTGCCGAATTCGACTTGCTCGAATAAACGACTATGCCGACGTTGCTCGCCTCGAGCTTCGCATAGATCTGAGTCGGGGTCAGAGCGCCTTCGATATTCGTCTCGGTCGGGCTGACGGGGGAGGCGTTGATGTTGAGCTTTGCGTCCGCGTCGCTGTTGTCTTTTTCGGCCGAGATCTTGGTTTTGGAGTCCGAATCGCTGTCATAGCCGTGGCCGCGCTTCGCGATCTTGACCACCGACGCAACGCCCGCCACCATGGCGAATACGACCACGAGAGCCACACAGGCGATGAACACCTTGATGCCCCTCTTGCCCTTGGGGGTTTGGAGAGGAGCCTTCGGCGGCTGATACTGCTGATAAGGCTGCTGATACTGTTGATAGGGCGGCTGCTGTTGCTGCTGCTGATAGCCGTACTGATACTGCTGCTGATTGTAGCCGTAATTCGGCTGACCGGCGTTATAGCCGCCGTGCTGCTGTTGCTGCGGCTCGACTCTCTCCGCCTCCACCTGGGGGGCGTCGTCCTCGGCGGGAGTCGATGCTTCGTTTGCCTGAGCCTGCTGCTCGTTCAGTTCGCTTTTCTCATTTTCTTCATTTTGCTCGAAGTCTTTTGAATAATCGTCACTCATAATATTGCCTCCTGTTGAGCGACCGTCCGGCAGGCACATTTGCCGGCGATCGCCTGATTACTATATTAAGTTTAACTCTCGGTTGTTAATTCAGTTTGAACGACCGGTTAATTAAATTTCAAAAAAGTTGGTTTATTTTGTTAATTGAGGGGCAAAGTGAATATAAATTCGGCGAATTCGCCGGGCACGCTCCTTGCCGTTATCTGACCGCCGTGCAGCTCGACCATCGTCTTGACGAGGTAAAGCCCCATGCCCGCGCCCTTGACGTCGTAGCTGCGGGATTTGTCGACCTTATAGAAGCGCTCGAATATTTTGTCTATCTCCTCACTCGGGATGCCGCGGCCGCTGTTGCGGATCTTGACTATGACCTTCTCGGCGTCGGATTTTGACGAGACCTCGATATAGCCGCCGTCCTGAGTGAATTTGACCGCATTGTCGATAAGGTTATACACGACCTGATTTATCATGTCGCGGTCGGCGACGACCTCGTTGCTCTGCAGGGTGTCGAGCCCTCTTATCTCGATATGCTTGTTGTCAATGAGCTGCTCAAACCCGAGCAGGGTCTGGAATATCATCTCGGAGATATCGAATTTGACGGGCTTTAAGTCAAGCTCACCCGCCTCCAGCTTGCTCATATTGAGCATACCCGTCACGAGCCTTGAGAGACGCTTGACTTCGTCGGAGACTATTTGCAGATAGTGGCTCTGCTTGTCGGGGGAGATCGTGCCGTCAAGGATGCCGTCGATGAAGCCGCCTATCGTGGTCATCGGGGTCTTTAGCTCATGCGACACGTTCGCAACGAAGCTGCGGCGTGACATTTCGAGCGTCGCCAACGCCTGAGCCATTGTGTTGAAGGCGTCCGCCAGCTCGTCTATCTCGCTCTCGCCGAAGAGCTTGGAGCGCTTGACGGTTATCCTCTTTGAGAAGTCGCCGTTCGCATACTGAGTTGTTGCGGCGGACATCTCGCGCAGGGGTTTTGTCAGGCGGTATGAGACGAAGTAGACGCAGATAAAGGCTATAGTGAACGCAAAGAGCGAAGCGATAAAGAACATCTTGAATATGGCGGCGATATAGGGGGTGAGTCCGTTGACTATCGGCTGAGTGGAGAACACCGCGCCGACGGTCTGACCGTCCACCTGCAGGGGGACGCCGACGATGAAGTGGATATCGCCGAGCATACCGTTCATGTCGCCCGCCGTCGAATACTTCTGACCGCTGAGCACGCTCTTTAATATATCATCGGGAATCTGATACTTATTATGCACGATGCAGTTGCCTGTGTAGAGCGCCATGTCGGATTGCAGCACGTCCTTGCAATAGGCAACGTGGCCGTCGAGACCGGTGATAAAGATATCGGCGTTGACGGCGTTGGAGGTCTGGAGCAGGGTGTTGCAGATAAGTATGACCGAGGCTCTGCCGCTCTGACCGAGGTAGTCGGATTGGAGCACGTCCCTTGCGTTGTCGGCAACATTGACGGTGTTCTCAGAGAGCAGCTCGAGCTTCTCATCCATCCAGAGCTTTGACACTAAAAGAAGCAGAGCTCCGCCGATAAAGACGAAGCTTGCAAGAATTATTGAAATCGTTATTACAAAATATTTGCGGAAAAGACCGGAATATCTTCTCTTTTTACTTGACACGGTAACACCTACTAACCGACTCAGTCCTTGGTCGCAAATTTGTAGCCGACGCTCCAAACGGTCTTGAGCTCCCATTTGTCGGAGACTCCCTCGAGCTTCGCTCTAAGGCGCTTGACATGGACGTCGACCGTCCTCGAATCGCCGTAGTAATCGAAGCCCCAGACCTCGTCAAGGAGCTGATCGCGGGTAAAGACCCTGTTGGGGTTGCTCGCAAGGTGATAGATGAGCTCCAGCTCTTTGGGCGGGGTGTCTATACGCTTGCCGTCAACTATCAGCTCGTAATTCGTCAGGTTGATGGTGAGCTTGTCATAGTGGACCTCCTTGACCGCCGTGTCCGCGCCCGCGCCGCTGCGGCGCAGGACTGCCTTGACCCTCGCCATAACTTCCTTGGCGTCAAAGGGCTTGACAACATAGTCGTCCGCGCCCAGCTCAAAGCCGAGCACCTTATCAAAGGTCTCGCCCTTGGCGGTGAGCATAATTATCGGCTTGTCGGAGAACTTCCTGACCTCGCGGCAGACCTGCCAGCCGTCGAGCACGGGAAGCATGATATCGAGCAGCATGAGGTTGGGCGATATCTCCTGGAAGAGCTTGACCGCGTCCGCTCCGTTATGAGCTATCGTTACCTCGTAGCCCTCTTTTTCAAGATAAAGGCGAAGTAATTCGCAAATGTTGTTGTCATCGTCAACGACGAGAATTTTTTCCGCTGCCATAGTGACCCTCCTCGCATTTTTGACTCCGAGGTCTCGGAATCGAGGTTACATCTTAAATTATACACTATTTTTTAACAATTCTGTGAATGAGGAAAAAATAATTTGTTACAAACTCACTTTCTGACCGAGAATTTGAACACCGTGGTGCTCCTGAAGCTCTCGCCCGCGTCGACGGTGCACTGCGGGAATTCGGGCATATTCGGAGTGTTGGGGTAGAACTGAGTCTCGAGGCAAAAGCCGGCATGCTTTATCAGCGGCTTGCCCTGCTTGCCGGGCTTTGTGC
>ERZ1034719.767-NODE-767-length-17211-cov-4.719224_pt1 | contig 17211 bp, 18 predicted proteins | sample MGYA00520703_ERZ1034719 | MGnify/ENA primary metagenome ERZ1034719 (study PRJEB33766, sample SAMN09781716) | gut metagenome | biome: gut microbiome | host: Homo sapiens | place: Madagascar | study: EMG produced TPA metagenomics assembly of the PRJNA485056 data set...
AAATAATAGAAAAATAGCTAAAAATTGTTGAATAGCACCAAAAGCAATGATATAATGAGTTCACTTGATTTATCAATATAAATACGAAAGGACGGAAATCATTATGGAGGCTTTGAAGAGAGTATCACCGGAAAAAGTAGGAATTCATTCACAATGTATTGTGGATTTTATCAGACAGGTACGGGCGGAAGGAATTGAACTGCATAGTCTGATGATATTGAGACATGGGAAGGTATGTGAGGAAGCATGGTGGAAGCCCTATGATTCCGGAACACCGCAGACGATGTTTTCTTTTTCCAAGAGCATAACATCAACAGCGGTAGGATTTGCTGTTCAGGAAGGACTTTTGTCACTGGATGAAAAGCTTGTGGATCTATTCCCAAATGAAACACCGGAAAACCCAAGTGAGAACGTGAAAGCTGCGGATGTGTATAGTCTTCTTACCATGTCATGCGGACAGGACAGTGATATTTATTATAAACTGAAATCCTATGATCACTGGATCTATGATTTCATGCATGCAGAGTTCAAATATAAACCGGGTACGATGTTCCAGTATAACTCTACCGGTACAGATATGCTGTGTGCTATTATAAAGAAAAAGACCGGTTTGAATGTTTCAGAATATTTGAAACCACGCTTGTTTGATAAAATCGGAATGACGAATATTTCATGTAGGATGCTCCCGGGAGATATTGAGATGGGAGGCGGTGGATTTCGGGTGAAGACGGAAGACATGGCAAGACTTGGACAGTTTTATCTCAATCGAGGTGTATGGAATGGAGAGCGTCTGCTGAATGAAGAGTGGATTGATATGGCAACATCCCGGCAAATTTCAACAGTCAACCCGGTGTTTGACAATCATGATTCTAACTGGCAGCATGGTTATGGCTTCCAGTTCTGGAGATGTATTCCGGAAGGCTTGTACCGGGCAGATGGAGCGTATGGACAATTTGCTATTATGGCTCCGGATAAGGATGCGGTTATCGCGATGACTTCAGCATCTTTCTCCCCGGATCGTTTATTGAATATTGTTTGGGAGAAGCTGCTTCCGGGAATCACGGATCAAGAGGAACTGGAAGAATCAGACAGTTATGAAAAGTTAAGGTATATGAATGAGGAACTGGCTATTCCGGGGTTATGGAATGTGAGAAATAAGGCGCATGAGGATGAGTGGAGCGGAATCCGGTACAAGGTGTTTGATGAAGTCGTTCCCTGCTTTGCAGATTTGACCGGAGGACCGGGAAAGTGGGGAAATTATGGACGTAATCTGTCTGCATTATCCTTTGAATTCCGGAGAACCGAATGCAGGATCCATATTGAGGATGAGGATTTTTCATCGGACTTATATGCAGGCATGGATGGGACATATCATGTATCTTATGTCCGTGGAGAGAAGTTTGCGGCAAGTGCATGCTGGGAGGAAGAAAATGTTCTAAGTCTTGTAGTACGTGCATTAAAAAGGGTTTCAGGTACAAAATTCCGGATCACCTTCGGAGAAAAAGAAATTTCAATCAGAAGATGCCCGCTTATGCCACAAATTGGTGAAAAATTTGACGAACAGGACTGGGATCAGCTTGTCCTAAAAGCATAAAGCAGGATTAAATTAGGAGGGTTAAAACGATGAAGGTTAAGGAGATAACGGCTATATTAGAGGAAATTCATGGCGTTTCTTTGATGGAAGATACGGTAGACGGGATTAAGTATGGAGATGAAAATGCCGTAGTGACAGGCATTATGGTATCCTGTTGCGCGTCTGTTGAAGTGCTGCAAAAAGCGGTTGAAGAAGGATGCAATTTAATTATTGTGCATGAACCGGTTTTTTATACACATAAGGATCAGTATTCATGGGAGGATCCGCGGTCTGCTTACCAGCAGAAGCTTAAGATATTAAGAGAGAATCATATCACTGTATATCGTGATCACGACCAGATTCATATGCAGAAGCCGGATGGAATATCTTATGGTATTATGAAAGAGCTTGGTTGGGAGAACTATCTTGTATCCCCTGTAAATGATGAGCTTGAGTTCGCGCATATTTTATACCGGATACCGAAAACAACCGTACGTGAGCTGGCCGGCTTTTTAAAGCAAAAGATGAATCTGAAGACAATGCGCGTAATTGGGAATCTGAATGCAGAGATCGAAAAAGTGATGTTTTGCGGACATATCCTTCCGGTTGCTGCGGATACTTATGAAGAGCATGAGTTTACGGATGTTATTCAGAATAATGAAGCAGATGTGCTGATTCCGGGGGAACTGATTGACTGGACGACAGCTTCCGGAGTTCGCGATGCAGGGCAGCTTGGATTGAATAAGGCAATTATGGAGGTTGGTCATTTTAATTCTGAGGAATTGGGAATGAAATATTTTGCCAGACTTCTAAAGCAGAAAGTGCCGATGGATTTGCCGGTAGTTTTCGTACCGGCTGCAGACATGTATCAGTATATTTAAGGAAATATGCTTATGTTATACTGTTTCATAGCTTTCAGGAGGAAGATATAAGCTTGGTAAAGGGAATACATCACATGTCCATGAAGTTCTTGGAGAAGAAATAGAACTGTTTGAGGAACAGCAGGGACAGGAATAGGCATGATTCCGGATCTTTTTGAGACGATATTTTGAAACAAAATTATGAATTGTTGTTGACTGTAAAATGAAAATGTGATATCATGCAACCAATAAAAAAGCAAAGAGGCGAAAACAAAGCTTCTTTGCTTTTTTGCATCATGGAACCGTTATCAGACACATACGGAAAGGGGAGTGTGGATGATGAGAAAGATGGAAACAAAAGTCTTGCGAATGCTAAAATAGTTCGTACGTGGGCCGGCTGGATGGATGCTTCAGCGGACGGAGTGCCCTGCATTATGACTGGTATAAGGCAAAGATTTAGGGGAAAAATGAGGTGAGCGTATGAACAATTTCACATTTGCGATTCCTACAGATATAAGATTTGGAAAGGAACAGATACAGTGCCTGCCGGCAGAACTTGCAAAATTGCAGATAAAAGGGAGGAAGCATCAATGATCCTCCCTTAAGGTCCGCGCAATCTCCTTAGCCTCTTTATGAAGGTCATGCAGATCATTCTGTATGGCCTTTTCTTCTTCGAGAATTTCAGGATGTTCTTCGATTTCTTCCCTGATAAACATCAGCAGAAAGCTGACCATCAAAAGCAGGCAGGAAGCCCAGATGGTTTTTAGTCCCCAGAGGGGAATGAAACAGCTTCCGAGTCCGGCGCCTGACGCGAAGAGAAAGATCACGCCGAAATAATGGGATGCCTTGTATAAGGTATCCCTGTTATGTGTTTTATGATAAGCACACAGAGATTCCATGCCGCTTCGGATGTTGCCGATGCACATGGTACTGGCAAAGGCAAAGCTGTTCACCTTCCGGAAGGCCTGGACCTGCATGGCACAGGAAAACGAAACCAGAGCATTGGCAATCAGATTGAACTGATCCGGAAGGAAACCGACCAGAAACAGCAGCAGAATTTCCAGAATCAGAACCAGCTGACGCCAGTGAATGCGTTCTGCCTTCTGATACTTCTGACGAATCAGCTCGGCAGCAGCAACTCCGAGAGCAAAGAAAATAACCGGGATGAGATAGTGCAGCGTGGAGCCGAAATCGCCGGCAAAAATATGCTGGCTGAGCAGAACGATATTGCCGGTCTGGGCGTTGGCGAATACCTTTCCGCGGGAAATATAAGTATAGGCATCCTGCAGACCGCCGGACACGGATAAGAATGCGGCAGTCACAAAAGCTTCTGACATCTGTTTGTGGGATTTGAGATATTTCTTTATGGTCATGATTGTTTCTTCTTTCACTTTTGTTTATGATAATGGTTTCTCCGAGTGGTCATTGTCTATTTTTATATGTAGAGGATATTCTTTTTGAACCCGGAATGATTGTAGCACATTCTTATATCAGAAGAAACCCATTTGCAAAATGAGATGATCATTCCGTATTTATTGGTGAAGTGTGAACGTATTCTTATGAAAATCAATCAGACCTTCCTTTCGCATTTTGCCAAGCTCTTTGGAAAGGGCACTCCGGTCGAGATTCAGATAATCAGCCATCTGCTGGCGGTCGAACGGTACCTGAAAGGTCTTGCTTCCGGTTTGGACGGAAAGATTCGAAAAGTAGGTGAACAGTCTTTCACGGATGGTTTTGGCACTGGTACAGAAGATCCGGTTGGAAAGAACCAGATTTTTCCGGGCAAAAATAATCAGCAGATTGTGCATGATTTTGGCATACCAGGATTTCTGAAGATAGCGGTCATCCAGAAGAATGTCGGTATCCAGAAAAGCAATCTCGCTTTCCTGCGTGCTGACAGCATCGACCATCATGGGTTCATGGCAGAGAGCATAGGTCTCTGCAAAGGCATGCCCTTCCGGAACATGGGAAAGAATGCTCCTGTTTCCCCACAAATCAATACTTTCAATATGAACACTTCCTTTCAGAACCATGCCGATCTCATGAATCCGGTCTCCGGTCTGAAAGATCAGCGTGTTTTTTTCAAAGGAAGCATTACGAAGAAAATGCAGATTTTTCATCTCTTCCAGTTCTTCATTGGTTAAATTTTGAAAAATAAAAGTTTGAAAAATGTCCATAATTTCTCCATTCGTGGTTATAACCACATATTCTTAATTGCTTTTGCACTATCATGTCACATGTACAGCGAAAAAGCAATGATAAACATCAGGAAAGGAAGAAATTCAAATGGTAAGACAAATTATTCAGATTGATGAAGAACTCTGCAATGGATGTGGCGCATGTGCAAACGCCTGTCACGAAGGAGCCATACAGATGATAGATGGAAAGGCGAAGCTGATTCGTGACGATTACTGTGACGGACTGGGCAACTGCCTGCCGGCATGTCCGACAGGAGCCATTTCGTTCGTAGAACGCGAGGCAGCAGCATATGATGAAAAGGCAGTAGAGGAGCATCAGAAGAAAATGGCAGCACAAAAGCAGACTGCCTCTGAAAAACCGGGATTTCATGGCTGCCCAGGATCAAGGATGCGTACCATGGTACAGGAGGATAATGATGCAGGGACAGAGAATACTTCTGACGCACCGGCATACCGGAAGTCACGTCTTGGACAGTGGCCGTGTCAGATCAGGCTGGTACCGGTGAATGCACCGTATTTTAATGGAGCAAAGCTCCTGATCGCAGCAGACTGTACAGCATATGCCTACGCCAACATGCATGAAGAATTTATGAAGGGAAAGATTACGATTATCGGCTGTCCCAAGCTTGATGACGTGGATTATACCGAAAAACTGCAGCAGATCATTGCAAATAACGATATTCAGAGCGTGACCGTTGTGCGCATGGAAGTTCCCTGCTGCGGAGGACTGGAGCATGCAGCAGTAACTGCACTGCGAAACAGTGGTAAATTTATTCCATGGCAGGTTGTGACGATATCCGTGGATGGTAAGATCCTGGATTAAAAAGGTCAGGAAACGGCCATAAAATGAGCATCATTTAGAAGAAACAGGAAGCTGCTTGGTTACCGTCAGATGTAATCCGAGCGGCTTCATTATTTTTAATAATGTAGAAAGTGACGGGGTTGTTTGTAAAGACTCCATGCGTGCAATAGAAGATTGGGGAATTTTGCACATAGAAGCTAAATCCCGTTGACTTAGGCCTAAGGCATTACGTTGCTTGATAATTTCGCTGATGATAGCAGATTGTTCCTCAATAGAGGTAATGAGCTGCTGGTTTTCGGGTTCCGTTGCTTTTACATGTTCTTTATAATTGTTCCATGTTTTCATGATGTTTTGCAGACTCCTTTCGTGATAAATACTCCTTTCGTTCTGCTTTGACTTTTCGTAAAATATAATTTGATATGGCATAGTATCTCCTGTCAGTATGATCCATATCCTGCCTAAATGATAGCACAAATGCTATCATTTAGGCAAGGTGGAAAGGTAATAAAAATAAAAGGGAAAATTAAAAAAGGATATTTATACATTGAAATGATGATAACAATAATTAAGATAATTCAAAGATCATAAGCAGTAAGTTATTATAGCATGGAGAATACTATAATGGCAATTCATAAACTTTACAATCGTTGCAGGGCGTTGCCGGGGTAAGAATTACTGTTGGAATCATATAGGGATTTTGTTATAATGTTAACATGCATCTGCCGGAAGGCAGATAGAGAGAGCGTGAAAACTGGGAGAGCAATACATATGATGGTAAGAGCACTGTTATTTATACTGCTAGGCTATTTGTCCGGCAGTGTGTTATATGCAAAGATCTGGGGAAAACTACTATGTGGAACCGATATCACGAAGGGAAGCACCGATGGAAATCCGGGAACGGCGAATGCCTTTATACAGGGCGGTTTCTGGTGCGGAGTGCTGACACTGTTTTGTGAATTGTTAAAGGGAATTCTCCCGGTTTATTTTTATATGCGTGGGATGGGACCTCAGGCATTGTCAGATGGCTGGATAGCGCTCGTACTTGCAGCTCCGGTATTGGGACATACCTTTCCCCTGTTTCAGAAACATCACGGTGGAAAGGGGATCGCGGTTTCCTTTGGCTCCCTCCTGGGGTTATATCCTTACCGGATGCCGGTACTGGTGTTTGCTTTTGTTTTTATTTTCTTTTCAGTGGTGGTCTGCGTGGAGCCGCATTTTTACCGGACAATTGCGGCATATCTTGCAACGCTGGCAGGATTATTTGTGACTAACGTTATACCGGCGGTGCGGTATGGCTTTGGATTGATAACGATTCTTGTGTGTATACGAATGAAGCTTAGTACAGAAGAACGGGAAAGAATGAGGATTAAGTTATTATGGATGCACTGATATTAACATGTGGTACGGGAGGCGGACACAATTCCGCTGCAAAGGCCGTGAAGGAAGAAATGGAACGCCGGGGACATCATGTACATCTGATGAATCCCTATATGCTGCGCAGTATGGCGCTTACCAGAGCAATTGACGGTCTGTATATTTTTATTGCAAAAAGGATGCCGCGTTTCTTTGGAGTGATTTATAACATTGGAGAGGCTTACCGGAGACTTCCGGGGCATTCGCCGGTGTATGGAGCTAATCACAGGGCAGCACGGTGCCTCAACGATTATCTGAAGGAAAATCATTTTGATGCGGTGATTATGACACATCTTTATCCTGCAGAAATGATCACATATCTGAAATCATTGGGAGAAGAGCTCCCGTTTACGTTGTTTATCGCAACAGATTATGCCTGTATTCCCTTTACCGAGGAAACCGATTGTGATGCCTATGTCATTCCGATGGAGTCCCTGAAAAAAGACTTCCTGCGTTTTCATATTCCTGAAGAAAAGCTCAAGCCCCTTGGCATTCCTGTAGCAAAACAGTTTTCACAGAAGGAATCCCGTAGGGAGGCCATTGAAAAGCTTGGCCTTGAGGAGGATAAGCATTACATTCTCATATCGGGTGGAAGCATGGGCGCCGGGCACATTGAGCAGATTGTGGAGTACCTGTTAGAGCATTATGAAAATGAAGAGAAGGTACGGCTCATCGTTCTTTGCGGAAGCTTTCGGAAGCTCTATGATAAGTTGAAAGCACACCCCAGCCAAAAGGTGATACCGCTTAGCTTTACGGATCAGATGCCGGATTATCTGAAGGCCTGTGACCTTTATCTGACAAAGCCGGGAGGACTTTCCTCCACGGAGGCTGCAGTTGCGGGAGTTCCGCTGATTCATATATCACCGATCCCCGGCTGTGAAAGCAAGAACCTGAAATGCTTTAAGAACCGGGGCATGGCCATTCCGGCGGTAAAGACGAAGGAGGAGCTGTTCCGGGCATTGGATGCACTCGACAGCGAACAGGCAAGGGAAACCATGATCCGTAACCAGCATAAATGGATTCCGGAGGACGCAGCAGGAGCAATCTGCCGGTTCGTTGAAGCAAAGACCGGAAAGAAGCTATAAAAACAGCAGAAAAAGCCGTAGAGGATGTGACGGAAATTTGACTTTAACAGGGGAAGAGACTATAATATTCTGATGTTATGAATGGAGTCTAGTTGTATCCGTTCTGAACGGTTACCGTCTATTTTAAAGAAAAGAGGTTGGAAACATGACAAAAATAGATATCGTATCAGGCTTTTTAGGAGCCGGTAAAACAACATTAATCAAAAAGCTTTTAAATGAAGCATTAAAGGACAGCAAGGTCGTACTGATCGAGAACGAATTCGGCGAGATCGGTATTGACGGGGGCTTTCTTAAGGATGCCGGAATTGAAATCAAAGAAATGAATTCCGGATGTATCTGCTGCTCCCTTGTTGGAGATTTCGGTACTTCCTTAAAGGAGGTCATGAAGACCTATCAGCCGGAAAGAATTCTTATTGAGCCTTCAGGCGTTGGCAAGCTTTCCGATGTTATGAAAGCAGTACAGGATGTCATTGACGAGCATGAGGTCGTATTAAACAGTGCGGTAGCAGTTGTAGATGCTTCTAAGTGCAAGATGTATATTAAGAATTTTGGAGAGTTCTTTATCAATCAGATTGAGCATGCCGGAACCATTATCCTGAGCAGAACCGGTAATATTTCTGAGGACAAGCTGAAAAAGGCCGTGGAGCTCATTCGTGAGCATAATACCAAGGCGACCATCATTACCACTCCCTGGGATGAACTGGATGGCAAGGACATTCTTGCAACCATCGAGGGTGCAGCCGATCTGGAAGCAGAGCTGATGGCAGAACTGAAAGAGCAGAGAGAGCATGATCATGAGCACGAGCATCATCATCACGATCACGATGGTGAGTGCTGCCATCACGATCATGACCACCACCATGAAGACGAGGAAGAACATGAACATGAGCATCATCACCACGATCACGATGGTGAATGCTGCCATCACGATCATGACCATCACCATGAAGACGAGGAAGAACATGAACACGAGCATCATCACCACGATCACGATGATGAATGCTGCCATCATGATCATGACCATCATCATGAGCATGGTGAGGACTGCACCTGTGGATGTCATGACCATGACCACGATCATCACCATCATCATGCAGACGAGATATTTGGAAGCTGGGGTATGGAAACTCCGGATCAGTACAGTAAGGAAGATCTTGAGAAGATCCTTGAAGCCCTTGGGGATGATGACAGGTATGGAATGGTTCTTCGTGCCAAGGGTATGGTTCCCTGTACCGAAGGCGGATTCATTTACTTTGACTATGTTCCGGGAGAAAGCAATATCCGTCCGGGCAAACCGGATGTAACCGGTAAGTTCTGTGTCATCGGATCCAAATTAAAGGAAGAGGCATTAAAAGAGCTGTTCTCAAAATAAGAAGATAAGAACAGGAAAATCGCAAATAGAAAAGGATAGACAATATGAAACCGGTATTTATTGTTAATGGTTTTTTAGAAAGTGGTAAAACCGAATTTATCTGTTATACACTGGCACAACCGTATTTCCAGACCAAAGGAAAGACTCTGCTGATTGTCTGTGAAGAGGGCGAAGAAGAGTATGATGATGAGCTTTTAAGCCAGAGCAGAACGATTATGGAGGTCATTGATGAAGAAGCTGCATTCACTCCGGAAAATCTGATGGAGCTTGATAAGAAATACAAGCCGGAGAGGGTCATTATTGAATATAACGGTATGTGGAACTTTAAGAATATGAAGTTGCCGTGGCACTGGTCAGTAGAACAGCAGATTACAACGATTGATGCATCGACCTTCCCAATGTATTACACGAATATGAGGTCTCTTCTTGCAGAAATGCTCCGGAAGTCCGAAATGATCATCTTTAACCGCTGTGACGGACTCACCGATCAGCTTGCCTCCTACCGGCGGAATGTAAAGGCGGTAAATCCTCAGGCAGAGATCATTTTCGAGGATTCGCAGGGAGAGGTGAACCAGATTTTTGAAGAGGATCTTCCTTATAAGCTGGATGCACCAATTATTGAACTGGATAATGAAGGCTTCGGAATCTGGTATCTGGACTGTATGGATAATCTGGACCGTTATATCGGCAAGACCATTCAGTTTGTCGGCATGGTTCTGATTCCGGAGGAATTTCCGGAGGGATACTTTATTCCGGGACGCATGGCAATGACCTGCTGTGCAGAGGATATGGCATTTCTGGGCTTTGCATGTGAATATGATAAGACGAATACCCTGACGAATAAGCAATGGGTAAAGGTAACTGCAAAGGTTACGAAGGAATACTTTGCCGATTACGGCGGCGAAGGTCCGGTTTTAAAAGCAGTCCGTGTAGAACAGACAAAGAAACCAAAGGAAGAAGTCATCAGCTTTAACTAAGGACAAAGGAGATTGTAAGGATGTATCATTACACCTTTATACAGTGGTTGTTTTTCTTTTACTTTTACTGCTTCTTTGGATGGATATTCGAAAGCACCTACGTTCCATCTGCAAACGGAAATTTGTAAACCGTGGATTTATGCGGGGTCCCTTCCTGCCGATTTACGGTTCGGGAGCAATTATGATGCTTGTAGTATCCATGCCGTTTCAGGATAATCTTATTCTGACCTATCTTGCAGGATGCGTGGGGGCAACGGTTCTCGAACTGGTAACCGGTCTTACCATGGAAGCGTTGTTTAAGGTAAGATACTGGGATTACTCCAATCAGAAATTCAATTATAAAGGTGTAATCTGCCTGTCCTCTACACTGGCATGGGGATTCCTTACGTTATTTATGACACAGTTTCTGCATAAAATAGTGGAAGCACTTGTGTTCAGGATACCTGCAATGGTGATTAATATCGTTACTGTGGTGTTGTCCGTGGGAATTCTGATTGATTTTACGTTATCCTTCAAGGCAGCACTCGACCTGCGGAGTGTCCTCGTCGGACTCGAGAAGGTGCGGGAGGAAATGGAACGTATCCAGAAGCGGCTTGACGTGATTGCGGCGGTTACGAATGAAGAGCGTGAGACAAGAAGACAGGAACGCAGCGAGCGTATGAATGATCTGATGGACAATATCGAAGAGAGGTTCAATGTAGTTAAGGAACGCCTGAAGGTGAATCCGTATGCTTATCCGGAAGAGGTTAAGGAAAAGATCGCAGACCTGCGAAGCCGTTACTTTGTAGAGAAGGATCATCATCTGGAATTCCGTAAGGTGCGGGACGTATTCCAGAGAGGCCTGATTAAGGGTAATCCGAGCATGACCTCCGGTAAGTATGCAGAAGCGCTCGAAGCATTGAAGAAGGCGATCGACAATAAGAAGGAAAAGAAAGACAGCGATAACCGTAATAAGGAAGATTCTCATCCGGAAGCTTAAGGATGATGGAAAAGAGGAATATGGTATTTATGAAAAGGAAGGCACTGGTTCTTTTATGTATGGGCATGATATTAACCGGAATGACGGGATGCAGTGCCGGTGTAAAGATTGCAGAACTAACACAGGATGATACTATGGTAATCATGGAAAATCCTGCAGACGGATCATCGGAAGAATCCGGCAGCAGTGAAGAAGAGCCGAATACGGATATATCTGGAACAACAGACCTTAACGAAGAAGCGGAAGCAGATCAGAATCTGCAATGGAAGGATGCTTACAAAGCACTGATGAAAGAACTGGTAAACGGAAATTTCGGAGAGGATCTTCCCTTTTTTGGTTATCTGCCCGGAGATCCGGAGTATGACCAGTTAATGGAATATGGTTATGGCGTGAATGGTTATTATCTTTATGATGTTGATAAGGACGGGGTTCCGGAGCTTGTCGTAAAGTTTGGTACCGGTGAAGCCGATTTTGACGGCCGGCTCTATCTGTATGATGGTGAAAATGCAGTCTATGCCGGAGAAATTCCACTGGGACATTCGGCAATGGCAACATGTCCTGCACAGAATGGAATTATTCTGAATTACGGACATATGGGTGCTGCTTATATGCAGAAGATTTCTCTCGTGGATGGAGAACTTATCTTTGAAGATCTTCTTGAGGAAAGTCTGAGTGATGATCCGGATGATTCTTATACACTTCCCGGCGAAGTCATTCCGGGAGCAGATTTCCTTTCACTCATGAAGCCCGGGGACACACTGCCGATAGATACCTATGAGATCTGGAGTGCGAACATGAATGCAGATATCGATGCAACAGCCACAGCAGATGAGATGCTTAAGCAGCGGTATCTTGATACCATTTTACATAATGGGACCGTCGTTGGAATTACGGCAGACGGTTATGGCGGTGATACCGGCACATGTACAATGGAAGAATATCTGGGACCGAACATGGTGAATCCGTATTCCGATTCGGGCATGGTGGTTGAAGCCTATACTTGTATTGACATGAATGAGGACGGAACAGAAGAATGTGTCCTGAGACTCCAGGAAGCAGATCAGGAGGAAACAGATGATATTTCCGGCAAATGGGTGGTGTTAAGTGAGCAGGACAGTACGGTGTATGCCTACTGCATTAATTACCAGATGACCTATACACTGTTGGAAAACGGTGCATTCCGTCCGAATAACGAGTTCGATACGAACAATTTCCGTATGCTGTTTGACAAGGATCAGTGTTTCCTTTATTACACCGGTCTGGATGAAAAGCATGCGGAGGCAGAATGGATCAGCATTGCAGAAGAGGAGCTTAACCAGTGATGAAGCGACTGCAGCGGCGATTATGCAAGACACACAGTTATTACAGGGCAATAGGTTTATGTATCCTGATGATTGCCTTGTTTTCCGGCTGTGCGGGAACAAAGGGGACATTGTCCGATGGTACTTTACAGGGAAGCCTTTCGGTAGAAAATACAGACGTAATGAGCCGGAAGACAGCTTCTGCTTCGGCAGAGTCCGGTCAGAAAGAGTCTGATCCGGCAGATGCCGGTCTGGAAAATTCAGAGGGAAAGTCAGCACAAGGACAGGCAGAAAATGCATTATCGGAATCCGAAGAGGAAGCAGCCGGAGCAGGAACGGAATACAGGATTGTGATGGTCGGGGATGTGCTTTTGCACACGCCGGTAGAGGAAAGCTGCAGAAAGCCGGATGGAAGCTATGACTACGATTCTTTGTTTACACATACAAAGGATGAAATTTCGGCAGCAGATCTGGCACTTGTGAATCAGGAGGTAATTATCGGAGGTTCTGAGTTTGGAATTTCCGGATATCCCTGCTTCAATGCAGACTTCAGCCTCTGTGATACCCTGGTGCGTACAGGCTTCAATGTTATCTGTCATGCCACAAACCATGCCATGGATAAAGGGCGGGCAGGGCTTGTAAGCTGTGCACAGCATTGGAAAGAGCAATACCCACAGGTTACCATTCTGGGAATTCATGATACTCCGGATACCGCAACATCCTGTGGTGCCGATCCGGTGATCATTGATCTGCCGGAATTACGCATTGCTGTTTTGAACTATACCTATGGAACAAATGGAATTGCACTTCCGAAAGATATGCCATATGCGGTAGATCTGCTTAACGAGGAACAGGTGGCAGCGGATCTTTGCAGGGCAGAGGAACTGGCAGATTTTACGATTGTCTGTCCACACTGGGGAACAGAATACCGGCTTACCCCGGATGCTTCACAGGAAAAATGGGTTCAGGTTTTTCTGGAAAATGGCGCAGATCTGGTTCTTGGCACGCATCCACATGTGATCGAACCTGTCGAATGGGTTACAGATCCTGAGAATGGTCATGAAATGCTGGTCTATTATTCCCTGGGTAATTTCGTGAACTGGACATCAGGAACCGGTGAAGGAGTTGCCAACCGTATGGTAGGTGGTATGGCAGAGATTACTATTGCAAAGAACGATGCCGATGAAGCAGAGATTAGCGATTACGGAGTCCGCCCCTTAGTCAGCCATGTCACAGCCGGCTTAGGCGGTGTAACAACCTATTTTCTGGAGGATTATTCGAAAGAACTGGAAGCCGCGAATGAAATCACCCTTCAGGATCCCGACTTTTCCCTGGAATATTGCATAAACCTGTGTGATTCCGTCTGGGGAGAACTGTGGGGAAAGAGCATGCCATTGGAATAGCCGGGTTCAATGGCTAGTATAACGTTTTTAAATTAACTAAACCATATTACTTGCCTATTTTCCCGATAGCACAGGATAAAAATCCTCAGCGTAGCCCGCTGCGCCTGCGTCTTTGCCATGCACACTCGAAAAATATTCCGTGTGGCAGAAAGGATATAATGAAAGTGATTGGAAATCGGAAAAGAAAGAAGATAAGGAGGGAACTCTTTGAAAGGATTGCTGGAAATTTGCTGTGGTAGTTTTGAAGATGTGAAATCTGCCTGGGAAAATGGTGCAAATCGCGTGGAACTTAATAGTGCATTGTATTTGGGCGGGCTGACACCATCACTCGCTCATTTGATTTGTGCAAAAGAGCAATGTGATATTTCAATTGTGACTATGGTTCGACCGAGAGGAGGTGGGTTTTGTTATTCAGAAGAAGAATATCGGACGATGCTTTTGGATGCGCGCATACTGTTAGAACATGGAGCAGATGGAATTGCGTTTGGCTTTTTGCATGCAGATCATACACTGGATGTTACACGGACGAAAGAAATGATTGCACTTGTTCATGAAAAAGGAAAGGAAGCAGTATTTCACCGGGCATTTGATTGTGTTGCACAGCAGGAGAATGCGGTGGAAACTTTGATTTCTCTTGGAGCAGACCGGATTCTTACCAGTGGTGGTGCACCAGATGTGTGGACGGGGAGAAAACAATTGCAATGGCTGCAAAGCCAATATGGAAAAGAAATCACATTTTTGGCAGGAAGCGGTGTAAATGCTGAAAATGTAAAGGATTTGATGGAATATACGAAAGTGGAGCAGGTGCATACATCTTGTCGGAAATGGAACGTGGATGGAACAACCTCATATCAGAATGTGGATTTTTCTTATGATGCAGAAAAAAAGGATGCGTATGAGATGGTAGATCCTCAAAAAGTAGAAAAAATGGTAAAAGTATTGACCTTGTAGTTTGTATATGGTTTAAAGTTCAGGGTGTAAAAATCAAAAACACAAGGAGTGGAAAATGATGAACATCAAACAAGTAGAAAAGCTTACAGGGATTTCAAGCCAAAATATTAGATTTTATGAAAAGAGTGGATTGATTCATCCAAAACGTAACGAAGAAAATGGATATCGAGAATATAATGAGGAAGACATCCGCTTGTTAAAACTCGTAAAAATGTTTCGCATGTTGGATATGCCCATTGAGCAGATTAAGCTGATGTTATGTGAAACAGATGAGTTGGACAATCTTCTCGGAAAACAGGAAAAAGTGTTAGAGAAAAAATTGGCAAATACAAAGTGTGCGATTGATCTCTGTGAAAATTTAAGAAAAACGCATAAAACAATTGCAGATATTGATGTTGATTCATATCTCAACCAGATGGAAAAGGCGTCTGGCAAGTATTTTGATAAGTGGATTTCAGATTATAAGGATGTGGTTCGATATGAGCACCAGAGAACTTTTACGTTTACACCAGATGATGAGATAATAGACTTATATGATTTTGCTAATGCACTGTATGCTTATGCGAGAGAGATGGATAAGGAGATTACTATAACGAAAGAGGGGATGTATCCGGATTTCATTATGGATGGTGTGGAATATACTGCAGAACGAAATTACACTACTGTTTGTGGTATTCCGGTAGCGGTGATTCGATGTACAAGAAAGGATGCACCGGAAACAGATGCTGCGTACCAATCGGATAGAAAGAAATGGATGCGGCTGCTGCATGTGTGTTGGCCGGCAGCATTGGAAATGCTATTACTCATCTTTCTGGTAGGAACAGCATCATTAAAAACACTGTTTTTTACCATGGAAGGTGCTATTATTCTGATAGCTATGCTGGTGTTATGTGTTGCAATGTCTATTCGCAATTATTTCTTTTATTGGAATCGCAGTGATGCGTAAGAAAAATATGTTATCCCTATTTATAGTATGCAGTATGTACCAGAATGTCACATTACTCTTAGCAATTAAAAATCAAGGCTTTCGAGGATGAAGTGATAGAAGGCTCGAAAAAGACAACTCCCTTTTCGGAATTGTGTACCCATGGGAAATGTGCTTATACTGTCAGTGACATTGTGGTACTGCATGAAAACAGAGAAAACAGCGCACATTTTGTAGATACGTTCGGATTTACCGGACTGCCACAATTTCTGCATGAACTGGAAGAGAAAGCAGAAGATCTTACGGTCACATTTACTGTGGCAGAATGTGGAGAATTTCATGGCATCGGAGCATATTATGAGGATATTCCAACCATTGAAGATGCTATCCGGATTTACCGGAAAATGGATCCGGCACGGTTAAATGGAGTTCCGGCAATCGGAGTGAATCTTCATGTAGAGGGAACCGACTGTCTGGAGGATGACCAGGTGGATCTTCTTACCGGAAAGACGATTGATGTAGATTTTCTCGACTATATGCCGGATGTGAGAGATCATCCGAGCGTGCAGGATGCTATTAAAAAGCTGGTAGAGGCATTCCAGGAGAAAGAGGTCAATGACCGGGAAACGAAAGAGCAGAAAATACAGACACTTGCGGGAGAACTTGACCGGTTATCCTATGAGATGGATCCTTATGAGTATAGCGATACAGTATCGGATCAGGAAGCACAGGTGCAAAGGATCGCAGAAGATATACGCAATGGAAACATCGGACATTTGCAGAATTTTTTGCAGACTTCCATAGAAGAAGACACCGATGAGAACAGTGAGCAGAGAGCCAAAGAGCTGCTTGCAAAACTGGCAGAGTACAAGCCGCTTGCGAAGGTCGAGGAAATGGAAGAGCAGAATTATAACATGATTGACAATGTGCTTAACAATGGTGTGGAAAAATTTAATCGTAAAGAAGATAAGCAGAAGCTGCAGCAGGGATGCACATCGTTGAAAGAGCGTCTTGCGCAAAGCAATGTGAAGTTTCTGAAAAGCAAGGAAGAGATCCGCAGGATCAGAATAAAGTTAAAAAGAATAGCAGGGAGATATAGACAATTAGTTTGGTTGTAGTTTTTTTTATCAGCATGTGTTAGACTGCTGTTATGCAAATCGGAATTTGGAGGTAAAAAGCATGATGAAGTTCGATAATTTTATTAATATGATGACGGGACACTTTAATAACAAAGAGCAGTTTGATAATATGCAGAGAGAAGGGAAAACATATCCTTATGCAGAACACATTAATACAATCTGTAATGAGAAAATTTTAAACCTTCCTAAAGATTTTAATGGTAGATTTGTTGTTGAAGAAAGCTACTATGAGA
>ERZ1034719.772-NODE-772-length-17105-cov-13.508974_pt1 | contig 17105 bp, 18 predicted proteins | sample MGYA00520703_ERZ1034719 | MGnify/ENA primary metagenome ERZ1034719 (study PRJEB33766, sample SAMN09781716) | gut metagenome | biome: gut microbiome | host: Homo sapiens | place: Madagascar | study: EMG produced TPA metagenomics assembly of the PRJNA485056 data...
TCCGACGGAACGTCTGGAACTGGCTGAAGCCGGTGCTGCAGGCGCGGCACTACACGATCAGCGAATCACACTCCAGCAATACGATCATTTTAGACGATGGGAAGCGTGTGAACTATTTCTACATCTTCGGCGGCCGTGATGAATCCTCGCAGGATCTGATTCAGGGCATGACGCTTGCCGGCGTCTATTGCGATGAAGTCGCGCTGATGCCGGAGTCCTTCGTCAATCAGGCGACCGGGCGCTGCAGTATTCCCGGGGCTAAGATATGGTTCAACTGTAACCCAGAGAGCCCGATGCACTGGTTCTTGAAAAACTGGATCGAGAAGCAGGAAGAGAAGCGCATGCTGCACCTTCATTTCACCATGGAGGATAACCCATCGCTGACGCCTGCCGTGCGGCATCGCTACGAGACACAGTACGGCAAGGGAGGCGTCTTCTACGAGCGCTTCATCCTTGGGCTATGGGTGATGGCCCAGGGGGCGATCTACAAGGATGCGTGGAGTGATGAGCTCTATATTGACAAGGAGAAGCGGGACTGGATCTATTTGAACCGGCGCCGCTTCCGCAGGTATATCGCGATCGACTATGGCACGGTAAACCCGATGGTGTTCCTGGACATCTGGGACGACGGGGACACAGCATACGTGCTTCGCGAGTACTACTGGAACAGCCGGGAGGACGGGAAGTATGAGAAAGACAACAGCCAATACGGCGATGACCTCATGGCTTTCGTGGGGGATATTGATTACTCTCCTACTGCTGTCATTGTCGATCCGTCGGCCGAATCCTTCAAAATCGAGATGCGGAACCGTGGCCTACGTTCGAAGGCGACGGTCGATACCATCAATGCAGACAACAGCGTGCTTGAGGGCATCCGCTCCGTCAATAAGTTATTGACACGCAGAAAGATCCGTTTCTATCGGCCGGATTGCCCCATGACCATCCAAGAAATGACATCCTACTGCTGGGACGATAAAGCCATCCAGCAGAGCGGCAAGGAACGCCCGCTGAAGGTCAGGGATCACGCGCCGGATGCATTAAGGTATTTCGTAAACACTATTATTCGTTCGAGGAGGCTTGCTCATGCGTAAGCAGCGGGTAAAAAGAATCACACCGGAAAAGCCGCAGGTCATCAAAGCGAGCGCCAGGGATGCCTTCAGCAATGTGCTGGCGCGGCTGGGGACGGGGACGCCGAACCTCATGGAAGGGACGACCTACTCTCTCAACCGGCTCACGCGCGACTACGGATTGCTGAATGCTCTGTACCGTGAGCACTGGATCATCCGGCAGATCATCGATATCATTCCGTCGGACATGCTGAAGAACTGGATCACGCTCACGACAGAGGTCAGCCCGAATCTGTTGAAGAAGGTCGATCTGGAACTTCGCAAGACGCAGCTTATCCAAAAACTGAAGCAGGGGCTCCAGTGGGGACGCCTCTTCGGCGGTGCAATCGGGCTCATGATCATCAAAGGGCAGGGCTATGACCTGTCCAAGCCGCTCGACCTTCGACTCATGGTACCGGGGGATTTCTGCGGACTCATGGTATTTGATCGGTGGAACAGCGTAGACCCCTCCATCGAGCTGGTAGAAGATGTCACGGATCCGGAATTCGGACTGCCGGACTATTACACCATCACGGATAACACCAATGGTGCAATGTACAAAGTACACCACAGCCGTCTCCTGCGCTTTACCGGGGACGACCTGCCCTACTGGGAATCACAGGCCGAGCAGCAGTGGGGCGCGTCCGTCATTGAATCCATCTTTGATGAGCTGAAAAAGCGCGACAATGTGTCTTGGAACATCGCCCAGCTGACCTTCATGGCCAGCCTGCGTGTGTTGAAGATGGCCGATATGGGCCAGATGCTCTCGGCTACGGACGAACAGACGAAGGCGGAGCTCTATCGCACCATTCAGGCGCAGAATTGGCTCATGTCTAACATGGGCATGCAGATCATCGATGCCGGGGACGATATGCAGAGCCACCAGTACACCTTCGGGGGCATCTCTGACACCTACAAGCAATTCATGATGGACGTGGCAGGTGCTGCCCGCATCCCGGCGACAAAGCTCTTCGGTCGCTCGCCGGAGGGCATGAATGCTACAGGGGAGAGCGACCTGCGCAACTACTACGATATGATCGCGCAGGAGCAGGAAGCGAAGCTCCGCCCGATCCTGAACAAGCTGCTTCCGGTGCTGTGTATGTCCGTCTTCGGCGCCGTGCCGGATGACCTCGATTTTGAATTCGATCCCGTATCTGAGCCGTCGGATCAGGAGCGGGCCGATCTTGCCAAGTGCGGCACGGATAACATTGTCACGGCCTACAACGCCGGCCTCATTAGCCAGCGCACTGCGCTTCGAGAAATGAAGCAGCAGAGCAGCCGTACCGGTACATGGACGAACATCACCGACGAGGAAATCATGAATGCGTCGGATGAAATCGAGCCGCAGGGCGAGATGGGAGGATTCCCTGGCATGGGCGGCGAGGAAGACGGCGCTGGAGGCCCGGATTTGCCCCGTGCAGGCCGCGGCGGGGAGGTGGGCGATAAACCACCCGAGGCACCCGGGAAACCGCCACAGGCTCCAAGATCCGTCGGGGGTAGCGATTGGGCAGAAGACAAACACCCGAGGGACGAAGGCGGCCGGTTCACTTCTGGTGGGGGTGGCGGCTCGACCACGTAAATATAAATTTAGTGCACGAAAGGAGTGTGCGGCATGAGACTTGTGCAATGCTTGCGAATTTTAGCACGAGCACTAGACTGGGCGAAAGATCCCGATCCGGATCACTGGAAGACGATCAATGGCTCGCACGTCCACTTGGACAAGAATGGAAACTATGACGGCGGCGCGGGGAGCAAATTCAATGGCCGTCACCACTATGGTCCGGGCTGGAAGCAGAAGTCTGCTCTGATGAATCGGCTAGCGGCTGCGCTTCACACTGGCGTCAATCAGAAAAATGTCGCCCCGCCGGCGACAAATGGTGGGGCAAATAGAGGTATAATAGGAACAGAGGAAGAAAACCACATTAGAGAAAATATTAAAAGTTTACACGATAAAACAGAGCAGGCTAGACAAGAATATGTACGGTGCCAACGTAAATATTGGGATCCCGACTATCGTCGAAATGTGGATGATGCGCGTAAAAGATTCGATGACGCATTGGCGCAAGAAAATAAGGCAAGGAATGAAGCTACCGCGAAAGGGATTCCTTTTATTTCTGTAGGATGGAGTCGGTTTGAGGAATGGCTCTCCTCTGTGAAAATTGCTCGTGTAGCGATACAACGCTATTCTAAGCAACCAACCGAAGAAGGTATAATAAAACAGGTAGCCGGCGGAGACCGAACAAAAGGATCATGCGCTTCAGTAGCATTTGCTTACATTGCCAATAAATGTGGATTGAATGTATTAGATTTTCGCGGCGGGGATAGCAGATATCTTTTTTCTCTAAAATGGACAAAAGTTGCAATGCTGGATTTCCCGGGAATCAAAGGGCAGTCCATAAAAGATATTCCCAAGGCACCAGCTTCAACTGGGGGAGAAATACTTTTGGGACTAGAAAAAGAAAAAGAGTATTATCTTTCGTTTGGAGGGCACGCAGCTATTGTAAAAAATACCGTCGAAGGGGTAAAATATTTAGAGTTGCAAAGCCCGCGAGCAAACGAAAACGGGTGGCAGTTAATGGGGGCCAGCAAGCAGGCTATAGCGAAAAAGCTTCATAGCCGTTTCGGCGCGCCCATAAGATCTTCTAAAAAGCACTTAACACCTTTGACATTGTTGGAAGTAGACTCCTTCAAAGGGAACAAGGAATTCGAGAGAATAGTGGAGTATTTCAATACTAACGATGCAAATCAGCTGAAGGGAGTGAGTGGAAGTGTCAAGTGATAAAAAATCTGGTGCATTTTGGACTAAAGATAAGCCAACGAATAAAGTTTGGTTTTTGCAGGGTGAGGAGGACAACATAATATTCAGTTTTGATCGAGTTCATGTTTTTTATTTATTTAGAGATTACCCGGACAAGCTGACCAAGGAACAGAAAGATATTTTTGATGCTGAGAATCCATATTGGAGAGACTATTTCCTTGGAAAAGCATAATGGCAAGGAGTGAAAATTGTATACAGACAGATTCAAGCCGCGGCGGTCGGTAGAGAAACGGTATGCCGCGGCGATCAACCGGATCATGGAAGGACTGCGAAGGCGCCTCAAGGGTGCCAGCAGTCCTTTTCAAATGCTCCAGGTGCTGCGAGGCTTCGCGAGGTCGCCGACGCTGGATAAGGCCGCCCGCGAGGCAGCAGGCTCTATGGCCACCAGTCTCTTCCACGATGGGGCACGGAGCTGGCGTGAGGCCGCCAGGCGCGGCTCCCGGGGCAGGGCCATATATTTACTCCTGAAGAAGGAGCGAGCCCACAGGAGCGAAATCAGCGCGATCGTGGAGCAAAATTCCAAGCTCATCAAGTCCATGACATCGAGGGTGGCAAGCAAGGTCGCCCACGAGATGGACAAGGGGCAGATGGAAGGGAAGCGGCCGGAGGAGCTCATGCATCAGGTGCTGGCGCGTTGGCCACAGCTGACGAGGGCGCATGCGCTTCTCATTGCCAGAACGGAGTCCTCGAAGGCGACCACTGCCTTGACGCGTGTCCGAGCAGAAAGCGCGGGGCTTTCCTGGTATGTCTGGAAGACGAGCAAGGATGCCCGGGTGCGAAGCTCGCACATCCACATGGATGACGTCATCTGCAGCTGGAAAGACCCGCCGTCCCCTGAGAAGCTCCTTCATCAGAAGGACTATGGGCATTATGCCCCCGGGGAGATATTCAACTGCCGCTGCTATCCGGCTCCTCTCCTGGACTATGAGGACGTGTCGTGGCCGCACAAGGTCTACATGAACGGCCGCATCCGCATGATGACGCTGGCGGCATTCAAAAAACTGAATGGAGGAGGCAGCCTATGAGGGCATACTTCGGGAGCCGTATCTCCGACCATATGATTCGCACCCCGGAAGGGTATCTGGTATGCAAGGATGTGCCGATCGCGCGCACCGGCATCCAGAATTACCGCGGGATGGAATTCGGCGGGACGGATCCCAATAAAATCTATAACATAGAGCGCCCGGAAGCTGAGGTGTTCAGCAAGGCAGCGCTCGCATCATTTGAAGGAAAGCCCGTGGTGGATGAACACCCGACGGAAGACGTGAAACCCGGGAATGTACTTCAGTATTTAAAGGGCACCTGCCGTAATGTACACCGCGGCGAGGGGGCCCTTTCTGATTGCATCGTTGCCGACCTCATTATCTACGACAACGATCTGATCCGAAAAATCGAGGATGGAAAGCGCGACGTGTCCTGCGGGTATGACTGCCTGTGGGATCCGAAGGACAGAGACACCTACGTGCAGCGGGAGATCCGCGGCAATCATGTAGCTGTCGTCAATCGAGGCCGCGCTGGCCATAGAGTTTCTATTCGTGATTCCAAAGGAGGAATGAAAAGGATGAGTACCAAGAGAAACAGCCTCTGGGGACGTGTACTGGCGGCCTTCGCCCGTGATGAGAATACCACCCCGGAAGATCTGGAAGCGGCTGCTAAGCTGAACCCGAATGCACAGGACGACGGAGAAGGAGAAAAGCGCTATCTGGATCCGCAGCCAGCCCCGCAGCCGCAGGCTGAAGAGAAACCGACCTTTGATGCAGCGGAGATGAACGATCGTCTCTCTCGCATTGAAGACGCGCTCCGCGAGATGTCGGAAGGCGGATCGAAGAGACAGGAAGAAGAACCTACCCCGGAACCGGCACGCGAAGAAGGCAATGCGCTGGATGAGCTGGAGCAGCACCTGCGCGGCAATGCCTCGCAGCCCTATTCCCAGAAAGAGGATGCCGTAGAGAAGCCGCCTCGCGATATCAATACGGCCAATGGGGAAGCCAATGACGATGATGAGGAAGATTTCATCGAAGCTGAGCAGGGCGATCAGGATGAGCAGCAGGCTGCCAGAGACGCGGCGCTGGATATCATCGACGGGATGAAGCCGGTCATTGCAAAGCTCCCTTACCGCCAGCGCCAGAGAGCGGCCGATTCTATGGCCATGCTGCTCCGTGCTAACCTTCCGGACAGACAGTATGCCGGCCTCATGCGTGCGCAGCAGAATGGACACAGCGCTCGCGATTCTGATCCTATGATGGACGATGAAGAGTACGGCCGCATGATCCGCGACAAGTATAATCCGCATTATAAGAAAGACTAAGGAGGACATCACCATGAGTGGTAAAGCTATTGGTATTTCCATGAACTATGGTTTCCCGGGCACCTACGCCCGCACCCCTGACCTGATCACTACGTCCCGCCAGCTGAAGGCAGGCTCTGCCGACGTGCCGTTCGGCGCTTGCCTGCAGGCGAATGACGACAACACATACTCCCCGATCGGCGCTGATTTTACGGCGGACAAATTCGGAGGGGTGGCGCTTCGCGTCATCAAACAGGCGGTAGCCTACGATGACCAGAATCACACCGCATACCACGAAAAGGACATGATCAATGCCCTGAACCGCGGCGCGGTCGTCGTGACCTGCAACAACGGAACCCCGACCGCCGGCGGTAAGGTATACGTCCGCATCAAGAAGAATACTTCCGTCGTGGACGGCGTGATCGGCGGTTTCGAAGCGGCAGCGGATGGCGAAAACTCCATCCTGCTCCCGAATGTCCAGTGGACGAACGGCTATGTAGACGCGAACGGCGTGGCAGAAATCACCATTCTGACCCGTGCGAACGCCTGATTATGCAAAGGAGGATAACTGATTATGGGTAATGGAGTTTCTTTTTTCACTCCTAACAAGGAAATGGCCGGCCGTGCCAGCATGGCGATGATGCAGGGCGGACGTCAGGTATACGGCATGCCGGGCGCTTTTTACGGTAAGGGCTTCGACTCCGCCGTGGCTTCCGGCATGGCCTACATCACCGGCGAGCTCGAAAAGATGGATCCGAAGGTTCGTGATCCGCTCACCAGTGTCACCTGGCAGCGAGACATGGTGGCCAAGACGGGCGGCGGATGGGTAGAATACACCTCCACCTACAATGTAGACTACGGCACCACGGGACCGAATGACCTCTCTATCGTAGGCACTGCGTCCAATACGATCCCTGTCATGCAGGTCAGCACAGAAAAGAATCTGTACAAGGTGTTCACTTGGATGCACATGATGCGCATTAACTTTGTGGATATGGCGAAAGCCAAGCAGATCGGCCGCAGCTTGGAAGACATGCTGAATAAGGGCATCCGCCTCAACTACAATAAGTCTCTGGATATGAACGTTTACAAAGGCTTCGAGAAGCTCGGCACGACCGGCCTTGTAAATGATCCGAATGTCGTGGTCGCAACGGCAGACAATGGTGCATCCGGAAAGGCGACATGGAAGGATAAGACTCCGGATGAAATCTTGGACGATATCAATCAGGCAATCACCGCAGCATGGGTGGCTTCCGAATACGACCTCGATGGTATGCCGAATCATATCCTGATCCCGCCGCAGCAGTACACCCTGCTCGTGACTCGTAAGGTTTCTGAAGCTGGCAACTGCTCGCTCCTGGAATACCTGATGAACAACAACATCGCGAAGAATCAGGGACGCTCGATTTCCATCTATCCATCCCGCTGGTGCATCAAGGCGGGCGCCGGCCAGACTGACCGCATGGTGGCGTATGTGAACGATGAGGACAAGGTCAACTTCGACATCACCGTGCCGATCACCCGTGCCATGTCCTCCCCGAACCTTTCCGCTGCTGCCTACGATACCCTCTACGCAGCGCAGATTGGTCAGGTGAAGTTCAACTACTACCAGCCGGTCCGTTACATCGACGGCATCTGATTTCTAATACCGGAGGAAACCATGCTTATTATTTCCAAGAGAAAGTTCATGTTCAAAAACGTCATCGGGGGTTCCTTCATCACCAAGGGAGGCGGCATTCTGGAAGAAGCGCCGGACTGGATCCGCGAAACTATCCTCTATGACCTCGCCCTTTCTGATGGAGACATCATCGAGGTCAAGGGAAACGGCAGCGACAAAGATGCCGAAGTGGCTGTAGCGAAGGCCAAAAGAACACGCGCCAAGAAAGCTGAGGAATCCTCTGAAGGCTAACCTGCAGAATAGAGGTGACTGTCAATGATTGGGATCGTTTCGCAGGCTTCGAACATCAAGAAAGAAGAACATCCGGAGTACACCAAGGAGACGTTCCTCCTGCTGTACCCGCAATTCAGAGGCGCGATTCCGGATGCGGCGCTGGACATGTACGTAGACCTCGGGCTGTCCTGCGTCAATTACAAGCGCTTCAACCGGATGTGGAAGGCGGCGATTGGTTTATTCATCGCCCACTTCTGCACTCTGTACCTGCAGTCTATGCAGCCGGAAGGGACGGACGCCTCGCAGGTGCTGGCATCTGCATCCTCAGCCGGTATGGTCACCAGCGAGAGCGCTGACGGCGTATCCTACTCCAGGGACGGATCGGCACTCAATGACCTGAATGGCTGGGCGGCCTTCAAGATGACGACGTTCGGCGTGCAGTTCGCCACCATGGCGAAACTCGTAGGGAGAGGCGGGATGTATGTATGGTGAATGCGAAAGTGGAACACAAGGAGTACAACGGCGGCATCGCCGGGCTCTTTGCCCGTCTGCGTGGCCTACAGAAACGGCATATCTATGTCGGTATTCCGCAGGCAGCGAACAACCGTAAAGATGAGGAGATCGGCAATGCGTATCTCCTTTACATCCATACCCACGGCATCCGCCGCCGTCCTATGATCGAAGAGATGGATCAGAATATGGCTCGTGGGCTCAAGTATTCCGCAGCCTTTTCCCTATACATCCAGTCTCATGGCTCGCCTCTCTGGCACTCTCCGCCTCGCCCGGTCATTGAACCGGCGCTTGCGGCCAACAAGGTCAGGATCGCAGCCGAATTTAAAAAGATATACCAGGCCACGGCAGCCGCCGATGGCGATGGGGTGGAGCGTGCCATTACAAGGACAGGGACACTCGCGCAGAATGTATGCCGCGAGTGGTTCTATGATCCGAGAAATAACTGGCCAGCCAATTCGCCCGTCACCATCGCAAAAAAGAAGAGCGATAAGCCTTTGATTAATATCGGCGCGATGCGAAAGGCCATTACCTATGTGGTTAGGAGTGATTGACTATGATTAACCTGGCCACAGTGATACACTCGCCGATGCTCTCGCAGGGCATCACTATCAAGCGGTCCTCCGGTATCTGGGAAGATGGGGATTTCGTCTCTGACGGGATCCTCCCATCGACCCTTCATTTACGTGGGATCGTAACGGTAGCAAGTGCCCGAGACCTCAGCATGGTTCCGGAAGGCGACCGGCAGTCCGGCGCTATGAAGGTGCTGACAACGGAGCGACTGTACGTGACGGGTGAGATCAATGATTCTTCGAATTTCTCTGATATCCTCGTATGGCGCGGAGAGGAGTACCGTATCTATTCGGTGACGCCTGACGCAGACTATGGGTTCTATCGATCGATCGCTATGAGAGTACTTGGGGAGGTGCCTGATGCCTAACCTTACACGGAAGGAAATCATGCGGCTATTCTATAGAGCGACCATGGCCGCGATCGGGGAGGATCCGGATAAAAAGTATAGGACCTTAAAGCCGCCTGTTCGTCTGACTTACAGCACCTTTGGAAAGCCTGACTGGACGGTGAACGATGATGTCATTTTTCTTACGTTCCATGATGCGGGAGGTGATGAGACCACCCAGCCGATCCATGAAGTATGGGAAGACGCTGGGCGCGATCTCATCTGCCGGCATTATATGAACCGTGTGCTGCAGATTTCTTTCACGGCCTATGGGCCGAATGGGTATGATCATCTGCTGGAAGTCAAACACGCCTTCCTTGACGGCTCCGACGTACTGCGGAAAGCCGGCATCATGATCATCCCATCTGCAGAGACACCGCAGTACGTTCCCGAGAATTACCAAAACATGTGGTGGGACAGGGCAGACCTGACACTCCGCTTCAACTACCTCATGCGTTGGGATGAGGACGTGAAGGCCATCGAGAAGGTGCCGGTGACTATCCACGCCAATCCGCCCGGCGAATCGCACCGCGTCCAGACGGACAGCGGCATTATCATCAAGAAAGGATAAAACATGCAGCTTGATTTAAAAACAATCGTCAATGTGAAGGTCAATCTGGCCTCTCGCTCGGCTGCCAGAAAAGGTTTCAATGTGGCGCTGATCCTTGGCCCTAGCACGGCCATCAGTACAGGCGAACGCGTCAAAATCTACACCAGCGTTGCCGCCATGCTGCAGGATGGATTCACTACGGATACACCGGAATATACGGCAGCGTCGCTGTATTTTTCCGCGACCTCCGGCCCGACCAAGCTGGCCGTCGGCGTCAAAGGGGAAGAAGAATCGTTCCTCGCTGCGGCTAAGGCCTGCAGAGAAAAGAATGGGGAATGGTATGTGCTGATCCCGCTTGAAGCTAAAGACGCTGATATCCTGCAGCTGGCCGAATGGGCAGAGGCGGCCAGCCCGGACACGCTCCTTGCCTATACCACATCTGACGATTCGAACCTGTCGAACACCGTAACCGGTGACGTGGGCGAGCAGACCGACGCCATTTTCAAGCGCCTGAAGGCGAAGAATTACCGCCGCTCCTTCGGCATGTACAGCGGCACCAGCCACTCCGTTGCGGCCGTCATGGGCTATGCGATGGGGCAGAATACCGGCCTCAATAACTCTGCCTTCACGCTGGCCTACAAGAAACTGCCCGGCGTCGTGACGGACGACCTGTCTGAAACGCAGGTACAGTATGTGTGCGGGGATAGCGAGACTGCAGGCGTGAACGGCAATGTATATGTGCGCCGCTCGGATGCCTATGACGTCCTTCAGGAAGGATGCATGGCGGACGGCACGTACTTCGACGAAGTCCTGAACCTCGACATGCTGAAGAATGAAATCGTGCTGTCGGTCATGGATCTCCTGACCAGCCAGCCGAAGATTCCTGATACGGAGCCCGGGGTAAACAGCATCGTGGCTGTCATCAATACCGCCTGTGAGAAATTCGTCAATTCCGGATTCATCGCACCGGGCGTATGGAATGGCGGCACTGTGCTCACCCTGAAGAATGGCACCACGCTCGATGCTGGCTATATCGTCCTCTCGGAACCGGTCGCCGACCAGTCGCAGGCCGATCGCGATGCGCGCAAGGCGCCTCCGATCTACGTATGCATCAAGACTGCCGGCGCTATTCATTACGTGACCATCGCGGTCAACGTCAATCGCTAGGGAGGTGAAAAAGTATGAATGGAGCTTTATCTACCTACTCCTTCTCGGACGTGGTCGGATCGATCCATTGCGGACTGATGGAGGACTATGTATTTACCGGAAACGGCGTGGGATCGATTACCATTTCCAAATCAACGGAGCGCACAGCGCATGATATTGCGGCTGACGGATCGGTCATGGTATCCAAAGTGCCGGGCAATAACGGGACTGTCACCATCGAGGTACAGCAGACCAGTCCCCTTAATAAATGGCTGAATGAATGGTTCCAGAAATTATGGAATTCTCCCACCGCTAAGTGGGCCAGCACCACCATCCTGATCCGTAACGGCCATCTGGGAAATACCCATGTGTGCGTCGGTGTGTCCCCATCCAAGGAACCGGACACACCGTACCAGGCACAGGGCGGCCGCGTGACGTGGCAGCTCATGTGCGCAGATATCGTGAATAACCCGATCTAATGTGAAGCATTTTTTATACCGGAGGAACCATAATGCTGAAACAGAAGACAAAAGTGATCGAAGCAGGCGGCGCTAAATACCGTCTGGGGAAAATGGACGCCCGCTCGGCATCCTATCTGGCCATGAAAGCGGCGGCGATCATCGCGCCGTCCCTTTCCAACATCAAGGGCATGAATAAGCAGGATGCCATCAAGCTGGCGGCCAATGCCCTGCCGTCCATGCCCCGCGAGGAATTCGATGAAATCCAGACCATGCTGCTCCGCACCGTCGTGAAGCTGGTCGAGACGAATGGCGTGGATATGCCTGTGCCGGTCATCAAGGCGGACGGATCGTTTACCGATGAGGATCTCTGCTATGATGCCGTGACGGTCATGCAGCTCTCAGCGCAGGCACTGATGTTCAATATCGGCGATTTTTTTCAAGGAGCCGGCCTGATCCAGAAACCGGCCAAGTAACAATGCCCTTCGAACCATACCCCTATCCGACCATCGATGCCTTCGCGTATGCGCCGGTGGCCGCCGGTATGTGGCGACAGCATGAAGTGTTTGATGGGACATATGACTTTGATGATTTACTCGACGCGCATGAAATCATGGCAGTAAAAGCCATCAATGCCAAGAGAGCCCAGGAAGCGGCAGAAAGGAGAAATCGATGAATCCAGTCGAAACGATGGGCGAGTACCTGGTCAAACTGTCTGCTGACATTGATACCAATTCCTTTAATGCCGCCATGGCTGCTCTGAATCAGCTCATGAACGCCCTGAAGAACATCAAGGGACTCGCGGCGGCGGCCGCGGCAGTGACCGGATTTGCGGCGATCGGCAAGGCGGCCATCGATACCATCAAGAGTGTGTCAGCGGCCGACATGCAGTTCAAGCGGTTGGCGAATCAGATGTGGATCACCAAGGACAGCGCCAAGGCACTCTCTACGGCCATGAAGGTCATGGGTGTGTCCGAGGAGGATTTGGCATGGATCCCAGAGCTTCGCGAGCAGTTCTTCCGTCTACGAAGTGAGATGAACCAGCTGGCCACGCCGATCGATGCCGACCGGCAGCTGAAATGGATCCGAGAAATCGGATATGACATCCAGTCGCTGCAGGTGAAGCTGAAAATGCTTAAGGAGTGGATAGCCTACTACCTCATTAAATACCTGCAGCCATTCATCAAGGAGTTTCAACAGTTCATCCAATGGCTGAACGACAAACTCGGCAAGAACATGCCGCAGATCGCGAAGAAAATCGCGGAGTTTTTAGGGCACGTTGTATCCGTCGGGCTGAGTGCGCTTAAAGTATTGAAGTCGGTCATTGGCACCGTCTATCGCTTTATCGACGGCCTCCCTGCGAATGTGAAAAAGTGGGGAGCGATCTTTGCGACGGTCGGGGCCTTTATCATGGCCGGGCCTTTTGGAAAATTCCTGATCGCGATCGGCGGGGCTCTGCTGCTCCTCGAGGACTTCGTCTACTACATGAATGGGTGGAAGTCGTCTAAGACGCTCGCTCCCGTGTGGGAGAAGCTGCTGAATTTCTTAGAGGGGGATACGCTCTCCACTATCTCTGATTCCATCAAGGAAATCCTGAAAGTCATCGCGGATGCCCTTGATTACATCGTGACAAAATTCGTGGAAGGCATTGATTGGGATGGTATCCTTGCGTCCTGGTCAGATGGTCTATCCGAGCTGAAGGACGGCGTTGGCGAGCTATTCGATGCCATCGCCGACCTTTTCGACACCATCACCAAGAATACTGACGAGAAGGCAAAGTCGCGCCAGCGCTCTTTCTGGACGTCCATCGGTCAATTCATATCATGGGCATTGAAAGACCTCGGGCGCATGGCCGGGATGGTCGGGAAGCTCATCGCCTCCATCGCGCTGTGCCTTCGCGGTGATTTCGTGGGCGCCGCAAAGCTCTTGGGCGTCGTCGTTCAGTCGGCGGCCAAGAACAGCCCCTGGGGGCGCATTCTGAGCGGTGTATTTGGATCCTCAGCCGATGAGAAAGCGAATACCGCGGCCGCGATGAACATACTCACGAAGGACGGCGGCTTCACGAAAGAGGCTGCGGCCGCGGCCATCGGGAATTTCTCGGCGGAGTCGAATGTAGATCCGAATAACGTGCAGAAGGGAACACAGGAAGAAAAGGAAATCTACCTTCGCCGCCTTCTCAATGGAGATATGAGCCGGGATGAATTCGTAAACGACGGTGTCGGATTTGGTCTGGCGCAGTGGACGGATGCAGCCCGGAAAGGCGATCTATACGATTTCGCGATTGAGCAGGGGCGACCCATCAATGACCTGCGCCTGCAGCTGGCTTTCTTTATGAAGGAGCTCGAGGAAAAGTACGGCGATCTGTACCAGAGCATGAAGACGACGGATGACGTCGATGGTATGACGCGTCGCCTGCTTCATGAGTATGAAGGACCGGAGGATCAAGGTTATGGCGTGCAGGTGGATCGCGCAAACAGGGCGCAGAGGGCATACGATAACAATTTTGTAAGTACAGCCTCCTTCGCAGTAAATCCTAACAGCTACGCAGCAACGGCTGGTGCAGGAAGTAATGGATTCGTACAGACCGGCTATAGCGGCGGAAGCAGCATTTCATTCGGAGATATCCACGTGAATGTCACGAATAGCAATGCCTCAGCCAAGGACATCGGGAATGCAGTCGCTGATGCCATTTCTACGAGGTATCAGAGAGGGGTGCTGGTATGAATATCTTAGGATCTCTGGGCGGAGGCGCGCATCTCGGTCTGGGTAATCTGACCGGCATGACACTCGGGAACCTAAATTCGGTGCTGATCGGCGGGACGGCTACGCTGCCGTCCAAGGAAATGTTTCTTGGAGCCGCGTTTCAAGATGGGTATTTTCCCCGCCAGTGGGCGGCCGGGACGCATGAACAGGGCGAGCTCATCTACTGCAAGACGAACATCGCCGGATTCTTTTTTGACGCCGTGCTGAACGTGTCCACGGAGCATACCGCTGTCGTGACATCGCATCCGGTACAGACCGGGGCGAATATCTCGGATCACATGTACTTAGAGCCGGTACAGATCACCATGGAAATCGGCATGAGTGACTGCATGGCTTCCATGGTTCGCGGCCAGTGGGTGGGCGCCTATACGAAGTCCATCTCGGCTTACCGCAAGCTCTGCGAGCTGCAGGCAGCGCGGATTCCCTTCACGGTGCTGACGCGTCTCAACCAGTATCAGAATATGGTCATCCGCTCGATTTCCGTCAACGATGACGCCAGTACGCTGTACGGCCTGCGTGCCACGGTCAACCTGCAGCAGCTGATTATGGCGAATGTGACAACAGAGAAAGTCTCCGCTCGCGAATGGACGAGCGGAGCGGGGGCGAATCGCGGTGAGGTGCAGCCGACACCGGAACCGACGTCGACCATCCGAGCTATGGAAGACGCATCGAAAGGGGGCGAGGGCTGATGGCATACTGCAGAATACCATTGACTTGTCAGCCGCAGTCTGTGCAGACCTTCAAGCTCACGCTGGAGGGCGGCAAGCGGAACATCAACATCAAGCTCGTGCTCCGGTATATGGATCTGTATGATACGTGGATCGCCGCGATCTATGACAACAGCACGGGAGACCTTCTGGTGGATATGATGCCTCTGGTATGCGGAGTGAATCTCCTCGGCCAGTATAAGCATCTTTCTATCGGGGAGGCATACATCGTGCCTGTTTCCGACACGCTCATTATGCAGCCGGACAACAAGACACTGGGGACGACCTTCGTTTTAATCTGGGGGGACGCATCATGAGTTTTGCGAGTGCTGCCCTCGGGGCAGCGGTAGAAACCACGCTGGCCAAGCAATGGGGCGCGGATAAGACGAATCCCAATGCCAAGCCGACGCTGACGCGGTCTAACGGCGCGCTTTGGCTTAGAAAGTACAAGATTCTGGTCACGGACAAGAATGATGAAGAGGCACTGAACGTGTCCGACCTGCACTGCACCTTCGAGGTGCACAAGAAAAGAGACCGGGGCGGATTCTATGCCATCGTCCGTATCTATAATCTGAATGCCGATACCGAGGATAAGCTGGTCATGGAAGGCGACCGGCTGATCATCGAGGCGGGGTATCAGGCGGAGCAGACGGAGACGTCCAAGGATGAGGCAGGCAATGAGGTCAAGACGACCGTCGACCTGCAGTATGGGAAAATTTTTGACGGAAAGATTATTTGGCCATCCCGATCGCGTGATTCTAATGTAGACTACGTTCTAACGCTTATGGCAATCGATGGGGATCAGCAACTGAACCTCAATTTCATCTCCAAGACCGTGAACCGCGGCCTGAATTCTCGAAAAATCATCGAGACCGTGGCGAATGACAGCGAAGAGAAGACGCCCGTGAATCAGGTATCGGACGGCCTGTCGGATCAGGCGCTGCCAAGGGGCAAGGTGTTCTTTGGCCGTCCCTATGACTATATACAGAATGTGTGCCGTGGGAACGCGGCCTCTTTTTATGTAGAAGATGGAAATCTGAACATCGTCCGCCTGCAGGATGTGGGGAAGGACGAGGCGATCGTCGTATCTCCGGAGACGGGACTTGTCGGGACGCCGCAGCAGGTACAATTCGGGCTGTCATTCAAGATTCTTTTGAACCCGGCCATCCACCTGCAGTCTCTCATCAAACTGAAAAACGTGCAGGCGAATGAGGCGAGCGTGACGCCCGGCCAGCAGCAGGCACCGCTGGATGATGAGTGGATTTACCAGGTTATGGAGCTGACGCACGTCGGGGATACCCGGGGGAATGACTGGTATACAGAAATTCAAGGAATATCCCGCTATGGGAAGGGCTCACTGGCGGCCTTATTGGGCAACAGTGGACAGAATGGGAACGGGGTGTAATAGATGATACCTTTGACAGAGCTTTCGCCTGACAGGCGCCAAAATAGCGAAAATTTCGCTCGCGAACGGGAGAACAATCTGCGCGTGGCCTGCCCCGGGATCATTCAGTCGTTTGATCCCGCCGAGCAGACGGTCACTGTGCAGCCAGCCATCCGAGAGAAGCGGCTGACCCCGGAAGGAGAAGAGCAGTGGGTAGACCTGCCTCCTCTCGTTGATGTTCCCGTGGTATTTCCACGGGCTGGCGGCTATGCGCTGACATTCCCGGTGAAGCCGGGGGATGAGTGCCTGGTCATCTTTGGGGACGCCTGCATGGATGCTTGGTGGCAGTCTGGCGGCGTGCAGAATCAAATCGACTGCCGCCGTCATGATCTCTCGGACGGCTATGCCATCCCCGGTCCATGGAGCCAGCCGCGCACCATTCCGGGATACAGCAGCGGATCCGTGCAGCTCCGGAATGAATCCGGATCAGCGTATGTGGAAATCGCTGGCGATACCATCAACATCGT